>Ga0209972_10001355_pt1 | contig 21588 bp, 23 predicted proteins | sample NOAtaG_7_FD_187302 | JGI IMG/M metagenome (GOLD analysis project Ga0209972, IMG submission 187302) | Freshwater lake microbial communities from Lake Erie, under a cyanobacterial bloom - NOAA_Erie_Diel1S_2200h metaG (SPAdes) (version 2) | ecosystem: Environmental > Aquatic > Freshwater > Lake ... | reverse complement strand
ATGTGTTTCTGGGGTTGGGAGTATATCTGTATCTCCGTATATGGCTCCTCCTGAGGAGGCGAAGACTACTTTGGTGACTCCGTGTTTGCGGGCGGCTTCGAATAGGTTGATGGTGCCGATGATGTTTACATTGGCGTCGTATTGGGGGTCTTGGACTGATTTTCTGACGTCTAGTTGGGCGGCTTGATGGCAGATGACTTGGATTTGGTGTTGTTGTATTATTTTGTTGACTTGTTCTGTATTGGTGATGTCTTCTTGATAAAAGACTGCTTGGGGGTTGATAAGGTCTGTCTGTCCTGTGACTAGGTTGTCTATGATGATGACTTGATGTCCCTTGGCGATGAGTTGGTCTACTATATGTGAGCCTATGAATCCTGCTCCTCCTGTGACTAGTATGTTCATATGTTTTTGGGGGTTATTGTTTTATTATAGCATAGGTTGGGGTAGGTGTGAATTATAAATGGTGAATTATGAATTTGTAAGGGCTAAAATACAAAAGCAAAACTCAATCCACCCCGTCCAGCATAGCTGTCCACCCCTCAAGAGGGGAATTTTTAGCTCAAGTCCTCCTCCGGCCTATAGACCACCTCCTCCAAGGGAGGACAGAGTACAGAAGGCCAGAAACACATCCACCCTCCCCCTTCGGGTACTCCCTCCTAAGGGAGACAGAAGTAAAATTTTTAATTAAAAATTTATATTTGATAATCTTTTTATAATAGCTTCTTCGCTGGGTAGATATTTGGCGTATTCTTTGGGGAGATTTTCGTATTTGTTATAGGTAGCTACTCCGATTGGATCTTTGGCTTGTTCTAGCATATATTCTACTTCTGTTCTGTTTTTGTCTTTACAGATTACGATGCCGATGGTGCGATTGTGTTGTTCTTGTTTGACTTGTTTATTGATTAGTTGCATATACATTTGGACTTGTCCCATATCTTTGGGTTGAAATTCTCTTGCTTTGAGTTCGAATACTATATAACAGTTTAGTTTGAAATTAAAAAACAAAGTTGGACAGTTGGATTATAAAGATTTTAATATAATTATAAATAATATAAAAAAATAAGCCCTCTTACGAGGGGCGCGGTTAATGCCGAATACATAACAATAATAACTCTATTTCTTGATTTTGTCAAGCTCGTGTATAGGACGAACCTATGAAAAAATGGAGGAATAAACCCTCCGCTACGGAAAAAGAGGTTATTTTTAAGGACGACACTTCAGTGCTCTATCCACACCCGTCGACTTCGTCGCTACCCTCCCCCTTCGGGTACTAACTCCTAAGGGAAACAGAAGGGCAAAAATACAATGTATAAATCTTTACAAATAATCTAATATTCTGTCATAATCGAGGAATCTTAGGGTTTTGAAGATGAAGCGGCCAAGTAGTTCTAGACTGTTCGTGATGAATAGTATTCCGATAAGTATTAAAAATAGTCCGCTGATTATACGAATTATTGGTGTTAGAGCTTCTATTCTTTGTAATAACTGTCTACCATGAGCCAATAGTATGGCGGTGAGTAAAAATGGGATAGCAAGTCCTATGGAGAATATAAACATCAGTATTGCTCCGTCTAAAACTGTTCCTTTATTGATGAGGAAAGTGATTATTGTACCCAATATTGGCCCCACACAGGGTGTCCAGCCGATTCCGAGTAGAGCTCCGAGTAAAACTGAGCTTTGTGGTGTCCCGGCTTTAAGTCCTTTGATCCTTGGGTTCCAAGTGGTTTGGAAAATTTTATGTTTGAATATTCCTATCATCTCGAGCCCCCAGATTAAGATTAGTGCTCCTGCGATACGACTGATTAGTAATCTCGTGTCTGGATTGAATAAGTTAGACAAACTACTAGCAAATACTCCTAAAATTACGAATATCCCCATAAATCCTAGTACAAACAGTGCCCCATTTCGTATAGTTTGCAATCTAGTTAATTTACCATCTCCAGTAATAAAGCCAATATAAGCAGGAATTAAAGGAAAAGTACAGGGGGCTAAAAATGTTAGCACCCCTGCAACCAAACTCCCGACCAAAAGAGATGTACTGAGCATATTAATTTATTTTTTTCTGTACTCGATAATTAGTGCTCCGAAGGCTATATAAGTTAATACTAGTCCGATTAACACTCCGATAATTGGGATGAATTTCAATAGATACATTATGATATATACTCCCAAAGCTACTAAGAATACTTGTACTTTACCTTGTTTTAGATCATATTTGTGATTCAACCACTGAGCTATGATAAAGCTGGTGATAGATTGTGAGAAAAAGATAAGTGAAAGGTAAGCAAAAGTCACGAATAGAGCTAGAGGAATTCCTATCAAGCTTACAAATAACAATATAATTATTGAAATTGGTATGATGAATAGTAAGACTCCATAAAAGAAAGCTTTGCTTATGTCTTTCCCTTTTTCTAGATTCTTGATAGCTTTAGAAGTAAATTTACCAGCTAACCAAGAAAATACTAGTATTACTAACGCAGCGGATAGGATTCTGAATACCAACATTCCTGAGAACATATTTCTCATGATGTCTCTACCCTCTGTCTGAGTCTTTAGTAATTCTGAGTCAAAATTAGCCTTTACTCCTTCTGCTAGGTATGGACTTAGGTCCAATTCTTTTGTGTGACCGTAGTTGACTGTATCTCCAAATTCAGCTGAGTCTGAGATATTAACTTCACGTTCTGCCACAAATTCAGTTTTACCTGATAAAGTTCCTTCTAGGGTAAAATCTGCTGTTCTAATTTTGGTATCTCCTAAAACTTTTCCTGTAATTGTGGAGTCAACGCTGGCAATATTAATGTTTTGATTGACCTGTCCGTCTAATTGAAATTTGGAAACAAAACCTAATACATTGCCCGAGATGATAACATCTTTATCTATTATTAAAGTTTCGGCAAAGGCAATTACATCCCCTTTGACATTAGCTTTAATAATTACAGTACTTCCTGCCACTCTTATATCATCATTTACCTCTTTATTAATAGTGATTTTATCTCCTACAATTGTAGCATCTTGAGATATATTGGCATCTATATCTACTACGCCACCAGCAATTATGGCGTCTCCATTGATAGGATTTTGAATTTGTAAAGTTTGGCCCGCTAAATAAGCATCTCCTTCTATTTTGTCTTTGATATTAACTGTCTCTCCTGAGTCCAATACTAGAGCTGAAGCTGTCTGACCACTAAACAAAATTAACAGGCTAGCGATCAAGATGAGGTATTTTTTCATAATGATAAAATATAGTTTATACTCTTTTATTATATATTGTTTTATTTTTAGTTGCAATATTTAATTATACACTTTTGTCAATTTATGATATAATTTATTTATATTAAAAGTAATATAAAAATATGATTAAAATAAAAGGGGTATCCAAAAAATTCCAAGATAAGACTGTAATTCATAACCTTGATTTACATATTAAAGAGGGTGAGTTTTATGCTCTTATTGGACCAAATGGAGCTGGTAAAAGTACTTTAGTTAAGCTAATAGCTGGATTACTACAACCCACTAAAGGAGAGATTCTTTTAGATGGAGTAAGTATGGCAGAGTATCCAAGAGAGGCTAAAAGTTTGATTGGATATATCCCTGATGAACCAACTGTATGGGATGGAATGACCGGTTTTGAATTTTTAAACTTTGTTGGAGCCTTATATGGCATGTCTCTGAAAGAAAGATCTCAATATATTCAAAAATTATTAAAAATTTATAAGTTAAATGGAACTGAGCATCAATTGTATCAGGATTATTCTCGTGGATTTAGACAAAAATATTCTATTCTAGCGGCTCTTTTGCATAGTCCTAAAATTTTACTGATTGATGAACCTATTGTTGGTTTGGATCCTATTAGTATTGATATTACTAAGAATATTTTAGACACTTTTGTCAAAGACGGAGGTACTGTATTGATGGTAACCCATACCTTATTCGTAGCTCAAGAATTAGCTACCAAAATTGGTATTTTTGAAAAGGGGAAATTAAAGATTGAGGGAACTTATAAAGAATTAGTAGACCAAGCTCATCTACCTACAAAAACTTCATTGGACGATGTTTATAAAAATTATTTAGTTAAATAAATACTATGTCAGAATCATTTGGATTATTATTGTCTTATCCTGGACAAGTCATAAAAAGATATTTATCGCGAGAAAGTTTTACTCGTTTGGTCGCTATTTTTATTCTATTACTTGTTATATTATTTGTTGCTATTTCTATTTATGCAACCACTATTGGAGGTCTAAACTTTATTAGTCGTGATACGGAGATTAGGGAGGCTTTATACTTTTATATTACTCAATTATTTTGTTTGTTAGTTTTTGTGCTCAGTTTTGGAAATAGTATCCTAGTAATTGCCGCCTCCTTTGCTCGTAAATCTCATCAGTGGATTATGGCAACACCCTCATTTTCTATACTTGCTTTTGTAAATTTATTTCAATTATTAGCCTCTAGTCTTTGGATTTTTCTTGCTGTAATTATTCCGGTCATACTTGGAATTGCTCAATTTATGGGTATTAACGGATTAGAATTATTATTAAGTTTTGTTTTAACTACTTGTTTGATTATTATTGGAAGTATTTGTGGGGTACTATCCTATATGTTAAGTGTATATTTGCTACAATATTTCTCTAAACTATTAAATCGTAATATAGTCTCTCAGTCTTTAGCAGTATTATTATTGGTAATATTATCGACTTTGATGATGCTTGTGTTCTGGAGAGTAGCTATTCCTCAAGATTTTGTAAAATTATTTGATGGATCCTCTGCTGTACAAATACAGACAATTCAAGATCAACTAATTTATTTACCCACCTTTGGAGTTGCTCAAGTTTTATATGAACTATTGTTCTGTACTAATATTTTAGGAACTTCTTATGTAGCTCTCTTTGTGATTTTAACTTATGCCTTATTCTTGACTTTATACATTTTATTAAAAAGAAATTACTTAATAATGTGGCAACTTTTACAAGAGGGAAATTATATAGCAGGAAGAGAGCTTCCAATGTCAAACAAGCATAAGTCTTATAATTTCCCTTCTACGGATGTAGTTCATAATATTATTGATAAAGAGTTGTTAGTTGTCTGGAGAGATAAAAAAAATATCTTGTGGTTATTAATTGTAATTGGATTATGGCTAGCTCAAACTGCTGTTGCTTGGAGAGTAACTGCTAATGCAAATGCTTATGGGGATGGGACAGAAGCTTTTCCTAACTTTATTTATGCTATTATATTAGCTATAGCTCTATACTTTATAAGCGCATTATCTCTGAGATTTGTATTTCCAACTTTTAGTGCTGAGCGAAAAGTAGCTTGGATTCTGGGAGTAGCTCCAATTTCTCTTTGGAATATTGCGGTAGGTAAATTATTAATTTATACCGGTATATTTTTATTCTTAGGGACTCCTATTCTTATTGCAAATTTTGTAATATTAGGTTTTGGATTTTTCCCTACTCTGCTATATTGGATAGTATTTAGTTTATCTGTAATTCTAATAGTTTTGCTAGCTATATTTTTATCTGTAAAATACCCTAACCGATTCTCCAGTGACCCAGAGACCTTGTCTACTACCCTACCAGGATTAGCTTTCACCAGCATTGCAATCGGAGGTAGTATTATTATTTCTAATATTATGTATCTAGTATTATCTAATGTTGATTTGGTGATATTACTGGTTTTATTGATTACCACCTTAAATCTACTATTAACCAGCCTCACTTATCATGCTACAGAGAAATTTGAATATGCTGGTGAAATTATTGCCTAATTTATAAGATTTAAATTTTATTTAATAAAACAAAAAAGAGGGATATTACCCCCCTCTTTGTCTAGATTTTTGAACCTAATTAGCCTTTATTGAGGCTGATTACCTTCTTACTAGAGTCTGACTTTTGCTGGACTCGGATGGTAATGACTCCATCTTTGTAATCTGCTGTAACTGAGTCTTCATCTATGTCTCCTGGTAACTGAACTGACCTACTAAAAGATTCTTTGGAAATTGATTTGAAGTAATAATGACGATTCTTATCTTCTTTCTCTTCTTCCTCTGAGACTTTACCTTCTATGGTAAGAACCCTATTATCTAAAGTTATCTCTAGATCATCTTCCCTGAACCCTGGAGCATGTAGCTTTACTACTAACTCAGATCCTTCTTGATACATTTCCATATCACTGAGTGTCCGGGTTAAACTTGGGAAGGATGTTTCGAATATTTCATCAAATAGCCTGCTTGGGCTTAATTCAAAAGTGTTTAGTGTTGGTAGATTTCTAATCCTCATATATGTATAACTTAATATTACTAATATGTGATGTACATCTGTCTGGAGGGTACCCTCCTTAAATATATTATAACTCTAATTTTAGCAGTGTCAAGAGGTTATTGCTAATTATTTCACCGTAATTTCACTTAGGAATTTTGCCCATTTTATATCTAGAAAATGACCACTATTAGGAATAGCAATTAACTCAGCCTGCAGGTCTCTAGCTATATTCTGAGCTTGAATATATGGTATATTAACATCATCCTCTGAGCCAATAACTTTAATCTCTCCTTTTATCTTGGATTTGACCTGCTTGATATCTATCAGATGCTCAAAAAAGTTAGCATAATTACCATTACGGAAACTAGAGTTAGCAAGGGTATTATCAAAAGGAGCTATCAATACTATGTTTTGTACTGTCTGTTTTGTTTGCTCCAAGAATAACAAAACAGCCCTGGTACCTAAGCTATGTCCTACTAGAATGACTGGATTATTAGCTTCAGCCACTGCTTGTTCTATAATTGGACACCATTCTTTAAAAACTGGATATTTACCTCCTGGCAAATTCAGGGTTATCGCCTCGCCACCAGATTCTATAATATATTTACGAAAATCTGGATGCCACATACTCTCACTATTATGATTATATCCTGGGATATCTATAATAGTGTATGGCATATTATTTCTTAAAATAATTGATAATCAACTGTATACAACCAACAATCCCAATCACCACTCCTACTCCCATCAAAATTGGAAATATAATCTGTGCTGCAAAATTAGCAATAAATGAGAATAAAAATAACCCAAAACCTCCCCAGATTAATAGCTGCGGCTTAGACTTTAGCTTTTTACCATTATTGCCTCCTATAATTCTAATTTCCATATTTAAAAAATATTTTACTTAACTCTTATATTATACCATATTTACACAAAACAAAAACTCCCTCGAGGGGAGTCTTTGTAAAAATTTATAAAAGAGCTTGTGTATTATATAAATTTTAGGGTTTTGTGTCAAGGGGAGATCTAACTACTTATTAGTAATAAAGCTATCGTCCCAACTTCCATCACTATTCAGTCTAGCTATTCCTTTCGCCGTAATGCCTTGATAACTATCAAAATCTCCTACAACAATTATCTTTCCATCACTTTGAACTGCCATACTTCTTACATTTTCCTCAAATCCATCACCTTTACTAAAACTGTCATCTTTAGTTCCGTCACTATTTAATCTAATTACTCCTTTTGCAGTAGGAATTCTACTCGATGAAAAATCTCTTGAATAGATATCAAAACTTCCTCCAATTAATATCCTACCATCTGACTGTATAGCCATAGTTCTAATATTATATTTATATTGTATTTGTGGATTAAAACTTTTATCTATACTTCCATCTGGGTTAATTCTTATAATTCCATTAGCAGGGACTCCTTTATAACTATCAAAATCTCCAACTAATATAATTTTGCCATCACTTTGTTCTGTTATAAATTTTACATTCACGGTATCACTACTCGCATCATCTTGAAAACCATCTTGACTTGTGAAACTATTATCCAAACCTCCATCACTATTTAACCTAACAACTCTTTGTCCCACAGAGTATTGTGCATAATCCTTATCCTCAAACCCTCCAGCAACTAAAATTTTTCCATCATTCTGTATTTTTATATGATATATTGGAGAATCAAAATTAGCCTTAGAAATAAAAGTTTTATCTCTACTACCATCAGTATTAAATCTTAGAATTCTATTAGCAGACACTCCTTTATATTCTCCAAAATTACCTCCTACTATAATTTTTCCATCTTTTTGAGTTGCTATTGTATTAATATAAGCATATTTATTATTAAATCCGTTTCCAACATTAAAACTATTATCTATACTTCCATCAGTATTCAGTCTTATGATTCTATTAGCTACTGATCCTTTATATGTACTAAAAGTTCCTCCTACTAGGATCTTACCGTCTTCTTGAATTACTACTGTCTGCACAGCATTATCAAAACCAGTTCCAATATCAAAGCTGGTGTCTACGCTTCCATCAGTATTCAGTCTTATGATTCTATTAGCTACTGATCCTTTATATGTACTAAAAGTTCCTCCTACTATAATTTTGCCATCTTTTTGAGTTGTTAATGAATTATAATCTCCACTTTCAAAGTAAATGTCTCTAATTGCATGATGTAAATTAAAAGGCTCTGATCTTAATACTTGATCTGTATTACTTTCAGTATTGGATATAACAAATGATGAAAATAGAATCAAAGATGTTAAAATAATAAGAGAACCTATACCGATAAGGATTTTAGTTTTTGGAATTTTATTATTTAACTCATCTTTATTCCTATTTTTAAAAGCTAAATAATAAGCTCTTGATATAATTAATAATAATGTTGTTATATAACAATAAACTACATATAAAAATAATTCCTTAACAATATATATATTATCTACCCCTGTTCCACAGTAATCTAAACTATTATTACCCAATAGTTTTTCATAAGCAAAATAACCTCCTTCTAATCCAGCTTTAAATCCAATTGTAGAGCAGGTCTCATATGAAAATAATGTAAATAATATTTGGAATAGAATTAAAAACCATATTAATATAAAAGATATATTTGGTCTTATGTTTATTTTTTTATGTATAAAGGGTTTGTGTCTAACTAATATAGGAGGTATATCATATTTTGCGGGGGACCCAATAATATTTATAATAAAACAAGCTATTAAAGTAATTATACTACCTGGGATAAAAAAAATAAGAAGAAAGATAAGTGTATAGCCAGAAGGAATATAATAAAAGTTTATACCTGACAATATCAGATAAGCTGCCAGTCCCCAGAAGAATGCCCATTTATTTATTGTCATATTTTTATATAGTTATTTTAATCCTTAACCACTTTAGCGGAGATAATTTTGACATCTTCTAGTGGTCTGTCTCCAGGGGAGGTTGCTACATTTCCAATACTTTCTACAATATCGAGTCCTCCGATTACTTTTCCTGCATTAGTATGTACTCCATCTAACCAAGGGGTTGAGTCAGCGGTTACGATAAAGAATTGTGAACCATTGGTATCGGGTCCTGAATTTGCTAGGGCAAAACTTCCCTTTATGAGAGGCTCATCATTGAATTCATCATCATATTTTTCTCCCGCATCTCCTGTTCCATATAGAGCTACTTTACTTGGGTCTTTGGTATTAGGGTCTCCTCCTTGTATCATAAAGTCTTTGATCACTCTATGGAATAAGGTATTGTCATATACTCCTTCTTTGGTGTATTTTACAATTTTGCTAGCTGTATTGGGTGAGAGGTCGCTAAATAATTCTATGGTGATTTTACCTTTGCTAGTTTCGAATTCGATAATTGGACGATTTTTCATAATGTCTTCATTTAATTTAGTAATTTGTTGAGTTTGTTCTAAACTAGCCTTGATAGCTTCATTGCCTTTGTTGCTAAAGTCTCTGTTAATAAAGGTGGTTGTTCCTAACACCAACAAAGCTATACCGACTGCAAAGTATCCAAATTTTTTCATATCTATATTCTCTTATTGATATATTATATTTTTGTATTTTTATTATAGCATTATTTTAAAAATTTTTGAATGGTAAATGACAAATTTTAAATTCGTAGGGACATCACGCCCGAGGCGGATGCACTCAACCTTTCAGTCGCCCGCATGTCCACATCAGGCCTAAAGACCACCTCCTCCTAAAGAGGACAAGAGCTCCAATTCAGGACAATTCACCCCGTCCATCAAAGCTGTCCACCCCTCAATGAAATCCGCCTTGGGCGGAGAGGGGAATTTTAATATATCCCCACCTCTAACCCTTCAAATAGTCTAAATGTGAAGTGTCATTGTATGTGATAACTTTCCAACCGGTATATGGATATTCTGGATGATAATCTAAAATCATCATACCGGTATTATCTTGCCAAGATTGTTTGTGAAATCTTTTATATAATTCAGGGTTAAGCATATCACCTAAGATTGCTCTCATAATTAGTGTATTAAGGAAAAATCCATGAGTAATAACACCCACACTTTGTTCTGGTCTTGATTGCAATAATGTTAAAGCCTTATCTGCTCGAGCAATAAGTGTATCATAGCTATCCCCGTCTTCTACTTGTTGATTAGAGGTAAAAAGACTATGCTTCCAAGCTTTTTCGGTTGCTGACACTAATTCATCGTTCCTCAATTTACCTATGATGGAAGTGGGCTTTTGGCGCTCTATGAATAAATCAGAGTATTCTACCCTATAATCTTTATTCTGATTCAGAATCTCAGTGGTTTCTCTAGCTCTAGTGAGGGGACTGGATATTAGTATTTCTAAATTGAGATTAGATATTCTTCTAGCTAAGTTCTGGGACTGCTCTATTCCCAACCCAGTAAGATGTTGTTCGGATGGGTGTATGTCCTCATCTGTAGATTGAATATGTCTAAGATTACCATCACTCTGAGCATGGCGGAAAAAATATATTGTTTTTTGTGGTTTGATATACATAAGTGGACCGTACTGGGATCGAACCAGCGACCTCTTCCATGCCATGGAAGCGCGCTACCAACTGCGCCAACGGCCCTTTAATATTTGTATTATATCAGTATATATTATATCTGGCAATATATACTGATATTTGAATAGTATGTAATTTTATAATATAATATAAGTACTTATTAACTAATTTTACAATTATGTCTAATAAATCTTTATTTGGATCTATATTAGTTGGAATTGGGATTGTGTGGTTGCTAGATAGTTTTGGAGTGATCAATGCTCCTAGCTTTGGGCAATGGTTACCAATTATTTTGATATCTTTTGGAGTATGGAGATTTTTATCATCTCAGTTTAAGGCTGTGGTGGAGTCAGTTATTTGGATTGTAGCTGGTATTGTAATTGGTTTATTGCAGTTAGATATTATTACTATAAGACAAGTATTTAGCGCTTTTTGGCCGGTGATTATGATTCTGATTGGGTTATGGGTGTTAAGTTCTGGAAATAAAAAGCGTATTGAGAAGGGTGAGGAGATAGAAGAGAAAAAGAGTTAAGAGAATAATCCTCCCCCAAGGGAGGTCAAAGAACCTGTTACTCCCATATTTTAGTTTGGGAGGGAGCGGTTGTGAACTGTATTTGTATTTCTGTCCTCCCTTGGGGGAGGTGCCCGCAGGTGAGGGAGGAGGACATTGAAACTTTCTAAAACTCATTGACAGCTTATAACTTTTGTTTCATAATATAAAAGGTTATTAAATAAATATTAAATATATGATTAGTTTCCGTGCACACAATGGTTTTGCCCGCCTCAAAATGTACAACGGTATTATGGGTGCTTTGCACTTCTTTCAAGCTGGTTTGATGCTATATGTATCAAAAGAAGCTCTTTTCCCTGTAACAACAAATTATCTTGATTTCGACTCTGCTACTCGTACTGCAGCTCCAGTGACAGAAGCATTATTGTGGCAATCAGAGGAAGTTAAGATAAATTTAGGTCCAGCGGTAGCTTTATTCTTACTACTATCTGCTATTGCCCATTTTATTACAATTTTACCAAATGTTTATCCTTGGTATATCAAAAATCTTAAAAATCATATCAATGTTATAAGATGGTATGAATATGCTCTATCATCCTCGGTGATGATTGTGCTTATCTCATTACTAGTAGGAATTTATGACTTGTCTACTCTATTATTATTGTTTGGTATCAATGCTAGCATGAACCTTTTTGGGTTAGTTATGGAACAGATCAATCAAGATCGCAAAGATGTCAATTGGCTTCCATACATCTTTGGATGTATTGCAGGTATTATACCTTGGATTGTTATTTTCCTACATTTCCAAGGAGCTATTTCATCAGCAGAAGCAGAAGTTCCTACCTTTGTATACTTTATTGTATTCTCTCTATTTGCTGTATTCAATGTTTTTGCTCTTAATATGTTCTTACAATACAAGAAAATTGGACCTTGGAAATCTTATGTTTTTGGAGAAAAATTCTATATTTTCCTATCCCTATTTGCTAAGACTCTCTTAGCTTGGCAGGTTTGGTCAGGAACTCTAAGAGGTACTGAAAATGAAGTTTCTGCTATTATTACTAATATTTTAACTTTATTCTCATAAAGTATTAAATATTTTATTCCAAACAAAAAAGCCCCAATTAATATTGGGAGCTTTTTTGTTTATCTAAGACTTATTCTCGAGGCTTAGCAGGTTGAATAGAGATTTCTCTTTCTAGAAGAGAAGCTCCATCTAACTGTTGAATTGCTTTTTCAGCTTCTTCTTCTGTGGCAAATTCTACAAATCCATAACCTTTGCTACGGTTGTTTTCTTTGTCAAAGATGATTTTAGCTGATACAACAGTCCCAACAGTCTCAAAAAGAGCTTGTAAGTCTTGATTGGTTGCTTTGTACGCAATATTTCGTACAAATAAATTCTTGTTCATAATTTACGATTTTGAAGAAAAATTACTTTTTCTTAAGTTTACTTATCCTCCTGTCGACCTGCCTAAGCCAAGGATTAAATACAATATAGCATACTTTTATATATTTGTATAATTTTATCCACAATCTAATTTACTCTACCAAAATATCTTGTAAGTTTTTAATTAAACTCAAAGCTTCGTCTCTTGGTCTTTGAAAAGCATTCCGCCCCATTATAGTTCCAAAAGCTCCTCCTTCTTTGATAGATTTAATTTCATCTTGAAGAGTTTCATTATCTGTAAAATCACCTCCAGAATGAATAACTATTCTATGTCCATTATAGGCAGCCTTCATTACTAATTTAATTCTGTCCGTGAGAGTATCTGTTGCGACTTTATCATATATCCCCATTTCCTGATTAGAGGCTATACCATATCCCCCCACTGGTAATTTCACTTTAATAATCTGAGCTCCTAGACTAACTCCGAGAGCCACTCCATAAGAGATCACATCTACCGCTCTTTCTTGACCCTTGATAAGCCCCTCTCCTCTTGGATAAACCCAAAGAATTGTAATCAATCCAGCCTTGCGAGCGTCAGCAATCAAAGCCCTAGCCTGTTGTTCCATTTCATTACTATACAGAGACCCTGGGTATAAAGTAAAGCCAACTGCTGAGCAACCTAATCTAATCGCATCATCTACCCAAGAGTGTATAGATGGTTTAGGATTTTCATTATCCGGTATCATCAAAGTATGAGAATTTACCTTGAGAATAGTTGGGACTTTGTGACGAGTCAAAACTTCATAAGCTCTTTCTAAAGAACCAAGTGGGGCTGCATAGGCATTGAATCCACCATCTACAGCAAATTGAGCTTGCTCTAAAGGGTCATACATAACTGGATTTGGCTCAAAAGCTCGTCCAGGACCATGCTCTAGGATTTGATCTATTGGAAGAATCATAAGTTTACCAGTACCTCCAATTCGGCCATAATTCAATATTTTAGATAAATTCTTTTGTTGTTCTGCAGTATTAGTATATTGGTACCAAGATAGAATTTCTTTAACTCTTTCTGGATTTTTTTTATTAGTTACTTTTGAAAACATAATTGTATTTTTTATATATGTTCTTTGGATATGATATTATTATCATTGTCTAAATTATAAACCAAAATATCTCCAATAGCAAATTCTACTCCCTCTATTTCACTATCACTAAGCCTATCAAAATATTTTAGCATTGCTCTTAGAGTATTACCATGAAGAGACATTATAATATTCTCATTATCATTGAGGCAACTCATAACATGTCCTTCTAGATACGGGATAATTCGCTTATAGGCGTCATCAAGACTCTCAGTGCGAGGCAATAATTCCCTTGGTACCGAGGCATATTTAGGGTCAAAGAAGGCATTCCTTGGATCATCCAACTCTAAGGCTGCTGGCCGAGTATAATACCCTCTACGGTAACTATGTAACTCCTCCCAAGATAATTCATCCAGAATATCTATTTTGGACTTACCTTGTAATTTGCCATAATGCCTCTCATTTAGCCTCCAGTCTCGAATAATTGGTATATTTTGCTGACCTATTTCGGCTAGAACTATATCCAGAGTAATGGCAGACCTTTTTAGGACAGAAGAATAGGCTCTATTAAAATTAATATTTTTGCTTTTTAATCTCTGTCCCATCAACTTAGCATCTTCTACTCCCTTGGAGGTCAAATCTACATCTGTCCAGCCTGAGAATAAATTCTGCTTATTCCACAAACTCTCTCCATGCCTTAACAATACAATCTTTTTCATCACTATATATCTAATTCTAATACTACAGGACAATGATCAGAGCCATATACATCTGAGAGTATATAGGCATTTTTCACCTTGTCCTTGAGCGGTTGGCTTACAAAAAAATAATCTATTCTCCACCCCACATTCCTGTCTCTAGCTCTAGTCTTCATATCCCACCAAGTATATAATTCTCCCTCTTGAGTAAACATCCTCAGAGTGTCGACAAAACCATATTTCCGAGTCAATTTATCTAACCAAGCTCGCTCTTCTGGCATGAATCCTGAGACTTTTTGATTCTCCTTTGGTCGAGCTAGGTCAATTTCTGTGTGAGCTGTATTGACATCTCCTGTGATTATAATATTCTTGTGAGTATAGTCTATATTTTCCAAATATTGAAGTAAAGCCTCATAAAATTTTAGCTTATAATTAAGCCTCTCCTCACCTGAGCCACCATTAGGGAAATAAATATTAATCAGAGTAAATTGCTCATACTCAGCAATTTGAATTCTACCCTCTCTATCATAAATATCATCCAGCTGGAAACCAGTCTGAATAGACTTAGGTCTAGTTTTAGAATAAATAGCCACCCCACTATACCCTTTTCTAATCCCAGATTCAAAATAAGAATTATATCCTGGAATATTCAAAATATCCGCAGATAACTGATCTTGATGGGATTTAGTCTCCTGCATACAAAATATATCTGGCTTATACTTGTCCAAAAAAGGGTAAAATAACTCCTTACGATGCAAAGCCCGCAAGCCATTCACATTCCATGATATTAATTTCATAAACTTTCTGTAATTTATGTTTATATTATACCATAAAATTTAGAGATTTAGAATGGTGTTGGGTTATGAAGTTTTATCTCCCTTTAGAGGCTTTAAGTTCCTCCTATATTTTTATTTAGGAGGGGGAGGTGCCCGCAGGGCGGAGGAGGACTCCCTCCTCAACACCCCCCAATTATTTTCGCTAACTAATCTTGACAAAATTAATAAAATGTGGTATATTTTTTGTTGACATTCAGTCAACAAGACCATGTCCATCACCACTCCCGAAGAGGATCTGTTAATCGAGAATGAGCAAAACAAGATTGCGGAATTCAAAAGGCAGCTCGATGCCATCGCCAAGTCGGCGACATCCATCGAGCAGCTTTGCTCCGACATCCATGAAATGGATGGAGTAATCATCGGTAATAAGATCTACCGAGACCCCTATTCTGGCTGGGGTGGGACGATTGAAGTGGAGGGACATCGCTTCTACTTATGATTCAAACGCCATTTTTCTTCAGCCAACCCTCGTCTCCGGACGAGGGTTTTTTCTTTTTCATACAATCTATTTTGTTGCAAAATACAAACACTACGGGCGACTGAAAGGGATAGAGTTTTCTGTCTCCCTTTGGAGGGAGTACCCGTAGGGGGAGGGTGGATTTCAGTTAATATACCTCTTGATCTTTATCCACCCCCGCCTTTCAGGCTTCCCCCTCCGAAGGGGGACAAAATAACATTAGCTCCCTACACTACGAATACAAAATGAATCCACCCCGTCCAGCAAAGCTGCCCACCCCTCAATTTATCTCCCGTAGGGAGAGAGGGGAATTTTTAAATAAATGTCGGCGGGGTCGCCGACTCTACGAATGTTTTGCTAAAAAACTAATTTATAGTATAATTATTTTATGTAATAACTATATTTTATATGTTAAAAAATAATTTTGGGATTATATTTTGGACTCATTTAATTTTGATTATTGTTGCATATCTATCCCCCATACTGTTCAGATGGGAAATAATATCTATAGGAGTTTTATACTTAATAATCCAGCAAATTATTTGGAGAGGATGTGTGCTGACAATAGCTCAATTTGGTAAAGACCCTTATAATACATTTTATTATAAATATTTAACTTTATTAGGCTTTAAACCTGATAAGAAAAAGCTCAAGTTTATAATGACTTATATTATGCCGTTTTTGGTCCTTTTATTTGCATTATTTTTACAAATTATATTAAAATTTAAGCCTTTAGTTTGGTGATGATTGTACTCAGTCCTCAACACACCCCAATAATTTTCGCTAACTAACCTTGACAAAATTAATAAAATATGGTATATATCTTTTTGACCTCGATCAACGACCATGTCTGGTTTTGACAGATCCAACTTTAAGGAAAAAACTTACTTTTTCTCAGCAATAATAATACGAGAAAAACTACCCCCTCGATATATGAATGGGGTTTTTACAGAAGTTCCGCCACCTGATAATGATTTTAGCGGAGATTGGTATGAAAAAGTATTAAGGGATATCGCGAATTCTGTCAATATTGATGAAAGTTGTGAGACAATTCATCTAACAGCTCTAAACCCCCTCTAGGGTGCTTTAGAAGCTCCTAACCCTCGTCTCCGGACGAGGGTTTTTTCTTTTTCATACAATCTATTTTGTTTTAAACACAAACACTACGGGCGACTGAGAGGGATAGATTTTTCTGTCTCCCTTTGGAGGGAGTACCCGTAGGGGGAGGGTGGATTTCAGTTAATATACTTCTTGATCTTTATCCACCCCCGCCTTTCAGGCTTCCCCCTCCGAAGGGGGACAAGATAAAACTAAACCACTCCACTACAAAGTAAATGTCGGCGGGGTCGCCGACTCTACAAATATTTTGCTAAAAAATTAATTTATAGTATAATTATTTTAAATAATAACTATATTTTTCTATGGTAAAAAATAATTTTGGAATTATATTTTAGACTCACTTAATTTTGATTATTGCTGCATATCTATCCCCTATACTGTTTAGATGGGAGTTAATATCTATAGGAGTTTTATACTTAATAATCCAGCAAATTATTTGGAGAGGATGTGTGCTGACAATAGCTCAATTTGGTAAAGACCCTTATAATACATTTTATTATAAATATTTAACTTTATTAGGCTTTAAACCTGATAAGAAAAAGCTCAAGTTTATAATGACTTATATTATGCCGTTTTTGGTCCTTTTATTTGCATTATTTTTACAAATTATATTAAAATTTAAGCCTTTAGTTTGGTGATGATTGTACTCAGTCCTCAACACACCCCAATAATTTTCGCTAACTAACCTTGACAAAATTAATAAAATATGGTATATATCTTTTTGACCTCGATCAACGACCATGTCTGGTTTTGACAGATCCAACTTTAAGGAAAAAACTTACTTTTTCTCAGCAATAATAATACGAGAAAAACTACCCCCTCGATATATGAATGGGGTTTTTACAGAAGTTCCGCCACCTGATAATGATTTTAGCGGAGATTGGTATGAAAAAGTATTAAGGGATATCGCGAATTCTGTCAATATTGATGAAAGTTGTGAGACAATTCATCTAACAGCTCTAAACCCCCTCTAGGGTGCTTTAGAAGCTCCTAACCCCCGTCTCCGGACGAGGGTTTTTTTCTTTTTCATAAAATCTATTTTGTTGCAAAATACAAACACTATGGGCGAATGAGAGGGGTAGAGTTTTCTGTCTCCCTTAGGAGGGAGCACCCGTAGGGGGAGGGTGGATTTCAGTTAATATACCTCTTGATCTTTATCCACCCCCGCCTTTCAGGCTCCCCCCTCCGAAGGGGGACAAAAAATCAACCACTCCACTACAAAATAAATGTCGGTGGGGTCGCCGACTCTACACAAGATTTACTCCCTCTCCCCTAAATCCTCAAGTAATAGAATTCCCTGCTCGCCTGTTTGCATATTTTTGACGAGCACCTCTCCGGCTTTTGCTTCATCAGAGCCAAAGAAAATGGCTTCGGTATAGCCTTTGCGGTTGGCATATTGTAGAGCCTTTTTGAAATTAGTAATTTCTGGATATAGGTCAAAAGCTATTCCATACTCATCTCTGAGCTCTATGATTGCTTGCATTGTCTGTGGCAAATTCTCTTCGCTCAAGATAAATACTCCACTTTTTGGCTCTGCATAATTCATAGACTTGAACCACTCTTCTTCTCGCAAAATTCCAAATAATCTACTAACTCCAATTGAGGCTCCAAAGCCTGTAATTGGGGTATCGATATAATTCCCGACCAGATTATCATATCTACCTCCAGAGCAGACACTTCCATAGGCTTCTAAATCTTCTAGATTGCTCTCGAATACTGTACCGGTATAATAATCCTGCCCTCGGACTATAGATAAATCTATTTTATATTTTCTAATTTCAAACAATTCTAGATATTGCACTAGTTCCTGTAATTCTTTTAATCCCTCTAGATACAGCGGGTGTTGGCAATTTAAATCTTGTAATAGATTAAATACTTCCTGAACCTCACCCTTAGCACTGACCAAATTATATAAAGTATCTACAAATTTCTCCTCTATTTGCAAGTCTCGTAGAGCTTGTAGCCAATCTGTTTTGGATAATTTCTCATATTTATCTATAATTCTCAGTACCCCAGCCTGATCTTGAATTTTATACTCTTCTAGCAACCCCGCCAAAATCTTACGATTACTAATCCTAAAGACAATCTCTGGCAAGTCTAAAATGGTAAAAATATTCTTGATAATAGATAACATCTCAGCCTCAGCCAGCCTGCTATCATTACCAAGTATATCTATATCTGCCTGATATAGCTCGCGGTATCTACCTTTTTGAGGTTTCTCAGCCCGCCAAGACTTACCTATCTGATAAATTTTAGCTGGCATAGCTATATCTCGATGATGCTCGGCTATGTATCTTGCCATCGGGACAGTGAGGTCAAATCTAAGACTAAGATCCCGACTACCCTTTTGGAAGCGATAAATTTCCTTATCCATCTCACCCCCGGCTTTGGCTAATAATACTTCTGAATATTGAATAGAAGCTGTCTCCAGCGGAGTAAATCCAGCGAATTCATATTCGTCTTGAATTGTTCTCAAGATATAGTTAAATTTGACCTGTTCATCTAGGCTATATTCGATAAAACCAGAAGGTAGCTGGTGTTTTGGCATATTGTATAATAATTAAACTAAAGCTAGAATTTGGCTAGCATGTTTGAGTGGGTTAACCTTCTCAAAATGTTGAATAAGTTTCCCCTCCTCATCAATTAGGAAAGTGTCTCGCTGTATTCCCATATATTTTTTCCCAAACATAGACTTTTCTTTCCAGACTCCATAGGCTTGTACCACGACTTTCTCGGTATCAGCCAAGAGCGGGAAATTCAGATTGTGCTTCTCGACAAATTTCTTATGAGATTTGACATCGTCTACACTTACTCCTAGCACTATAATTCCTTTAGCTTCGAGATCGTTCATCGAATCTCGCATCCCCTCCGCCTGAACAGTACATCCAGGAGTCATATCCTTGGGGTAAAAGTATAATACCACCTTTTTACCTCGGTATTGAGACAATGTATGACTCTTCTCATCTTGGTCTACTAGAGTGAAATCTGGAACTAACTCTCCTAATTGCAACATATATGTATTGGTTAATTGTATATCCTATATTATACCACATTTTTGCTAAATTAGCAATTTTTGAGCCTAGCTCTGTAATCAGAGTAATCTGGGCAATAAGTGGCGACTATATTCCAAAATCTCTTGGAGTGATTCATCTCAACTAGATGAGCTAATTCGTGGATAATCACATAGTCCATCAGCTCTGGGTCTAGGAATATGAGTTTGTAGGAAAAATTCAGGTTTCTCTTACTAGAACAACTTCCCCAGCGGGTATTGGTATGTCTGATACTCAGCCGATTATAGCTAAGTCCCATAATCTGAGCCCAATCTTGCACTCGAGCTGAGATAATTTTCCTGGCTTTTTCTTTATGCTGTTTATAATGCTCCTGAGTATAGATATTATCTGGTATAGTAGCCAATTTCTCCTCAATCCAAGCTTGTTTTTGATCTATAAACTGTTTAGCCAAATATTCGGGGAAACTAGCCGGCATAGTCAAAGTCACTTGCCGATTCTGGTCAATTCGGATACTTACCCTTTTGGCTTTAGATGATTTTTTGATTCTATACTGCAACATATAGAATAGTATAACATAAAATAATTTTGATTATATATTTTTTGTACTGTGATTCTATACTCCTTTGCCTGCCTGCGGTAGGCAGGGAGGAGGTGGCACGGAGTGCCGGAGGTGGATAGAGTTTGAGTTTGTATTTTATCCACCCTCCGGCCTTAAGGGAGACCAAAACAACACAGGCGACTGAAAGGTTGAGTGCATCCACCTCGGGCATGACGCCCCCACGAAACTCAAAGACCATCAAATAAAATATAATGTCCCCACATATATTGACTAAATTGATTTTATTATGTAAAATAAACAAGTACCTTAGAAAACTTAAATTCCGCGATAGCTCAGCGGTAGAGCAGTCGGCTGTTAACCGATTGGTCGTAGGTTCGAATCCTACTCGCGGAGCAAGTTAGGAAAGGAGGTGTAAAAAACCTCCTTTTCGTTTGTACCAGAGCCACTATTATGAGGTTCGAACATTCCTATTTCAGACTGAATAACCTTTCCAAGATTCTGAATAAACTCAAATGGTTTTTTTAGCTCTATACTTACTTTTTTATCATATAAGTAGAGGTTCGAACCAAGCAAACTCAATAACTCTCTTTTATCCTGATCAGAGCCATTTTGGAATGCCTTAGGAGCATTTTCTGCAAAATTAAATGTCTTCTCAACCCTACTAAACCAATCATCAGTAGACTCCTGAAGTCCCATAATAATTTGAGTTAACTCCTCTTTCTCTTGAGATAACTTTTTTCTTTTTAAAAGATACTCTTCTTCAGATATCTCATTCCCAGCACGCATCTCAATAAGCCCATCAGATATCCTTTGGATCTTAGATAATTGAGCCTGGTACTGAGACATCTGCTTCATAGCCTCATACTCATGTTTTTGAGAATCACTCTTAATACAATCCAAAGCCCATTTAACAAAATCAGCAGGCAAAACTATAGTCTTCAATATATCATGAATTTGAGACTCAATTTCCAGCTCCTGAACAGCCTTCTGAGAACAGTTTTTATCCTTTCTCTTAGTACAGTGATAATAAACATAATGACGAATAACACCATTTTTTTGAACCTTAGTTTTATTTTCAGCAGTCACCATAGCACCACATTCACCACATAATAGAGAACCCCTATACCTAAAAACATACTCCTTCTCTCTAGTCT
>Ga0209972_10001348_pt1 | contig 21636 bp, 41 predicted proteins | sample NOAtaG_7_FD_187302 | JGI IMG/M metagenome (GOLD analysis project Ga0209972, IMG submission 187302) | Freshwater lake microbial communities from Lake Erie, under a cyanobacterial bloom - NOAA_Erie_Diel1S_2200h metaG (SPAdes) (version 2) | ecosystem: Environmental > Aquatic > Freshwater > Lake ... | reverse complement strand
GTACCTTGAGGAACTTCTCCCGACCAATGTCAGGAATATCAACCTCCAGAAGGGTACCGATCTGAGGATCCTCATCCTGGTCAATCACAGTGGCATTAAGTTCATCAAGGATATGAACCCAACCAAGGATTTCACAAGCAGCTCGACGCTGCTCCATGTTTTCCCAAGTCAGTGCCATCTTAGCAGTCAGACTGGACTTGTTTTCAATCCATTCCGAAGGAACACGGACACCATGCCAAGCATAGACGGCAAACCCATCAGCATAGAGAATGGCAGGACCAGTCTCGGAATGCAGTCGGTTGTCTTCATCCATCTTGATGTGGACTGGGCGATCCTGCACAACCGCTAGAGTGTCATAGCAGGAAACCCAACCGCAAGTCTTGGCAACAGCCCAGAGACCATCAAGCTTACCTTCAAGGTCAATACCAACCTCATTCTGCATGAAGTCATAGAAGGAAAGCCATGCGGCCTCATGAGAACCATAAACACAGCTCTCAGTCACGGACCGATCGCCAAGGATCTTCTTGGCATGAAGTGGGCCATTGGCAAACACGATCTTATCAGGTGCACTAAGACCACCGCACTTATACAGAAGCTTTACAGCCTCTTCAGCCTGTGCAGGATCAACACGGTCGGTGGACAGACCGATCTTGATCCACTTGTCACGATAGACCTCTAGCATAGCTTCCTGAGCAGGAGTAAGCTTGTCGATCTTCTTCATAGTATAGACTCCTAGATTATATTAATGACAGACTGAAGAGGTGTAAGAGTTAGTCCTGAGCCCGACGGAAGCCCTCGGCAACATATTCACGCTGACGGCGAACAGTGTAGTTACCAGGAGGAACCAGAAGAGTCTCGTGGGTATCAAAGGAACGAAGGTGGTTGATTTCCGTAGGAGCCTCAACGGAGAGGAACATCTCGTAGAGGTCAACGTCCTTGGTACCAGTGGTCTTGTAGGCAGTCACACGATCAGCAACCATCACGTGGTCATGACCAGTTTCAGAATGGGCAACCACGATATGGTTACGCTCGTTGGGAGCAATGCGCTCCACGTTTGTAGGAAGAGTGTCGATCCGCAGAATGAGGAAGTCACCCTGGGCAGCCATACGAGTAAAAGTCTTCATGTTTTTAGTCCTTTCTGTGTTTTGGTAAGTATAGTTATATATCAAAGTGGAAGTTGTGTCAACCTATTTTTTAGGCGTTTGCCATCTCTAAAGCAGTCTCCAGAGCCTTGGTCTTCATGTTACGACCATTGCCGTACCAAGCAGACTGCAGTCGAGAATCCTGAGTACGACCAAGAAGATGATCGGCGGTATAGGTCACCGTGTTAAACAGCTGCCAGAAAGAACCACGGGCAAAGTCAGCACCAGGCTGAGTATCGACCACGGACAGAGCAACCTTAGCGTTCTTGCTCAGTTCCTTCTTAGCATCAGGACCACCAGCAACCGGGAACACACGCTTGAAGTAGTCAACCATGTTCTCGTTGGTGTAGCGCTTGGTGCCAAGGAATGCTGCCATTTCCTTGTACTTGGCAAGCTTCTCCTGGGCAATACCAAGCATCAGCTTCACGTTATCACCATTGAACTCACGGCGATGGCTGATCTTGACAAAGCGCTCTACCTTGGTGTTAAGAGAGAGCGTAAGAGTATTGTTGCAGACCACACGGATCGGAGTGAACCGAACGTCGGTGGAGAAGCCGTACTTGTGGAAGTTGGTGAAGTGCAGGTAGGACTCGACTTCATCACCACCGAACAGGTCGAACCCGTCCTTAACCTTTGCCAGAGCCCAGACAATCTGACCATCGGCCAGAGAGCCGGCGGTGTGCATTTCCATGTCACCCTCGGCGATGAAGTCGTTGAAGAACTCAAACGCCTCAGAGTTCTGCACCGGATTCCAGTCGTTCGACACGATATCCAGGATCTTATTGTCCATCTTACGAACAAGAGCAGAGCGACCAACGTCGATGTTCTTACCACCAACCTTAGCATAAGCCTTGATCTTCTCCACCTCCCAGTTGAGACCTGCAGCCTCAAGCATCTGGACGGGAGTCAGGTCGGCAGGAACTTCCGTGCCAAGACCGTGCCAAGGCTTAGCACCAGCATATGCCATCTGAGCCTTACCGTTGATCATTTCGATATTGTGAGCCATTGTCTTCCTCTTTTGTGTTGATAGTCGGATTTTATATCAAGTCAGATTAAAGTCAACCATTTTTTTGTAACCAGAGATGGGAGAGAATCCACCAAGAACTTCACCCTTCTCAGTCATAAGAACAGACTCAAGACAAGCTCTTTCCATATAGATAAGAGCTTTTTCCTTAGAGTCAAAGTCTTTAGTATAACCAAAGTTAGTAAAACTTACCAGATACATCATTCTTGATCCCAGACTTGATCCCAGACTTGATTCCTGACTTGAACCCAGACTTGATTCTTACCTTGATCCCAGACTTGATCCAAGACTTGATTCCTGACTTGATCCAAGACTTGATTCCAGCCTTTGTTCCAGACTTGATCCAAGACTTGATTCCTGACTTGATTCTCGACTTTATTCATTACCTTATACCATCCTTATTCGGTCATGAACCATTATATCAAGTCTGGGGTAAATGTCAATAGGTTTTATGAACCGACAAAGCGGGCAATGACAGTCATCTCAGCGTTGGTCAGCTGAGCCTCAAACGGACCCTGGTGAGCCAGACGGTCAGCGACTCGAGCAACCTCATTGGAGGCCACATCGTCCTTGGTGGTCTTGGCGAAGGCGTACATGCGGGACAGAACGGTCGAGATATCCATATCGGTAGTCTCCTTGTTATAACTTAACCTATAACCTAATCTGAGATTAAAGTCAACCCCTCAGTCGAGATAAGACGGCTTTTCCGTCCGGTTCCACTTCTTGCGCTTCTTGCGGCCGGGGGCGCCATCGTAGTACCCATCGGTGCCGAACGAGGTGGTGCCGAACTCCTCGAGGTTGGTCTTCCGCAGGTCACCCTTGCGGTACTTGTCCCTGGAAGTGTGGTAGCGCCCATCGGACGCCACGGTCACGTTGGTCTTGGTCTTGTCGCCGGAGAACACGGTCATGGTAGGCCTTTCGTTGGTGTCGTTGGTATGACTTAACTTATATCTTAATCTGAGATTAAAGTCAATAGGGAAAGTCAGTCGATCAGATAATCCGCCCGGAGGGCAGCCAGCGCCTCCTCGACCGAGTCGAAGTGGTGGTGGAGGTCGGGGTAGCCCATTTCCTCCCAGGCGGGCATAGCCCAGGACTTCTCCGACATGTTCCAGTAGGACTCCACCTCGATGGTGAACTTGCCGTCGTAGTAGTCGCCTTCGGCGGAGATGCGGATGTCCGTGCGGTTGGGCAGGTAGGTGGGGAGGTTGGTCATGTTCAGTTCCTCATTCATCATATGTACCTTATAACCCCATATGAGATAAAAGTAAACCCCTGCTTTGTCAATGGGTTAGGCTTAAGTCATTGATATCATTGAGGAAAAAATCTGCATTTTTTTCAAAAAAGTTTGAGCCCTAATGATATCAATGGGATAGGTGCTAAAAACGTCCCTGATCGTCCTAAGCGATCCTAGCGGTAGGATAACCCATCCACAGTGGCTTAGGTCGCCGAGAAACGTCGTGAGCACCTAACCCATTGATATCATTGACTTTTATAAAACGGCTAACCCATTGAAAAGATTAGGTTTTACCATCTTAGTACCTCGAGAAGGGCTCGACCTCGAGGTGGGCTGAAAAAAGTTTTGGACGACCGAAAAAAGTTTTTATAAGGATTTCAATGGGTTAGGATATCAACCTGGCTAACCCATTGATTTTGTTTGGTTGACTTTTAAAGTGATCGGTGGTATAAGAGACCTATGATGAATGAGGTGCTCATGACCTACCCCGACGATTTCGACCTCGAGGTCTCCTGCGAGGAGGCTTACGAGCCGACTGCCGCCGATCTGGCGGAGTACGAAGAATACCTCTCCACCCTCGAAGATAACCGTTGACTTTAATCCCAGAATGGGATAAGGTCTGACTATACACTTACAAAGGACACTGACATGCCCCGTGGCATCCCCAAGAACGGCTACCGCAAGACCCGTACCGCTAAGACGGATAAGATCGCTAAGATCATGAACGTGACTCAGCCCACCGAGCCCGTCATTGTTGAGACCGACGAAGAGATCGAGCAGAAGCTGACCGATCGCTTCGAGATCCTGTCCGATATGACCAATGCTGCAATCGACGGTGACGTCCGTGCGCTGATCGTGTCCGGTCCTGCCGGTCTCGGCAAGTCCTTCACCGTCGAGAAGGCGCTCGAGGCTTGGGATCCCAATGCCACGTCCCATCGGATCGTGAAGGGTTACGTCAAGGCTCCGGCGCTCTACAAGCTGCTGTATCAGCACCGTTCCGCTGGTTCGGTGCTCGTGTTTGACGACGCCGACGATGTGTTTCTTGATGAGACTGCAATCGGTCTGCTCAAGGCGGCTCTGGACACTACCGACAAGCGCATCATCTCGTACATGACCGAGGGTTCGCTGATCGACGAAGAGACTGCCGAGCGTATGCCCAAGAGCTTCGAGTTCCGTGGCACGGTCGTGTTCATCACCAACTACGACTTCGATGCCATGATCGACCGTGGCTCCAAGATTGCACCGCATCTGTCGGCTCTGGTGTCTCGTGCCCACTATATCGACCTGGCAATGAAGACTCAGCGTGACTACCTCATCCGTATTCGGCAGGTGGTCAAGCAGGGTCTGCTCAAGAACATCGGTCTTTCAGATGATGCTCAGGACGATGTGGTTCAGTTCATCGAGAAGAATGCCTCTCGTCTCCGTGAGCTGTCTCTCCGTATGGCTCTCAAGATCGGCACCCTTCGCCGCAAGGATGATGGGCGTTGGATGAAGCGTGCCATTGTCACCTGCTGCAAGAACTAAAAGGAATACCTATGATTAATAGACCAAACTTCTTTACTGTAGCATGCTCTTATGGTGCTACTGGTGAAGGTCAAACTTATATGGTACTTTTTACGTTTGCTTTAAATAAAGCAAAGGCTCTTCAAAAGTTCAGTAAAGAGTTTAATCCATACTATGCTCAAGGTGCAACTGTATATGATGGTTATTATTTTGACTTTGAAGGTGCACCATTTCTGATTACAGATGCTCTCCGAAAGGCTATGGAAGAATGGCCTGAGTGCTATATGGAATACAAAGCTTCATTTGCTGTTAACTTCTCGTAGGAGTCATCATGCTTACTAAACAAGATCTAGAAGATATCTGGAACAATAAGCCTCATGGTTACTTCACAAATATGATGAAGAACATGAAAGGTAAAAAGAAGTACAAAGTTCTCTGTACTGCATATGAAGAAGTTGATATTGCAAAGGAAGAGTCTGTTGTCTTTGCTAAATCTGGCGATGAAGCAATCCGACTAGCATCCAATGAACTCAGACATAGCATTAATAAGACTCTAGGTAAAGGTACCTCTTCCAATGTGAAGTTTAGATATAAGGTTGAATGGATTAGTTAACTAAAAAGGGGAGCCATTAAGCTCCCCTTTTCTTTATTTATTCACAACCGTTTTGCTCTCACCTTTGCTAATGATAACTTTATCATTGTCCACATGGACTTCCATAGGTTCTTTTTCTTTAAGAGTATTCACGAGTTGCTCTAATATTCTCATTTCAGGTTTTTCTTCTTTTTCTTGTTTACCAGTAATACCGGTAACCATAGCTATAAGTGCCATAACTGCTGTAGAGACTAGACCTATAACGGCCGTAAGTGCTTCTTTTTCAAGATAGGCACTAGCACCTACACCAACACAGACAAGAAGAACGATCCAGGGGATCGCTGTTTTACCTATCACTTTAGAGGCAACTTCCTTAGATGTGGAGTTTGCCTCTATTCTTTTGAGCTCAATTTGTGCTTCGGTTTCGAGTTTGCGGATAGAGTCTTTGTGTTCGGACATATAAACTCTCCTTCGCTGCCCGAACTTATTTATCCAAAGATTTCTAAGACTCTTTCTTTATAGTCATCTCTATTCTTGACAAAAACCTGAGTTTCATAATCATCATTTGCTATGATAATAACTATTTGTGGGAACTTAAGGTCAGTCAACTCTTCAGCCATAATAGAATAAGTTGTGGCTTGAATGAAGTAGTTCTGAATCCACTCTTCCTTTTTCTCTTTTTTGGAAGTCTTGAAGTCAACAATGGAGTTGATTCCATTATATTCTGCCAATAGATCCGATGTACCTGCAGCCTTTAATACTTTTGAATAAAGCATAGATTCAATGCCATAGACCTTACTTACATTTTTAGCAAGAATAGGTTTGATGGTATTGAACATCATCATATTAAATGGCATGACTTTACGAGAATCAATCTCCACATTCATGAGATAATCCTCACAAAGTTTATGGATTGCGGTACCTCTATTAGCTGCTAGTCTAGAGACTTTTTCGACTTCTGCTGCACCGACTCGAGCTTTCCAGAGTTCTAGCCCAGACTTATCTAACTTCTCCCCTAATACTGTAGTGACGGAAGGAAATACTCCATCTGGTGTGATGTAGTATCTCTTTCCGTCTTTTTCAGTACGCTCTAGTGGTGCTAGATTTAGTAGTTCATGTTTAAACATTATTTAATCCCATGGTGCTTTAAACATTGGAGCCCAATGCGTAGGCTTATCCTTATCATCATGACCTTCTGAGTATTGAGCCTGTTCGGTGGTACCTGAATAATACCACCGATTCAATCCAGGATATAGTCTACCAAATCTAATCCATTTTCTATGTTCATTAGCAACTATAATAAACCCATGCTCTCTAGGAACATAAGTTTCAATAGGACTCCAATCAGGCTGCAATCCCGAGTCGGTCTTTTTCAATAATATAGTCACGTACTAGATCACTCCTCAAAATATCATTCTTATTAAACTCAACAAACTTAAAGCTCTTTATACCACGAATAATCTTCATAAACTGAGGTAGACCATTCTTTTCTTTTTCATTGGTGAAATCAGACTGTGTAAAGTCACCAGAGAATATAATCTTGCAGTTCTTTCCTACACGTGTAATGACTGAGTCAAGTTCGTGGAGTGACGCATTTTGCATCTCGTCTACTACAATGATACAGTCATTTAGAGTAATACCTCTAATGAATGAGGTAGAAATAAACTCGATTATATTCTTTTGTTTTAGATAGTCATAGGCATCACCACGTTTAAAGAGTTCGGAACAAATTGCATAATATGGAGCTTCATAAACTTTAGCTTTTTCCTTATTATTTCCTGGCAAGAAACCCATATCTCTTGTCGGTACTACCGATCTTACAATATAAAGTTTTTTATAGGGAGAATCTTCACTTAGTATTTGATTGAGTGCCAGATACATGGAAATATAACTTTTTCCAGTACCGGCAATACCATGAAGCATTAGATTTTTACCTTGACCATAAGCATTAAATGTAAGCTTTTGATTTTCAGTCAAAGGATAAACATCTTGAAGATTAAAGTTAATCTTTTCTCCTATTGCTCCATTGTTCTCTCTGATTTGTCTTTTTTCTTTACGACTTAGTCTCTTCTTAGGCGGTGCTGACATGCAGTGAACCTTTACTAGTATAGTTCACGATTACACCTAGAATGTGTTTATCGAGCTTTTGGTAATACCCCTAGAATGATGCTTTTTAATATCTTTTAGTCTGTCTCTAAAAGCATCATCGGGTTTCTTTAGACCTAGTCTGATTGGATCCCCGATAGAAGGTGCACCGTGAACAAGTTGAATAATATGTGGATTATCCTCTAAGTACTTGTCCCTTTCAGTTATTGACATGAAGAGCTCTTGCTCCTCATCCGTATTTATATCTTTGAACATGTAAGTTGGCATTAGTCTTCCTCATCTTCTTCTAGACGCATTAGGTCATTGATATTTTTGGAACGTAGAGCATTAGCAAGTCGTTTGTTCTTTCGTCGTTCTCGATCTCTTAGAACATTCTCATAATATTCATCTTCATCATAACCATCATGATCTTTATAGATTTTCTTGCTTTTGCTCATGGAAGTAGACCTGGAAATGCCTCCTGAATAATGTCTGGCGTAATGCCAGGGTATGGTAGATGTTTGTCTTTAATAGCTAGAAGCACTTTAGCATCTTTGGCTGATACAGTTTCAAGTAGTTGAACAAATAGTGCTTCACGTCGAAGTTGCTTAAGATCTGGATTACCACCTTCAATGAATAGATACATCTTACGACATTCATGATAGAAGATATGTTCCTGATCCACTAGATCATTTGGCTTATATGGCGGATCACCTTCTGGAAGAAGCCATTTAATAGCAGGATCAAATGCACCACGTAGTACTGTCTGAAGTGCTACGCTATTATTCTCTTGAAGCATTCTGATCCTATCAGATCGACTAGTCATACCTGAAGTCTTTTCAAGTATTTCTGCAACTCCTAGCTTCATTTAGACTTTTTCCTCAAACATATTCATTGATGTGTTCCATTAGATTCTTGAGTTTGTGTTGGATGAAATAGTTCATTAGCTCTGGTGCTTTTTTATTAGCCTGAGCATTATATTCTACCATAATGGATTCCATTACAGTTTCTGGAATCTTAGATAGATCAATAAGCTGCTGATTACGCTTATAGTTACGAAGTTGAGTAAGAGTCTGGCAAAACTCCTCTGGATTCTTCTTGAGGTATTCATCCAGTTTCTTTTGTGTTACTGGCTTCTGGCGAGTACCAACCACAAGACAGTTATCATCTGATAGGAAGTTTGGAATACCATCACCAGAATCACCCTTAATGATATGTTCCTTAAGGAACTTTTCTGCTTCCGATTTAGTAATATATTTTGTTGTGTAGCGCATGATTTTGGTGGAAATCCTTATAAATATAAATAACAAATATAACAACTTAAAGGTATAATAAAATGGCTTTTATATATGCATTAACATTTCCCAATGGCAAAAAATATGTAGGATTTACAGTAAATAGCGTAAATAAAAGATGGCATGATCATCATTATAGTGCTTTAAATGGTGGTAAAACAAAACTTCATTGTGCTATTAGAAAATATGGATTTGAAAATATTGAAAAAGAAATATTATATGAAAATGATGATTCTGAATATACATTGAAAGTTATGGAAAATCATTTTATTAAGTTATTTAATACTATAGAAGATGGTTATAATATATGTGAAGGTGGTGGAAAGTTCCCTGTATATCATGGGGAAGATAATCCAGGTTATCATCGAAAAAATAAGAAAATGGAAGAATGGTTTAACCCTCTACAAGTTGAAAATCATAAGCTTGCCATGAAGAAAAGACATAGCGGTGCTGGTAATGTACATGCAAGAAAAGTAAAACTTATTGATCCTAATGGCAAAGAATATTTTATTCATGGTACTCTTGTTTCTTTTTGTGAAGAGAAAAATATAAGTTTTAAAACTTTATATAGATGTTTAAATGAAAATAACGGCGGTACCATAGGATCAATAAGCATTAAGGCAACCAAACTTGTGCACAAAGAAAGAAGAGAAAATACAACTGGTTGGTCAATCTTTCCTCTTGATTAAGACATTTTTTACTGGTTGATAAATGGTTACATTATCATAAACCATTAATTGTACCATGTCCTTGTCGCCCGAGATGATTAGAAGCTTCTCTGAAGTATTACCAAACTCCTTGGCAAGTGTGCCGATGATATCATCGGCTTCTGCTGTATCCACTCGAATGACACGATATGGAAATACCGTCAGAAGTTCATCACGAATCTTGTTGAGACATTCAAAGATTGCTTTCCAGTCTAGTTCGGAAGCAGCCTGTGACTTCTTACGATTAGCCTTGTAATAAGGAAAGAGTGTGCGGCGCCAGTAGTTTGTGGCGTCACATGCAATAATAACTTCACCATATTCTGGACCAAACTTGGTCTTGTACATACGGATTGAATTTAATACCATATGTCTTACCATATTTTCATCTAGTTGAGCATTGGTATGATTACCAATCTGAACCATGATATTGGAAAGCATCACCTGGGAAAAATCAATGATAAGCATTTTTTTAAGGGTTATTCACCCTTTCCTTCTTTTGGAGTGATAATGATTTTAACTTTATCGGAAACTGCTAGTCCATCAGAAGTTTGAATAAAAAGATTATCCGCAATCAGTTGAAGTGGATGGTCAATACCTTTGAGCATGCAAAGTAGAGAACGGATTGATTCTACTACCATTGCTGAATGCTTAAGAATATCGTCATCATCTTCATCTGGTTGAAATCCAGCTACATGTAGCTGGTCAAAAAGTGATGGTATAATAGTCTCGATAGTTTCCTGAATATGGAACTGTTTTACCATATCCATCGACTCATCAACTTCCTCAATGGTTTGAGGTCCATTGTACTTATTATTCCGAGTAGGAAATAGGACAACATTATTGGCTTGAGTCATAGTTTAATATACCACACTTCTCATATGTTGTCAATCATGAAGTTCTATACACAAATTGTTGTTTCGGGAATTGGCGACTTTCTTCAGTGGGATATTTCTTTAATAGATCAGTAAGCATGACCTCCCATTGCCTCTTGATTCTATCAAGAGAATAACGGCTGTCAACATAAACCTTATTGAATTGCACCATTTCTTTATGGTTTTTATCACGAACAAACTGGATTGCGGCTTCTAGATGTGAAGCAAAAATATTTGAATGTTCTACTTTATCTAGTGTACCTTGATACATGACATTTAATGCACCAGAAGTTTCGGCTAGAGCACCGTAGTTTGGATGAACACAAACTAACTGAGCAGACATAGCTTCAAGCATAGCACGGCAACTAGTCTCCATCCAGATTGATGGATAAGCAAAAATATCACATGAGTTTAGATGATGTTTAAGTTGTTCATTGGGAACAAAACCATGATAAGTCATCTGAGGATGATTTCTGATTTGTTCGTATAGAGGTTCATATTGCTTATCAGCATCTTCCCAACCATAGATCTTAAAACTAGAAAATACATCTAAATGGATATCATCATATTTCTCTGCTAGATATTGAAAGACAGAGACTAGAATATCCAGACCACGTTGTGGAGTTGATGTATAGACTAGACGGATCTTTCCATCACCGTGTGACCATCGTGCTATTGGATCAGCAGGTTCAATACCGTGCTCAAGAACAATAGATTTAGTGTCATAAGGGATTCCATAAAAAGAATGATATTGATTCATTTGCCAGTTTGAGATATACACAAACTTATGAAATTTATCCTGAAAGCTTTTATCTTTCAGTTTAGCTGATTCAGGATCATTTGGTAAATCATGATGCCAAAGTATTCTAATCTTATCTTCATTTAATTCTCTTACACGAGAAGAGATAATTTGAAAATGTTCTAATAGTGATGGATCAATAATAGATGCTAGTTTTCTCTTAGCGATCTCTGTGCCACCATTGGCATTTTTGGAGATTTCATTTTCTTCAAACATTAATTATATATCCTATTTTACCATGTGGTTTTTTGAACTTGTAGAAGTGGATGAGAAACAATGCAATGCCAGACAATACCCTGGAATGCTTCGCTCATTGGAGTCACTAGACTTGGCTCGGATTCTGGAATCACGCAGCAGGATTCAGCATATCTAGCAACATATCCATTTTGCTTACCTACAATAGCCATGACTCTACCGCCATGTACATGAGCATAATCAGTAGCTCGGATTAGATTTACAGAGATCTTTCTTTCAGCATCACCACCGCCAACTGACAGAATGAATAGAGCATCTTTACTATTAAACTTGGAAACAGCTAGCCATTTAACAAAGAAACTTTCCCAACCTTCATCATTGACTCGAGCTGTAAGTTCCGAAACATTATCAGTAGGGCAATAAGCTTCAATATTACAAAGCTTACGAAGATCATTTACCATGTGGGATGCATTAGCGGCAGAACCACCAGCACCTAGAACAAAGACTCTACCACCATTATCTCGAACTTCAATAAGATCTTGAATGATATCTTCAATGTCGGTCGTATGGATTAGATTAGCTGTAGTACTTGCTAGGATTAAAAAGTTTTCAACGTGACTCATTATTTAGTCTTTCTATAAGATGCCTTGACATTACCCTTTTCTAGAATCTCAAAACCATGACTGAAAACAATCTTTTCAAATCGTTCATGGTCATACATCCAGATATCATCTGCAACAAAAACTGTGCCGATTGTAGCTCGTTCAACAAAGAAGTTTGTTTCAAGATCAACGGCTTCATTATGATGTGGACCATCAAAAAATACTAATGCATAAGTGTTTTCTAGTTTCTTGAAGTCATTATAGACTGGAACACCATCAGAAAAGCGTTTGACAAACTCATTATCTTCCATACAAAAGAAAGTAAAGTTTAGACCTTTAGAATAAGCATAATAATAGAGAGAAGGAATGATCCTGTTTCTCATATCATTTGTGTAATCAAATCGTAGAGGCTTAGTAATCTCAGTGGATTCTGGATCGCCTTCAGTCTTTACTTGTGGAATATGATATGTGATATTCTTATTAGTGCATTCGATCTCAATATTACCATATGGATCAATGCAGAACATTGAACGGTTGGTATCTTGATTATGGACTAGAGTATCAATAATAAGCTTTGCGGATCCACCACGTCGAGTGCCAATCTCTACAATGGCGCCTTCTACACCTTTAATAGCCATTGCGGCCCGATGTAGAATCTCATATTCTTGAGAATCAGTACCGAATACTTCTTCATCATTAAATCGAATAACACCCATACTTTAATATCCTCGAATCCTGGTTCTAAGTTCTGTAGAACTATAGTTATGTAGTCTGTCAATAAACACGATCTGGATCTTCCTGTGGTCACAAATATCTTGACCAGTAAGTCTAGTGCCACTATATTCAGATCCAACAAAGCGCTTCTTGATTGGAAGAATAGCCATCATATTTTCTAGATCAAGTTCTGTATCATAGGGAATTATGGACGACACAAAACCTAAAGTATTGATCTGAATAAATCTTTCAAACATTGACTGAACAGGTTTTTCTTTAGTCTCTGGTCGATCCAGAGTTGGGTCGGTATGTAAACCGACCCAAAGATCATCACATTCTTTTTTACAGCGTTCTAGAAATGATAGATGCCCTGGGTGAAGAAGATCAAACGCTCCACAAGTGAAGCCAATAATATTATTATCTTTCATTATTCAGTTGGGGCTTGCCTTAGTGTGAAAGACTTACGAGCTCTTTTAGCACCAAAGTATTTAACCACTAGATCTTCAACAACTTTTTGATCAAAGTTCTTACAAGAGAAAACATCAAGATACATAGTGTCTATTTCATTTACAAAATGACAAGCAATATTACTGGTTTCAATAAGCTGAATTAGAGTATATCCGGACTTATCACCAGAACCGAAGTTCACAATCTGTGGATCGCCATAAGCAATCATATCAATATCTTTTACTAGCTGAGTAGCAAAAGCAAAAATATTATTATAGGATGTAATCTTTTCATGGTCACATCCAGAGGCATCAAGCATTAGATGATAACCCCAGCTCTTGATTTCTGTCATTTATTTTTCCTTAATAAGAGTCGATAACTTGAGTGTAGATAATGGAGTCGATCCGGAAAGAGCGCCAACCACCCTTAGTAATATCCCAACAGGCAATCACATCTGGATTATCACGATGAAAGGACTTTTCACTGGTCTGTTCTTCTACACTTTCACGATAGGATTCTGGTAGAAACTTTGGTAGAAGTGTGCAACGCATCTGGCGTTCTTCACCATTTACCTTTGTAAAGGTCACTTCTAGAACATTATTCCGAAGATCCTTGAGTACTGTATCACGCTGAAACATAATATATTATTCCTTTATCCTGCTAGGTATTTTTGAGTGGTAAGTTTATGTTCTTCAACAAGAGGTCTCACCTCATTATAACCACCAATGTAGTATCCGTCAACCACTATTACAGGATAACTGGTGGCAGATGGATACTTTTCCTTCACCATCTCACGAGTAAAATCAGCATTTAGTTTATATTCTTTGAAACTGATCTTATTATCCTCTAATAGACTTTTAGCCGCAGTACAATATCCACAGTTATCCTTAGTGTAGATTTCAATTAGCATCTTTTACTTCCTCTTGTGGTAATCTATCTTCCCAGAACTGTTGCACGTGATCTGGATTTGCTGGATCCATACCTAGATCCATCATATCTTGAATCACCATAACTTCAAGTTCACCACATACCAAACGTGTAGTCATTAACCAATAGCCTCAGATGCTGCGGCATTTACTACTACATAAGTCTCTAAAGCAGTATTTAGACTTGCAAAATGATTTACGTACTTCTGAATGGCTTCATCAATATTTGAGGCAAGAACAATTCGACGTTGATCTGCTGTAATAGGAGTTCTATTGCTTCCAGGTGTTGGGCGCATTTGCACAGTTCCTTCTACAAGGAACATGTTGGTGCTAATACGAGTTCCTACTGGTACTGTTTCTCCTAGTTGAAACGGTCTAGATTCTACAACTGGTTTATTCATTGTCAATACATTATTATTGACACCATCAGCTTCTACCCAACGTGGTGCTTGACCTAGTTGAGCCATGTCTTCTTCATAGTTATATTCTTTTGGTTGTTCCATAACAACTTCCTTTTTTCTAGGTCCTGTATTCAGTTTACCACGACGATATTCAGGATTTGCTTCCGCAAATGCCTCTGCTTCTTCCTTGAGAACTCTTAATTCTTTTTCACCATTTGTAAACCAAAAGAACGAACCAAGTTTCATACCACTCATTACTTTATCCTTTATCCATTTTATAAACATTATCCTATGATTTCAATCTTTAATGTTGCAATACCATCTTTCTTGATGCCAAGAAGGGCAGCACATTTAAGTGATAGATCAAACTCTCGTCCTCTGATAAAAGGTCCACGGTCATTCACTCTTGCAATGATTTGTCTATTAGTTTCCATATTTGTAAATCTTACAAGAGTGCCAAATGGTAAAGTCTTATGGGCTACAGTATATGCATATGGATTAAAGAACTCTCCATTTGCAGTTTTTCTACCATGTTTATACCATGAAACTTTAGCCTTATAAGTTTTGACGACCTTGACCGCTGCTGGTGGGCGCTCATGAGCATAGGCTTGTGTTGAAAACAAAAGTCCTACACTCAGAATAGCGCCAATCAGACGCTTTCTCATCGTTTTACTCCTTTTTGTTTTATTTAAGCTGCTTCTAGTAGACCTTTTAGTCTGTCTGCACAAATAGAAGCCGCAAAAGCTTGTGGCTTAACCTGAGGTATAATATTACAGGCACCTCTAATGTAGCCAATAGCTTGATTTACTACACAGGATGAACCATGCCTTTCTGAAGGATTAATATCCAAGTGTAGTTCCACATATCTCTCACCAATAACTTCGGCAAGTTTTTCATACATTTCATGAACCATGTAAACTTCGTTCATGAGTCTAAGTGCTGGGCGACCTGGTTTTGCATCAAAGTCTTTTTGTCTTGCAATATCACCAAAGACCTTGCAACCATGCTTACCGTCTTTGTGAATAATAACCGCAACACAATAATCGGCATGCCAAACTCCATTAAGCTTGAAACGTTCAGAATCTGCACCGATATAGATCTTTGACTCTTGTGAAGAATCAGAAATAAACTGCTTCACCTTTTCCAAGTCGAACTTTTGCACAATACTACCTCTTTCTATTTAAACGTCGTTTCTTTCGTTTACCTGAACCGATTTTACGTCGGCCTTTACCTGATTTACTTTTGTGTGCCCATGGCATATCATTTCTCCTTTAACTTGAGGTGACTTTTTCGGACTCTGACCATAATCCATGCATTGTAATAAGCATCCGATTCTAGAGCACCTCGAAGTATTTGTTCTTTCAACTCAAAATAAGTTAACTCACTTTTTGAAGTACAAAATCTTATGATTTCTCTTCTAAAGTTGGATTCACCTAATCGTTTTATATCATCTTTTAGTTCGTCATTTGAACCCCAGTAGGTTTGCCAATCGGAGTCATGTAAAAACTTTTTCTTTTTACCTTTGACTGTTTTGGTCTTTTTGACCTTCAACAGTTTCTTACCGATATATTGTCTACCATTGGTCTCATTAGTTATTATATATATAAAGCCTATAAAGTCAACCGTTTTTTCAGGGTCTATAGGTTTTCCATCATATAGCCATAAAGTCATAGGGAAAGTCTCCTTTCCCTATACTTATACTACCTAAGTTTAACCAAAGTTTTCCCTACCACCACCATCCCATAGATCCTCATCCTCATCTTTATCCGGATCATCTATATTATAGACTTCTTTTAGAACTGAATCTAGTGCATCACTGATTCCTAAACATTCTTCAAGTGTATCAGCATCATAATCTTCAAATGAGGAAATTATCTCATAGTAAATATTGATCTTGATTTGTTCATCATGTACATGTCGTTCAATGCTTTCTGCTACCTCTGCAAAAAGATCACTACCTGTTGACCAACCCATATTATTCTCCTTATAGTTTAAAATCTTTTAATGATTCAGTTGATACATCGTTCTTCACTCCACCAATAATGTAGGAAGTTATTTGTGTTTCCTGGGGAGCTACTTGTACTTCTCCACCAGAAATCCATTTACCTGTCCATGGTAATGGATTAGATCCAGTCTTATATAGATGTGGTAGACCAACTGCCGTGAGACGACGATTGGTAATCCATTCCACATATTCATTTAGAAGTTGTTTATTCAGACCAATCATTGAGCCGTCTTTGAATAGATATTCAGCCCATGCTTTTTCTTGCTCTGCTGCATTACGGAACATTGCAATACATTCCGCTTTTGTTTCCTCTTGGATTTGCTTGAAATCAGGATCATCCAGAGGAAGTACTTTTAGAAGTTGTTGTGTACTAGCTAGATGTAAGTTTTCATCACGACAAATAAGCTTGATGATTTTAGCATTACCTTCCATCTTTTTCAGTTCTGCAAATGCCCATGAACAAGCAAAAGAAACATAGAAACGGATACCCTCAAGAATATTGACTGACATAAGAGTAAGCCAAAGAGCTTTTTTATGTTCAAATGAACCGATATTAGTTCTAGTATTATGTTCAATCAACTCATCATAGTTCTTGCTGATATCCTTAGCACAATCTACAATCTCTTGTAGTTCTAAAATCTCATCTAGCACCTTTGATGGATCAGAATACACATTACGAATGATGTGCGTATAGGATCGTGAATGGACAGATTCACTAAATGTCCATGCCACAATCCAGTTTTCTAGTTCAGGTAAAGAACAAATAGGTCCAAATGCAACCGTGGGCGCCCGACCCTGCACTGAGTCAAGCAGAATCTGGCGCTTTAGATTACTTGTAAAAATATGTTGTTCATGCTTTGATAGATCACGGAAGTCCTTTGAGTCCTTTAGAAGATCAACCTCTTCCGGCACCCAAAAGAAACCCATAGAACTTCTAGTTAACTTTTCTAGAAAAGGATACTTTTGCTTATCAAACCTAGCAATCGTAGGTGCTTCATCAAAGAAAAGTCTGGATTTAAGATGACTCTTTTTATTTGAAGAATCAAATACGCTATAAGTCATTTTTTACCTACCTATAGTAATGTTTTTCTGTATCTTAATTTGTTTATTAGACCAAGTCCAACATTCTCTTGTTTCATCTTGAAAACACACCCAAAGTAGATCATGCTCAAGTCCATAATCTATCATAAAATGTGCCCATGCTTTACCCTGAGGTGTTTCAAGGGGAAGTGGTGTATTAAGTTGAAGTATCATATTGTGCAACTATCACAAGTTTCATCATCAACTTTAGATTGTTCTAGTTCTGGTAGTACTTCTTGTTCACCAGCGCCATCAAATACGTTGCAATAATAAAGATTTTTTCCACCCATCTGATAGAACTGAATGATATCCTTCATTAGGACTGACATTGGAATTTGGTCATTATCATAATGCTTAGGATTATAACTAGTATTTACGGAGATAGCTTGATCAATAAACTTTTGTAGTACTGCACAGATTTGAAGATAACCTTCTGGAGACTTTTGATCCCATAGAAGATCATATTTATTTTTAAGTCTTTTGATTTCTGGTACAACCTGTTTCAATACTCCATCCTTACTTTGTTTGATGGAAATAAGTGATCGTACTGGTTCAATACCATTTGTAGAGTTACTGATCTGTGCGGAAGTCTCGGCAGGCATTAGAGCCATTAGTGTAGAGTTACGAATTCCATGTTCTGATAGCTGAATACGCAGAGAGTTCCAATCCATTTTATAAACCGGATCCACTAGATTGTCAACATTTTTCTTGTAAGTATCAATGGGAAGCATACCGAGAGAATATTTGGTTTCAGTTGACTTAGGACAGGCACCCCTTTCTTGTGCTAGATCCGCAGAGGCCTTGATAAGGTAATATGACCAAGCCTCGGCAAATTCATGTACTTTCTTTAGACCTTCTACACCAATATTAGAGTAAGTAAGATCATTTTTAGCAAGCCAGTAAGCAAAGTTAATGATACCAACACCAAGAGGGCGCCTCGCCATAGTAGAGTTCTTTGCTGCCAAAACAGGATAATCTTGATAATCAAGAAGCTCGTCAAGAGCCCGAACGATAAGTCGAGCAGGACGCTCAAAGTCAGAAGTAGCACGGATTTTTCCCCAGTTGATTGCTGCAAGAGTGCAGAGACTGATTTCACCATTAGGATCAAAAACGTCCTGTAATGGTTTAGTAGGCAATGCTATTTCTGCACAAAGATTGCTTTGATAGATAGGAGCATCTTCTTTAATAAATGCACCATGGTCATTTGCATGATCCACATTCATTAGATAGATTCTACCGGTATCTTTACGTTCCTGAATAAACGAACCAAATAAAGTTAGAGCTGAAATACTCTTTTTGCGGATATTTGGATTTTGTTCAGCTTCCTCATATAGTTGCTTGAACTTGTCATAATCCACAAAGAATGCATTATATAGACCAGGAATATCGGATGGTGAAAATAGTGTAATATTACCACCAGAGAGTAGTCGTTCATACATGAGTTTATTGAACTGAACACCATAGTCAATATGACGAATTCGATTATCTTCAGTCCCTTTATTGTTCTTTAGGACTAGAAGATCCTCAACTTCATAGTGCCAGACTGGATAATAAAGAGTTGCAGCACCATTACGAACACCACCTTGAGAGCAGGAACGAACTGCAGACTGAAACATCTTATAAAATGGAATCACACCAGTGTGTGTTGCATCACCATTACGAATAGGTGAACCAATAGCACGGATTCGGCCTGCATTGATACCAATACCTGCCTTTTGTGAAACATATTTTACAATAGATGATGTAGTGGCATTAATAGAATCTAGAGAATCATCCGAGTCCACCAGCACACAAGAACTAAATTGCTTTTGTGGACTGCGTAGACCAGCCATGATAGGAGTCGGCAGAGAGATTTCGAAAGTTGAGGTCGCATCATAAAAGTCCTTTACCCACTTCAGACGTTCATTCTTTGGATATTTGTGGAATAGAACCATAGCAATGAGCATGTAGCTCATCTGTGGTGTTTCATAATATTTATTTGTAGCACGGTTTCTGATTAGATACTTACCACGAAGTTGTTCCATTCCTGCATATGGAATATTAAAATCCCGGTCATGTACTAGATAACTATTCAGAATCTTGTATTCTTCATCATCATACCAGGATAGTAGATTTTGTTCGTAATAACCTTCAGAAACTACATTGACTACATGTTGAAAAAGAGAACATGGATTTGGTCCGTTATAGACTTGCTTGCGAAGATGATAGTTGATAAGACGTGATGCTACGTATTGATAGTTTGGAGTAGCTTCAGTGATTAGTTCTGAAGCGGCTTTGATAAGTGTTTCCTGAATATCATTGGTCTTGATATTATTATAGAACTGAATTTGTGACTTGATTTCTACTTCGGACTCGGAAACATTTGATAATCCTTCACACGCCCATGATACCACTCGATGGAACTTTTCCAGATTTAGTGGTTCAATAGATCCATCTCTTTTCTTTACATTAATCGTCATATAGTCCCTCTTATTCTCTTGTTAAAAATGTGAAGTATTTACCAATCTCTTGCCAAGCGGATTCAGCAACCAGTTGATGTTCTTTTTGAGTTCCATTTGCCATTCTGAGCTCTGCATAATGAATCCAGCTCCGAAGAGTACCATTCATGTACATTCTGGATACTGTCAATCCCTCCGGTAGTACTACTCGTGCTTGTTCCTTGGCAATACCATTCTCAATAGCCCAGTTATATTGTTCTTTTACAATCTCTAGTAAATATTTTTGTCTATTTTCCCAATCTTGTTGTAAATACATATCATCAACTGAGATTGAGTTTTGTCTATTCTTTTTATCTTGAAGTCTTGCTTCACGTGAAGCAAACCCTAGATCTTTAGTAGGATCAGCATATCGTTGAGAGAACTCTTGAAATGAAAATGAGCGATGTCTAAGGATTTGTCGAGCTATATCCCTGGTAGTAGTAACTTCCATAACTACATTCACCATTTCAAAAATGCTGAAATGTTTATTCCGAATGCAATAACGTAAAAGTTTTTCAGCCGTTTCTGAGTTCATTTGATTGGAAGGATTTGAAACTCTGGCAGTATAGGCAATAAACTCGTCGGCAGATTTTACTCCATCGACGAGTGGGTTAGTAATAGCTACAATCTTTGCTGTATTCATAATATTATCTTTTACTTAAAATATTGGTTGCAAGTTGGTCTAGTCGGCGCCTGTCTGGATGATTGTGTACCCACATTCCAGTATGTGGCTCAAAGTTTTCTCTAAACCATTTATCCAACTCTGGGCGCCGAGTATTGATAGAGAGATCAATCTGTTTTGCTAAAGTATCAAACTCTGCATCAGTCATAATAGGTTGACCGATGATTTCATATGCATATGCTGCAACTGCAAGTCTAGACCTACGTCTAGTCTCTAGATCAACCCTCTCAGAATAAAGATCTTCCTTTTTATCTTCAAAGAAACTTTCCAGATTCATTTAATACTTGTTCCTTTTTGCTTTCATCTTTATCTTGTATCCGATATGGATAACAAGTACAATCGGGACCACACCAAGTATGGCAAGGAAGTTGTGTAAACTTATCAAATTTTATTGTGTTCAAGAAATGACTTTGCCACAATAAGGATTTCTAGTGCATTTTGACACGTTTCCATCAGTGTGTCAAGGATATATTTTTGATCACATGCGGTTGTGATATCAGTCATTCTATTCTCTAGAACTTTGATTGCATCATCAAGATATTGAGCTGCAACATCAGGTTTTGGTTCTGAAGGATTATTGTTTACCTCGTCAAGGTTTTGAGTATTGATAACTTCCTCAGCACTGTCTTTTAGTGCCTTGATGATACCAATACCAGCAAATGTCTTTAAAGTTTCATGATCCATATCCAATGTAATGATGGCAGAACCGTCATCATTATCCTTGATTTCTAGTACTTCTAGAATCACTGTTTTGTCTCCATCTTTTTCTTGATTTCAGCGGTTTCGTTCTTCATCCAAGTTGTAATCAGATCAATACTAGGGTCAATCACCTGACCAACTTTTTCATTGTTAAG
>Ga0209972_10001341_pt1 | contig 21706 bp, 25 predicted proteins | sample NOAtaG_7_FD_187302 | JGI IMG/M metagenome (GOLD analysis project Ga0209972, IMG submission 187302) | Freshwater lake microbial communities from Lake Erie, under a cyanobacterial bloom - NOAA_Erie_Diel1S_2200h metaG (SPAdes) (version 2) | ecosystem: Environmental > Aquatic > Freshwater > Lake ... | reverse complement strand
AAGACGGTCAGCATCAAGGTCACGTTCAACAGGCACGAGGAAGCCATCGTAGCCAAGACCCCTGTCGTCTATGTCTCTCCCAACTGGACCCGGTCTGTGAAGAAGGCTGGGCTTGAGTTCGCCAGCGATCCGAGGCGAAACTACGCCATCACCAAGGCGCGCCGCATCCAGTCGGCTGCGGTTGAGGACGTAAGGATGCAAGCCTTCGAGGTCGAGGCGCTCTACTACTACAAGAAGCAACTGCTGAGGACGCAAGGCTATGTCTTCGCCCAGACCTTCATGAAGGATGGCAGCGTTCACAACACATTCGAACCCTCGTTCGCAACGGCGTTCGACACAGGGTTTCGCAGGGCGCAGGAGCGCCTGTTCAAAGTAATCGCAGCACAGATGGAGGGCTGAATGGCAACGAAGAAGATGGTGGGCGTGAACAAATACATCGAGTGCGCCAACGCAGGGATGAGCAAGGCAGAAGCAGCGGCTGCTCTCGGCGTCAGCATTCAGGCAGTGTTCAACGCAGCAAAGAAGTTCGGCATCACATACCGGGATGGCCGACTGAAGAAAGTGCAAGGGAACTTTTCTGATGCAGCGTGATGAAGACGAGAACGCGATCATGCGGAGCAAGCTAGCCAAGCAACGGAGCGAACTGGCTAGGATGACAGAACTGATCAAGCAGCTTTCCGAGGACAAGAGGAAGCTGGTTCTGGACTTGGAGCGACTGAGGAAGGTGATCGGAGGGAGCAATGGCTAAGTGGACTGAACCGAATATCAAAGACCTGTTCGCCACGCTCAACCGCATCGAGCGGGTGGCTGAACTGATCGCCAACGACAAGACAGCGGGCGCATACTGGAATGTCGAGCGTGCCAACGAGATCAAGACCCTCGCGCAGATCGCGGCGAGGATAGTGCAGGAGCCGATCAACAATGGAGAATAAGATGACGTTCAAAGAAAAAGCAGCAATCGCAGCGATGAAAGAACTTCTTCGTCACTTCGATTTTGAAAAACCCGACGAAGACGCGGAGGCCGTGTCGTTCTGGGCGTGGTGGGTAGCTGAACACCTCGACGCCAGACGGAAGGAGGCGAGTGAAGATGGCGACGCATGAGGAGCCGCTGCCCAAGTGGCTGGAGCAGGAGCTGCGGGCGCAGGCCCTAGCTCCGAGGCCCGTGGTACAATCACCGAAGCAACCGAAGCGAGAGCCGTCGAAGGCGGCCTATGGGAGGGGAGAAGATTGTCCTTACTGACTGTGACTGTTCTCAGCGTGACGCTGTCTCCGATGTGGAGCGGGTACGTTGGGATGTACGCTGACCCGGCGCACTGCCGAGCGATGCAGGACCTGATCGCCGAGGACGATCCCGGCGCTGTGATTCGCTGTGAGAATGTGGTGCTGCTCGAGCCTGTGCCCGTGCCGCCGCCGAGACCTGACAACCTGAAGCCGCGCTACGTTCCTGTGCCGGTGCCACCGATGAGGCCGATAAAATGACCAAGAACCGAGAGCCGACCCAGTTTCCAAAAGTCTCCTACAGCATTCGTGAGGCGTGCGCCGCTACCTCACTTGGTCGCACAACGATCTATGCTCACATCGCAGCAGGCCGCCTTCAAGCAGTACGTGTTGGTGGCCGCACCCTGATCCCCGCCGAAAGCCTGAGGGGCCTTCTAAGCGAAGCTCCGTTGTGGGGGCAATGCGAGGGCAGGGCTGACAAGCTACGCGATGCGCTGGAGGAGAAGGCATGATTACCGAGGAAGAAGTCGAGCGCGCCGTGATCGAGGCGTTTAGGGCTGTGTTCAAACGGATGGAGCAGAAGTGATGACCGACGAAGAACTGATTGCACGCCTACGGGATGCCCCTGCCGATGGCCTTGGCACTGAAAACCTATGCCTTGAAGCCGCCGACCGCATCGAAGCTCTCAACGAACAACTGAGCGCCGCACAGGATGACGCCAAGGAGGCCGAGGATTATGCGGAGGAGTTGGAGGCGGATCGCAAGAAAACATACGAAGCCCTGCTTAAAGTGTCGCGCATCCATGGCGAGGTGGAAGCCAAGCTGGCCACCTGCGAGAAATACCGTGACGCCTATGACGAGATGGGTAGGATCGGGACGCAAGCTGTGCGTGACCTCGAAGCCAAGCTGGCGAAGGCGGCAGATGTCATTGATTGGGCTTTGAGCGCTTGGGATGACCACAATAAGCACGGAGACAAAATGCAAGGTGATTGGGTGCATGACGCCCGCACCACCCTCGCAGAACTGACAGGAGCCAAGCCATGACCGACGACCTCCGCATCCAACTCCAAGAGCAGGCGCGACAGGCTCAATTCTGGCGCGCCGAGGCCGAGCGGTGGCAAAAGCTGTGGGAGCGGGCGGCCAACCGCATCGAAGCCCAAGCCGACGAACTGAAGAGGCTTGAGCGCATTCTGTCGAGCGACAACCCGAACCCATGGAAGGATGTGTGATGATCCTGATCCCCGCCTACAACCTCAACGCCAAACTCGCCACCAAATACGAGGCTCAGATCGCCGCTGTCATGCACCGGCAGAGGAACATTGAACTGAACCGAACCGCCGATCTTCCTGACGACGCGCCGATGCGTAGCACCCCACGCAAGCGGCGGGAAGCCGCTGACCCTGCCAAGGCGCTGAACAAGCCACTCACGCCTACAGACGAGGTGCTGCTGAAGCTGCTGAAGGGCAACAAGCTGACGGCAACCGAGATCATGCGCGCGATGCTGATAGGGCGTGACACGCTCCGAGCCGTATTGCTGCGTCTCGCAAGTCGCGGCATGGTCGTCAAGGAAGTGCGCGGCAACCACATCACATGGCACACGGTGGGGGATCAGAGTGGAACCTAAGCCTATGACGGAAGCGCAGATGCTGGCGCTGCTGGACGTTCTGCCAAACACGATGAGTCCAGCGGACATGGTCAAGCTGTTCGCGCAGCTCCTGCACTCCTACGACATGGTGGAGGAAGCCCCTGCCCTGCTCACAGCCGTGCTGCGCGTACTGGCGATATTGTACAGCACCCCCGACAAACCGATGCACTGAGGAGATACCGATGCACGACGACAAACCGACTCGCGTTCAGATGCTGGAGACCGCGATCAAGTTGACCGGAGGAGACAGGAACAAGTCCTACGGACCTCCCTTCGACAACCTGTCGGACTGCGCGGCACTGTGGGACGCCTACCTCGGATGCCGCAAGGGTGGCGCGATCTCCGCCGAAGACGTCGCGTGGATGAACGTGTTGCAGAAGATCGCGAGGTCGCTTCAGCCGGGGTTCCATGCCGACAACTACGTGGATGCAGCGGCCTACGCAGCTATCGCGGGCGAGTGCAGGGATATGCGCGGTGCTAATGCGGGGCATTAACGACCTGTTAGGGACGCTACCTAACACCTTCCGCATCGTGAAGAAGCGGGATCACTACTTCCTGTACGACGGCCCCACGCGCGTTGTGTGCGTGGGCGGCAACTCGTCCAAGCAGAACGACTACCTAGATAAGGTATCTCGACTAAAACTAGAAAAATATCTGGAGAACGCAGGAGTACCCCGTGCAGATCGTAACGATTGACTTTGAGACCTACTACGACAAGGACTACTCCCTGTCGAAGGTGACAACCGAAGAGTACGTCCGAGACCCCCGCTTCCAGATCATCGGCGTTGGGGTCAAGGTAGACGACGGCGCAACCGAGTGGTTCAGCGGCACGCACCGGAACATCCGGGAGCACCTGAATAAGATCGACTGGGCGAACAGCGCGATGCTGGCTCACAACACGATGTTTGACGGACCGATCCTTGCGTGGCGGTTGGGCATACACCCGAAGGTCTACCTAGACACTCTCTGCATGGCGCGCGCTCTGCATGGCGTGGAGAAGAGCGCCAGCCTGAAGGCTCTCGCCGAAACCTACGGGGTGGGGGAGAAGGGCACCGAGGTGCTGAACGCGTTGGGCAAGCGGCGTGCGGACTTCTCCGAAGAGGAGCTCGCTCGATACGGCGAATACTGCGTCAATGACGTAGACCTGACTTACGACATCTTTCGGCAAATGATGGCGGAGTTCCCGAAAAAAGAACTCAAGCTGATCGACCTTACCCTGCGGATGTTCATCGACCCCGTACTGGAGCTGGACCGCGCGCACCTAGAAGAGCACCTCGCTAAAACGCGGGCCATGAAGGAGGAACTTCTGGCAAAGGCGGAAGTGGATGACCGCAAGACGCTGATGTCGAACCCGCAGTTCGCTGAAATGCTACGAGGGCTAGGTGTCGAGCCGCCGATGAAGACCAGCCCGACGACGGGTAAGCCGACGCTGGCGCTGGCAAAGAACGACGAGGAGTTCAAGGCGCTGGCCGAGCACGAGGACGCGCGGGTGCAGGCACTGGTCGCTGCGCGACTGGGTACGAAGTCCACGTTAGAGGAGACCCGAACGCAGCGGTTCATCGACATCTCGGAGCGGGGCAACCTACCCGTACCCGTGCGTTATTATGCCGCGCATACCGGACGCTGGGGCGGGGATGACAAGATCAACCTCCAGAACTTACCATCACGGGGACCGAACGCCAAACAGCTGAAGAAGGCGATCATTGCACCTGAAGGCTACTCCATCATCGAGTCGGACTCTGCACAGATTGAAGCCCGCGTGCTGGCGTGGCTGGCAGAACAAAACGATGTGGTCGAGGCGTTCGCGGAGGGCAAGGACGTCTATAAGAAGATGGCGTCTGCCATCTACGGCGTACCGGAAGAGGCGGTAACGAAGGAGCAGCGGTTCGTCGGTAAGACCACCGTCCTCGGCGCAGGCTACGGTATGGGCGGCGACAAGTTCCAAGCCGCGCTCAAAGCACAGGGCGTAGACCTGCCAGTAGAAGAGACCAAGCGTATCATTGGCGTCTACCGGCAGACTAACGACGCCATCAGCGACTTGTGGAAACAGTGCGGGTCCATGCTGCGCTACCTTGTCCGTGGTGACGCGCTGGCATTTGGGCGTTCTGGGGTGCTGTGCGCGGTGCCGAAAGCGCCCGGTATCTTGCTGCCATCTGGGCTCATCCTGCGCTACGACGAGCTGACTGAGCAGGAGAACGAAAAAGGCGGCGTCGAGTACACCTACAAAACACGCATGGGGCCCACGCGTATCTATGGCGGCAAGGTCGTAGAGAATGTGTGCCAAGCGATTGCACGGTGTATCATAGGCGAACAGATGTTACTGATTGCAAAGAAATACAAAGTCGTGCTAACTGTTCATGACTCCATCGTGTGCTGCGTGCCCGACGCCGAAGCCGAAGATGCCAAGGCCTACGTCGAGCAGTGCATGAGATGGGTGCCAGACTGGGCGGCGGGCCTACCCGTCAACTGCGAAGCCGGTATCGGCAAGAACTATGGGGAGTGTGCGTAATGCCGTACGTGATTATAAACCCGGTGAGCATGACGTATGACGGGGGGTACTTTGAGAAGGCTGAAGCGGAAGACATGCTGCGCTTCTGGCAAACAGAACACAAACAGCCTGACGCCTTTATGGCGTTCATAGAGGGTGCCGCCTCTGAAACGCTGGAACCGCACTTTCGATGGATGGCCGGTCCCGCGCTGGTGGCACGCTGCTGGGTGCCCTGAGCGTGGAGGTATCTAATGGGAGTTTATTGAAGTGACCAGCGCAGGCGCATGGTCTTTCAGCCGCATGAAGGCGTTCGAGAACTGCCCTAAGCAGTTCTACCATGTGAACGTGCTGCGGCAGTACCCCGTCGCTGAGACGGAGGCCATGCGCTACGGCACCGAGTTCCACAAAGCCTGCGAGGAGTTCATACGGGACGACGTGCCCGTGCCCCCACAGTTCGCGTTCGTGGCCGATGCACTTGCTACGCTGAAAGCGCTGCCGGGGGAGAAGTACTGCGAGTTGAAGCTGGGGTTGAACGCCGACCTCGTGCCGGTGGACTTCTCTACCAAGAGCGTGTGGTTTCGAGGCATCGTTGATCTGCTCATCATCGACGGCAACGCTGCACGGATCGTAGACTACAAGACCGGGAAGAGCGCCAAATACGCCGACGCAGGGCAGCTGCAACTGATGGCGCTGGCGGTGTTCAAGCACTTCCCACAGGTGAAGAAGGTGAAGGCGGGGCTGCTGTTCGTGATCGCCAACACCTTTGTGAAGCAGGAGTTCGACGTCAAGGATGAGGCTGTTCTGTGGAGTCCGTGGATCAAGAAATACGCTGCGTTAGAGAAAGCGCATGAGACCGGCGTGTGGAATCCTCGCCCGTCTGGGCTTTGTAAGAGGCATTGCCCTGTGGTAGAATGTGAGCACAACGGCCTCAACAGGTAGTCCAATGGCGTACAAGAACCCCGAGCGTGATCGCCCTTACAAGCGTGAGTATCAACTGCAGCTGGCTCGGGGGGAACACGAAGACCGGATGGAACGGCAGCGTGCAAGGAACGAGTTCGACAAGAAGAACGGAAAGAGCGCCCGCAAGGGCAAAGACCTAGCGCACAAGAAGCCTCTTGCTCGTGGCGGGAGCAACGGGGACGGTGTTCGCTTGGAGAGTCCATCGAAGAACCGCGCGGCTGGCGGTGCTATGAGCAAGCCGACCAAAAGAAAGCGTTAGGGACAACCCTAACAACTGGAGAACGACATGCAGATTGTAGACAATCTTGCGCTCCTGCTTAGGCTGCGCAACCCAAAACAAGTCACCACAATAATCCCCAAGAGTAAGCAGCTAGAAAACAATGAGGTTGCTGTCTACTGGGGTGTCAACGAAGCGCAGACCCTGCGCGCGATGAACATCAAGGCCCCTTCTCCTATCGAGGGGCGCTACGACTGGCCGGGCAAGTTCAAGCCCATGTCGCACCAGCGCACGACGTCATCCTTCCTGACGCTCAACAAGCGCGCGTTCTGTTTCAACGAGCAGGGCACGGGCAAGACCGCCTCGGCTATCTGGGCAGCAGACTTCCTGATGAAGCAGAAAGTCATCAAGCGCGCGCTGGTGATCTGCCCCATCTCTATTATGGACAGCGCATGGCGGGCGGACTTGTTCAGCTTCGCGATGCACCGAACCGTCAACGTCGCGCATGGTAGTGCCGAGAAGCGCAAGAAGATCATCGCACAGCGGCCCGACTTCCTCATCATCAACTACGACGGCGTGGAAATCGTGCGGGACGAGATCGAGGCTGCGGGGTACGACCTCATCATCGTGGACGAGGCGACACACTACAAGAACGCGCAAAGCAAGCGGTGGAAGGTGCTGAACTCTCTGGTTAAACCGGATACTTGGCTGTGGATGATGACGGGCACACCGGCAGCGCAGGGGCCAGAAGATGCCTACGGCCTAGCCAAGCTGGTGAACCCGACAGCGGTGCCGCGTTTCTTTGGGTCATGGCGCGACATGGTGATGTACAAGGTCACCCAATTCAAATGGAAGCCGAAAGACACAGCTACTGACCTAGTACACCGCGCGCTGCAGCCTGCCATTCGCTTCACCAAGGACGAGTGCCTAGACCTACCAGACATGCTCTACGTCAAACGCGCTGTGGCACTGACCAAGCAGCAAGAGCAATACTACATGAAACTCAAGCAGCAGATGGTCATGGAAGTGGCAGGCGAGCCAGTCACCGCTGTGAACGCTGCGGTAAACATGAACAAGCTGCTACAGATCAGCGCAGGGGCGGTCTACACCGATGACGGCGAGGCGGTAGAGTTCGACATCAAGAACCGCTACGACGTGCTGAAAGAGGTCATCGACGAGAGCAGCCAGAAGGTGCTCGTGTTTGTGCCGTTCAAGCATGTCATCGACGTGCTCACCAACAAGCTGAAAGCAGACGGCATAACGACAGAGGTCATCCGGGGCGACGTCAGCGCCAGTGCGCGTACGGACATCTTCCACCGGTTCCAAACAACTCCAGACCCGAAAGTGCTGGTCATCCAGCCGCAGGCGGCGGCGCATGGCGTGACACTCACCGCAGCAAACATGGTCGTCTGGTGGGCACCGACACCATCGCTGGAGACCTACGCGCAGGCCAACGCGCGCGTGCACCGCACGGGCCAAAAGCACAAATGCACTGTGGTGCAGCTGCAGGGGTCAGGCGTAGAGCGGCGCGTATACTCGCTGCTTGACGACAAAATTGACGTCCACACAAAACTTATCGAGCTTTACGCTAATATGCTTGACTAGCTAACCAGATGCGAATACATCGCATCAAATAACAAGAGAGGAGAACAGTATGACCACCGATGCGCCCGATGTGGCGGACCATGAGCCCATGCCAGTAGAGAAGCTAACGCGGATCTTCATCAAGATCAGGGACAAGCGGTCCGCGCTCAAGGAAGAGTTTGAGGCAGAAGACAGCAGGCTGCAAGCACAGCAAGACGCCATCAAGAGCGAACTGCTGGAGTACTGTAAGACGCACGGCGTAGAGAGCGTGCGAACGGAATCGGGCGTGTTCTACCGCACCGTCAAGACGCGGTATTGGACAAACGACTGGGAGTCGATGCACCAATTCGTCCTCGACCACCAAGTGCCCGAGTTCTTCGAGAAGCGGCTTAACCAGACCGCCGTTCGGCAGTTCATCGAAGACAACCCTGACCTGCATCCTCCGGGTCTCAATGCGAACTCGGAGTATGTGATAACCGTAAGGAAGAAGTGATGACCCCCCTTGTAACCATCGAAGACCTCGCCAAACATCTCAACGTGTCCGTGTCCACAGCGCGGTCATGGGTGCGGCAAGGGCACATCCCGAAAGACTCCTACATCAAAATCGGTAACACCTACCGGTTTGAACTGGACAAAGTAGTGGCTGGCCTAACCACAGCCCCTAAGCAACTTGAACTCGACCTAGACAACTGAGGAGAACTACCATGGGTGAAATGACCCTCTTTGGCGGCAACAACCCGCTTGTGAACAGCGACCTCTTCAAGGCGCTGAAGGACATGAACAAGACCCTCTCCGGTGGCGGCGGGGGCGGCGGCAAGCGTATCTCCCTCAAGGGACGGCGCTTCCGTATGATCGTCAACGGCGAGCAAGTGTCTGTCTCCAAGGAAGACAGCATGAACATCGTCGTGGTCAACGCTGCCAAAGTGTCGCGCACCTACTATGAGGGCACCTACGACCCGAACAATCCGACAGCGCCGACCTGCTGGTCCACGGATACGCGCACTCCTGCGCCGGAAGTACCGGCGGAGCAGCGCAAGGCCGCGTCCTGTGCATCCTGCCCGATGAACATCAAGGGGTCTGGGCAGGGCGAGAGCCGTGCGTGCCGCTTCAACCAGCGTCTGGCTATCACGTTAGAGGGCAAGCCTAACGAGGTGTACCAGCTGCAGCTGCCCGCGACGTCTATCTTTGGCGAAGCCAAGGGCGACAAGATGGGTATGCAGGCGTACGCCAAGTTCATCGACGCGCATGACACTCCGATGATCGCGGTGCTGACGCAGATGTACTTCGACGAGGATGCTGAGCAGCCGAAGCTGTTCTTCAAGCCGGTGCGTGCGCTGACTGAGGCGGAGTTCCACGCCGCTGTGGAAGCCAAGGACTCGCCCGAGGCGCTTTCGGCTATCACGCTCACCGTGGCGCAGACAGACGGCGTGCAGAAGAAGACTTCTGCTGGTGGCACCGAGTCCTACAACCCGAAGAAGGATGTCGTCATAGTCGGCGATACGATCAAGGATGAAGAGGTAGAAGAGCCCAAGAAGGTCGCTACCGCCAAGGATGCCAAGCCCGCGCCGAAGGCAAGCCTCAACACGCTTGTTTCTGAGTGGGACGACGAGTAACGTCGGCTTCTCCCTGCGGCGGGGCACAAGAAAAATCAGCCCCGCCGCTACCCTTTTCTCAATGAGTGGCGGCTCATGGACACATCTACTTTCCTACAGGGAGTGCTCGGCACAGAGGGTCACTACTGTGTCTGGGCGCTCAAAGAGCAGCGTATGGTGCAGAAGTTCTACGGCACCATAGACGAGTTAGAGCATGCAGCTAACAACCTAAACGAGAACGGCTTCGACACCTACTACGCACTCGCTACTTTCGACGAGGCGGGGTCACGCGAAGCCGATAACGTAAGACAGCTGCGTGCGTTCTTCATGGACTTGGACTGCGGCGTGCACCTCAAGAGGGGCACACCCAAAGACTTTCCAGACCAGTCTACGGCCATCGCGCAGCTGCGTGCGTTCTGCAAGACGGCAAACCTGCCGCGCCCTACGATGGTCAACTCTGGCTACGGCGTGCACGTCTACTGGCCGCTGACCGAGCCGGTATCCTTAGTAGAGTGGCTTCCCGTCGCCGAGCGGCTCAAGGCACTGGCAAACTTCCACGGGTTCAAGGCGGACAAGAACGTCACCGCCGATGCTGCCCGCGTACTGCGCGTGCCGGGTACGAGCAACCACAAGGGCGACACACCTGCGCCTGTCACGGTGCTGGGGATATCCGACCACGCGCCCGTGTCATTCGAAACATTTGCAGCGCGCGTCAACGCCGCTGACCTCCCTACAAAACCAGTTTCCACGAACAAGTTTACGCCCCGCCCTGCGCACAGCGCGATGATGGACGCGCTGATCGGCAAGCGTGAAGCACGCTTCAAGACGATCCTCGAAAAGACCGCCGAGGGTAAAGGCTGCGCACAGCTGGCGTACATCATCCAAGAACAAGCCACGATGGAAGAGCCCATGTGGCGCGCGGGGCTGTCGATTGCGGCGTTCTGTTCGGACGGCGCTAAGGCTGCGCGGATCATGTCCGAGGGCTACCCCGAGTATGACTCGGAGGAGATGCAGTACAAGCTGAGCCGCATCAAAGGGCCGTATCTCTGCACGCGGTTCGACGAGTACAACCCCGGCGTCTGCGTCAGCTGCCCGCACTGGAACAAGATTAAGTCGCCCATCGTCCTAGGGCACCAGTACAGGGAGGCCACCGAGGAAGAGAACACGGTGGTCGTACCGAGCGCAGAACCAGACAAGCCCGCGCAGGTCTACCAGATACCCCCATACCCGAAGCCTTACTTCCGTGGCGCGGGAGGCGGTGTGTTCCTACGGCAAACGGACGAGGACGGCGAAGTCATTGAACGCTGCATCCATGTCCACGATCTCTATGTCGTGAAGCGGATCATAGACCCAGAGATAGGCGACTCGATGCTGTTTCGGCTGCATCTGCCAAGAGACGGGGTTCGGGAGTTCGTCATCCCTAACCATGTCGGGACATCGAAGGATAAGTTCCGCGAGGCGATATCGTCTGCAGGTATATACGCACTAGGAAACGAAGTGGATGCACTGATGAGATACACACAAGCATGGGTGAATGAGTTGCAGCACACTACCACTGCGGAGCTAGCACACCGGCAATTCGGTTGGATCGACGACAAACTCTCTGGGTTCGTGCTGGGCAGCAAGGTGCTTTACGCCGACCGCAGCGAGTACAACGCCCCTGCGGCAAATACGCGCGCCACCATAGGTGCGTTCAGTAGTAAAGGAACACTTGACGACTGGAAGCGAACCATCGCTTTCTACGACCGCCCCGGCTTCGAGCTACATCAGTTCGTCGTCTGCGCTGGGTTCGGAAGCGCCCTAATCCAGTTCACGCCCGTGCACGGGTCGCTCATCCACCTGTGGAGCAAGGACTCCGGGTTTGGCAAGACACACGCGCTCTACTCAGCGATGTCTATATGGGGGAACCCAGAGCAGCTGATGCTCAAGCACGACGACACCTACGTCTCCAAGATGAACCGTGCAGAAGTCTACAGAAGCGTGCCGGTCTGCATGGACGAGATCACCAACATCAAGCCTACCGACGCATCAGAACTTATCTATCAGGCCACCAGTGGACAGCAGCGCAACCGCATGTCGAGCGGTTCCAACAATGAGCGGTATCGTGGCGATCCTTGGAAGCTGCTCTTCATAACCACGGGCAACACGAGCCTCATCGACAAGGTCAGCCTAGCCAAGGCCATGCCCCGTGCGGAGGCGCAGCGCGTCATCGAGATGGAAGCAACGAGGCTCTTCCACGGCGCGGTGGATAAAGAACTCACAGACAAGTTCAGCCTCGACATTCTGAACAACTACGGCACCGCAGGAGAGGTGTTCATCCAGTTCGTGCTGAACAACGTAGAAGCAGTGCGCGAACTAGTGCGGCAGTGCCAGAAGAACATCGACGTACGGGCGCAACTCAGTTCTGACAACCGGTTCTGGTCTGCTGTGTGCGCCGCCACGATAGCCGCAGCGAGCATCTGCAAGCAGCTTGGGCTACTTACCTACGATGTCAAGAACCTCACCGACTACACGATCAACACGATCATCCGCACAAATCAAGCAGCGGCGGGCGCGTTGAAGCTGTCGGCAGCTGACCTCGTAACGCAGTATGTCTACGAGAACTGGGGCAAGGTGCTGCAGATCAAGTCTACGATTGACCGGCGCGGGAAGAACAACAACGGCATCGACGAACTTGTGGTGCCGGATCACCAGCCGCGTGTAGATATCGTGGGCCGCTACGAGACAGACCTTAAACAGCTGTACCTCGTTATTAAACCTTTCCGCGTTTGGCTTGCAGAACAGCAGATCAACTTCGCCTCGGTGTACGAAGAGCTACGCACCACCCTGCAGGCCAACAAGTTGAAGATGCGGATAACCAAAGGCACCCACATGAACCTGCCCGCTACCGATGTAGTGATGGCGAAGATAGCGTTGGAAGACCCCACCGATGCCGGTGCATCTACTTGACGACATCTGCCCCGATGGAGTGCGCATCGTTGTGCCGTGGAAAGATATCCATCCGGGCATGTCGGTGTTCATCCCGTGCATCAACTCGGTGCTGGCTAAACGGCAGATCGCAGAGATTGCCGAACGGCACCAGATGAAGCTCAAATGCTTCGTCCGGGTAGAAAACAACAATTTGGGCTTACGCGTATGGAGAACCGCATGATATAGTGCGCCTGACAGTGCGAGAGCGCCGCCTGCTCGTCTCCTGTCGTTCTCCTCACTGGACCCCCGCCTCGGCGGGGGTCTTTTTTATTGGAACAGCTGGAACCCCCGGTCGTACTGCCCCTCAAGGTCCGCTAGGGCTTCCCTAACGGTGGGAGAAAGAGAGACGCCGCGAGACATCTCCTTGCTCTCGCGTATGTGGCTACGCAGCGACCGTTCGATGTTCTCCCGCTCGATCACCGCATCAGTATAGCCCAGCTCCTGCATCCTCTCGTTGAAGGCCCGAATCTGCGCCAGCACATCGCGTGCACCCTCGATGTCGCCCTCACGCAGCGCCACGTAGTACATCTTCATAAGCGACGACCTCTTCGCGGGGATGTTTTTGGACACCCGCGACTTCAGCTGGTTGATGTCTTGCTGCAAGCTCGCCGCGTGCGGGTTGAAGCCGAGAGCCTTACCCGCGAGATCGGACACGCTCAGATCGCCGACAATCAAGTCGCCTCTGCGGGTGTCTATGCTGGCCCCCTCCGAGGCATAGCGGAAGGACTTCACCGCGTTGCGGAACGCGGCGGGTATCATGTTCTCGACGCCCCGCACCATGTCTCCCTCGCCGCCCGTCATCGCCCGGTAGACTTCAGCGACGCCCGTGCTGAACTGCGAGATGGTGGAGTAGGCAGGGCCCCCGAGCGCCGCGACGATGCTCTCCTCCACGCTAGTGTCGGCGTTGTACCGGTTGTCGCTGATGAGCAGGCCCGTAAGGCCGATACGCGACGACACGTCGAGCCCGGTAGCCTCCGTCAGCAGGCCCTTATAGGCGAGCTCGCCGATGTAGCGACGCGTGATCATGTCGGCGTCTTCTTCGTCGTCACCGAGGAACATGTCCATGATCATGCTGGCCGCACCGTAGAGCGGCACACCGGCAAGCCCAGCGAACAGGAACGCCGACATCTGGATGCCGACTAACTGCTTGATCGCCGCGTTGCGCAGTGCGACGCGCTCCGGGTCATTGCCGGGGAAGGCGTTGTCCGCGATCTGCTTGATCAACTTGCCTTGCAGGTAGGCAATCGTCAGGCCGTAGTTCTTGAACATGAACGCCGCACGCAGGATGCCCGACTGCGACAGACGCGGTGCAGTGACGAGCGTCGAGCCGCCTGTGACTTCCGTGGTCTGGTAGAGCGCCTGCTCAGCCGCACGCTTACGCTTCTGCTCGGTTGTCAGATTACGCTCATTGGGCTTCGGGCGCTGGTTGAGCCGCGCAAGCTCCAGATTGTAGGCCGCGACGAGCGTCACCTGCCGGTTAAAGCGTTCGACGTTGTGGAACATTGCGCCGCTGAGCGCGTTCATCTTGTCCAAGTTGGTGCGGGACCGACCAACTTCTTCGGCACCGATGCTGTCGTAGAAGATCGACCGGTTCAGCTGGCCGTTCTTGGCTGCTAGGTCGATGAGCGGGATGAGTTCTTCTAGCTTGGCCCGGAGAACCTCCGGCGTCCCGGCACGGATGACATGGTTCCCATTCGCATCGAGCGTGTAGTAGTTGTCGATGGACGGCATCGACCGCACGGTGGTCGTGGTTTTGCCCATGTACTCCGTGGGCAGGCGAACTTCCTGCGAGAACCCGCTGTTGCCGTACAGCATACCCGCGTCCTTCATCGCGCTGGCCGTGGCACGGTAGCCATACTTGCCCGCCAACACAGGGTAGACGACCACCCCCAGCGAGGACAGGTTGACGACGGCAGACGAGGCGTTGAAGCCGATGGTGAACGTGAAGGCAAACCGGTTCGCTGCCTGCACGGCGCGGGCCATGGCATCATTTGGCGGGTTCAGGGCGAACTCGGCGCGGTCGATCAGCTCAGCGGCAACAGCGATCTTGTTTGCGTCGGCAGTCTCTTTGGCCTGTTCCCGGATCGCATCCGTAGCACGCCGCACACTAGTGCTGTACTTGAACCGCTGTGCCTGCCGCCCGAGTGTGTAGGCCTTCTGCTTGAACGCGCCGAAAGCGTCGCGGTCGAAACCCGCCGTGTTCTGGCGCTTCTGGAGCGACTTGGCGAACGACGTTTCCGGCAGCGCCTCGATGAACAGCTTCGTGATGTCCCGCTGGATACCGTCGATGGTCTCCTGCGTCGCGCCTGCCTTGGTCATCCGCTCGCGGAGAATCTTGAGCGTGTCAGTGACGAACAACGAGTCCGGTGCACCACGGTAGCGCGTCAGATCGGTGGAGTTGTACATCCTGACGCCAAGCGGCTTCCCGTCAGCTCCTTTGACGACCTCGGGGTAGGTGGCGATCTCCAGCAGCGCGCGATCTCTGGCGTTGGGGGACTCGAACGCCTGCTTAACCGGCTCAGTGGTGTTCGTTTCCGGGTTCACTGCGGTGTACTCGAGCCAGTAATCGCCTTTCCGGGTCAGCGGGAAGTACGGCTCGATCTGGTTGAAGTCGAAGAACTTGATCATCAAGTTCGCTTTGAGCTGCTTGGCCTCGGTTGTTTCACCGCCCAGCGTGTCGTCGATCCGGCCAAAGAGTGCGTCCTTTAGCCGCATGTATTGCTTGCGGTAGGTCTCCCGCATGAGATTGTAGAGCGCCTGCCCCTCAGCACCGAGAGACTGCCATTCCCGCTGCATCTTGGTGTAGGTGGCAAGCTTCTCGCTGTTCTTCCCGTATTTTTCGCGGGCCCGCTCAAGCGTCAGACTCGGGTCAACTTGGTTGGTCGTGCTGGTATAGACGACGTTGTCAAAGGTCTCCTTGAAACCCCGGTGCTTCTTGAGCCAGTCTTCGATCTCTTTCAGCACGCCATCGACTTCTTGGTCAGACTGCACGGCGGCGGAGTCCATCTCGCGGATGGCGTTCTGGAGGTCGTTGAACCCACCAAGGCCGTAGTGCGCGGCTATGTCGCCAACAGACTGCATACCCAAGAGCCCGAGCATGATGCGTTTGCCGGTATCCCCGGTTTGCGCAAGCACACCCGACGCGCGGTCGCCAAACTCTCTAGCGAGCTCTTTGGTGGGTTCAGGGAACGACCCCGCAAGGTTGGCCGCGCCGTCCATAAGCGCGCTTATCCCCGACGGCGTATTGAGCCGATAGAGCATCCCACCTGTGCGCGCCTCGGGCACCGGGGCCATGATGGCCCGCGTGTAGAAGTCCACGACGTCGAGGGCGTTGGACAGGGGCTTCTGCGGCATGTTGAACATGCGGCGCAAGAAGTTCGCAACCGTGTTGAGGAGTCTGTCCAGCACGGAGAACCTGCGCCCTTTGGGGTGCAGCATGGCCAGCTCATCTTGGAACTTCGGGTTCGTCATGGCCTCGGCCACGAACTCGTCGATGCTCCGCGCACCGTTGATGTCTTTCAGAAGCGGGCGGGCTTCCGCGAAGATTTTCTGGAGCTGCTGGGTGTAGGGGTTAGCGGGGTCTCTAAGCTGCGCGTAAGTAGCCGCGTGCAGCATCTCGTGGAGCAGAGTAACCCCGGTCAGCCCCGTGTCCGCATCGAGGTAGATCGTGTTGGTGTCCATAAGGAACGTGCCGTATGTGGAAAACCCGGCGGGAGCAGCACCGTATCCTGCCTTTTCCAAAGCCGCGTCCAAGTCTTTTACGACCGACACCTTGACGCCTCTCGTATACGCCGAAAGTTGCGACGCGGTGCGAGCGATGCGGTCATTGGGGGCGTAGAGCGCGAGCATCCGCAGGGCGGTGCGCAGGTCGCCGTTCATCAGGGGGTTGGCGACAGCCGGATGCAGCGGGCGGTCAAGGTCGGCGAACTCGTCGTTGATGCGGTTGAGAAGCCCTCTGTTCTGCCACTTCATGAACGCGGCGGCCTGAGCCTTCGCCGCCTTATCTACCTTCGGACGCGCCGCTTCGTTGTTGCCGAGGATGCGAGCGACGAGTGCGTCATCTTGCGCCGATTCCCGAGCATCGCGAGCCTTGGCGGCGGCAGTCATGGCACCAGCGGGGACGATCCGCTGCTCCGCGCGTGCCGCAGCTTCAGCTTCGCGAACGGCCTTCCGCTGCGCCGCCTCCATCTCCTTAGCGGCGATTTCACGCTGGCGACGCTGCGCTTCTTGGCGCGCGGCAATTTTCTCCGGGTCAGACAGCTCCGGCAGCGCTGCGCCCTCTTGCGCGACTTGCTCCTGCACTTTCTCGTCCAGCGTCATCGTGCCGACGCGATACGGCATTCTGGCTTCCGCCGCAGCCTTGTGGAACCGCAGCAGGTCGCGGAACACGCGCTGGGTGCTGGGAGACAGGTTCTCTTCAACCCATTTAGCCGCCTGCGCGCCGTTGTTAGAGCTCAGCCCCGCGAAGAACACTTTCTCTGCGGGGGTCATAGCTACGCGCGCTTCAGGCAGTAGACCGTCCTCGTTGGCGTCAACGAGCTCTGCGTACGTAACCTTGCTCGGAATTTTGTTCGCGCCTTTGCGGGTCTTGTTGGCCTCGGCCACCGCAGCATCGGCGGCGATCCAGTCGAGCGCGTCGATAGGCCGCTTGAACCGTGAGAAGTATGTCTTGGCGTGCTTAGCAGGAGCATCGCCTGTCTCGTCGAAAGTCTCGCGCTTGAGCACAGTGATGATGGCGCGTTTATCGGCGCTCGTCGTCGGGTCTTCGCCAACGAGGTTGTCAGGAATAGAGAAGTCCTCAGCCAGAGCATCAATGCCGGGGGTCTTGGACCGGGCCATCCACTCCGCGTGCATGGCGTTGAGCTCGGCTTGAGCGACCGCGCGCTGCGTCAGCTCGGCTTCGTCCGCGAACTGCTGCTCTTCGGGCGTCATCGTCACCGGAGCAAACCGCGACGGGGCCTCTTCGGTGGGCGCAGGGGCCGGGCGTGCAGCGGGTGCGGGTTCGACAAGAGCTTCGTCACCCGGACGGAAGAATGGCTTGCTCGTAGCTTGCAGGGTGACGGGGTCTACCTTAACGCGCGAACTCGGGATGTACTGCCGTCCGCTAGGCGGCGCAGGCGGGGGAGGGGGAGGGGGCGCAAGGTACGACTCAATGCTAGACCGCACCGGCGCGGACTTGGTCTTGCCACCGAAAGTGCGCAGGGCGGCGTCGAAGTCAGCCTTCGTTGTGATCTTGTCGTTCTTCGTCTGCTGGTAGACCTGCGCGCCTTTCGGCACACCCATGCTGGACAGGAGTTGCAGCGCCTCGTCCTTGTTGAACGGTGCGGGGGTGGGGGCAGGGGCGACCTCGGGAGCAGGGGCAGGGGCTTCGAGCGCCGCGATCTCAGGGGCCGGGGCGGGAGTCTCAACAGCAGGGGCGGCAGCCTCAACGACGGGGGTTTCAGCAGGGGCAGGGGCCTCAACGACGGGGGCTTCAACGACGGGGGCCTCAGCAAGGGCAGGAGCGGCAGCCTCAACGGGAGCGGGAGTCGGAGCAACGAGGGGCGCAACTTCAGCGGCCTTCGCCTTCTTACCCTTTTTCGGTTCCGCTGCGGGCGCAGCCGCAACAGTCGGGGCGGTCGGCGGGGTCGGGAAGGTCATCTTCCCAGACGCAGAATCGAAGGCGATGCGGCCCTCGGACTCTAACGCGCGGATGCGGTTTTTGAGCTCGGGGTACTTGATACCGAGTGCCTGCGCGGCTTTGCCCTGCTCACCCTTTGCGTCGCGCAGCGCCTTTACGGTGGCTTCGACGTCGAACGCTTCGGAGATAGCAGGAGTGGGTGCCCCAGCGGTGGGAGGGACCGCTGGGGCAGGTGTACCAGCGGCGGGGGAGGGGACCGCTGGGGCACGGGGAGCCGGTACATTCGAACCAACCTGCCCACTAACCTGCGACGGGCCCGTGGGCGGTACATTAATAACCGGTAGCGGGGGGAAGGCGCTCGGCGGGGGGAGCGCAAGCGTGGGCGGGGCGGCGGGTGCAGCGGGAGTCGTGGTCGGGGCGGGGGTCGTGGCAGCGGGGGGCACGGTACCAGCACGCGGCTTGCCCGGAAGAGCAAGATCGAGGAGCGCCTGAACAAACGCACCGACACCAGCACCGTAACCTAGTGCCTCGCCGGTTTCGGCGAAGGTACCCTGCTCAGGGTTGTAGACGCCCTGTTCAATGAGGTTCTGAGCAACGGTCGTCGCGGCTTCTTGCGCGCCCTCCACCCCGCCGCTGGCGGCGGCACGGGAGATACGGTTGGCGATTGTGCCTGTAGCCGGGCGCCCGAGAACCTTGAAGAACTTGAACGGCAGAAGCTCTGACAACCCGACCGGGGCGCCAAGCAGCGTGGCAAGGCCGCGCTCTTCCTCTGTAGCACCGGCAGCGCGAGCGCGTTCCGAGGCTTCACCTGCACCAAGAGCAGCTGCAAATATGCGCGCGGGCGCAGCGCCCGGAAGCAGCGAGGTAGCAGCGATGCCGCCGAAAGAGCCGAGGGCCTCGCCAAACTTGCCGCCGACCGTCTCTTCGAGGCCGACGTCGGCTTGGGGCTTCAGACCGTATGCCTGCCCACGAATGAACTCGCGCGTGGGTGCTTCAAACCTTTCGGGTAGCAACGAGGCTAACCCGAGTCCGGCGCTTTCAAAGGCGCCGACACCGCCGCGCGCGATACCCTTGGGAAACTCACCGAGGTAGTTGAGTATGCCTTCGCCTTCGGAGGTTAGCTGCTTACCGAACTCGGCTTCGTATTCTCTGGCACGGCGCGTGTCTTCTTGATTGACGAGGGTGTCGATCTTGATCTGCTCGTCTACAGTAGGCGTGTCTCCGGCGATCTTAATTCTATACGCGCTACCCGTGTACGGCCCCGGTACGGTGATAACAGCCATGTATGCCTCCTGTTAGTCGCTGGCCGTCAGGTCCGCGAATAGTTCGTCCTCTTCACCGGCGTCAGCCGTTCCCCGTAGCGCTTCGATCTCCGCTTGAACGGCCCTATACTCCCGCAGTCCGCGTTCATCAGTTGGGGGCAGCCCCTCCATGTCGAGCAGCGCGTCACGTTGAGCCACCAAGGCGTTCAGCCGTTCTGTCTTGGCTTTTTCTATATCGAGGCCCAGCCTAGCCGCTTGGTAGGCGGTAAGTCCGCCGCCGCCGCGCCCCGCCGCAGCCAGCTTCGCCCGTGCCAGCCGGGTGTTTTCCAGCAGCGCAGCGAGCTCGAGGCGATCTTTGTCGTACTGCGCACGCCCTTGCTGGAACTGCTGCAAGCCAGCCGCCCCTGCTTCGCCGAGAGCACCGGCAAACGTCGGTTGACGAGACCCCATCAAGGCCAGACCCGTCTGGGCCAGTGCCAGCCACTTGTCCTGTTCCGCGCGCTTCTCACGCTGCTGGAGAAGGTTGGTCAGCTCTGTCTCGAAGGGAGACATGGCAGCGGCAATGCCTCCTCCCGTGCGGTCAGCGGAAGGTGCAGCGACAGGCCGAGAGACACCTGTGCCGGTGTAGGTACCAGCGGGAGCGCGGTCATCGCGAGGCATGGGTGACGCCCCTGCCGGGGTCGTAACGACGCCGGGCTCAACAACCACTTCTTCTGCCTGTGGCGCATTTGCCGGTGGCGCAATATACTCGGGCAGTACACCCGCCTCGATCTCGCCAAGGCTCGGCGGAATTTCATCAGGGGGTCGCCTGCTGGCCATAAGGGCCTCAAGACCCCCCATGGGCATCGAGGATGGCGGCATCGCTCCGGGGATGCGTAGTCCTGAGCGGGCCAATATGTCGCCCCTGTTCCTCAGCGTTGCGGCTTCTGCTGTGTCCATGCCGAGACGCCCTGAAAGCGCCTCCTCGCCAAGCGCAGCCCTAGCAAGCTCCATCTCCATCCCCTCAGGGACAGCGGGCGGAATCGGAGGATAGGTATACCCATCAAGGCGATTTCTCATGGCGGCTTCGAAGCTCGTATCCATGCCAATACGAGATTGCCGCGCTTCCCTAGCGGCAGCGGCTCTTGGGTTTGTTGGCAACGGTGCCGTCGGACCAGCGGCGGCGGCTAGAATCTCCTCTGCCGTCATTGATGCCGGGTCGTATCCAAGGTTGTCGCTGGCATCAAAGATGCCATCAGCAACGCCACCATCCAACGGCTCGAACAGCGCTCTACGCTGCGGCGCGGCAACAGCGGAGGGGGCCGAAGGCATACCCATAAGCGCGGCGATGCCGCCGACCGGGGCGTCTGGCACGGCAGGTATACTTGGCTGCGCTCCACCAGATGTCGGCAGGAACGCCGAGATATCCGCGCTCACATCAGAGAGCGATGGAGCGGCGGGGGCTCGCGTGACGACATCAGGACGGGGAATGCCAGCCCTGTACGGCTGCTGTGCGCTTACATAGTTCTGATAGCGACGGAAGGCGTCGCGAGCATCAGGGGTGTCGTTTAGCCCCATCTCGCGAAGGAATGCCGCATAGTCGTACTCCGGGCTTGTCGCAAAGCCGCCGACCTGCATCTTCCGCACATACCCGCCATCAGCCATTCCCTGCACGGGGGCCTGTTGTGTAGGAGCGGTGTTCATGGCCATGTCTGTTTTGGGCGCCATGGCTCGAGCGGCACTGGCGATACCCTGCTGCGGGACGCCTGCGGCTGTCACGGCGTCTTCTGCGACCGTGGTCTGCGGCTGACCCTGCCGCTGCGCGAACTCCTGCTCCATCTGCTTCCGGCGCGCGATCTCGCCGAGAACGAGGAACTGAGGCGCCTGCCCTGACGGCATCTGCATCTCGCGAACGAGTTGCTCGAGCGGCATACCCTTCAGAGCTTCCTGAATCTGGATGACGTTCATCATCACTGAAGACCCCTGTAGAGACCGTATGCGGAGATGCCAGCACCGAGGGCTTGCTGAAGCGGGCTAGGCTGTGGCTGATAGGATGTTGTTGTACCAGCCCCCTGAACAGGAAGACCGCGAATGAACTGGGAGTAGGCGCCCAGTTGCTCCATCGGGTAGCCCTGTTGGCGCAGGAAGTCCTGATAGGCCACGTCGAGACC
>Ga0209972_10001337_pt1 | contig 21763 bp, 41 predicted proteins | sample NOAtaG_7_FD_187302 | JGI IMG/M metagenome (GOLD analysis project Ga0209972, IMG submission 187302) | Freshwater lake microbial communities from Lake Erie, under a cyanobacterial bloom - NOAA_Erie_Diel1S_2200h metaG (SPAdes) (version 2) | ecosystem: Environmental > Aquatic > Freshwater > Lake ... | reverse complement strand
GCCGCGTTACCCGCGAGGCTGCTATAAGCCTCAAGGGACCCGTAAAATCAATAACTTACGTCACAACCTCGACATTCTGAACGCTACTTGACGTTCAAACTCGATGGGCCACCGCGTTTTGATTGTTGCACTAATGGAACGCTGCACAGCGTCCTGCAAAAAGGTTTTAGGGACTGACGGGCCATACAATGCTTTGATCTTAGCGCGCGGCTTCTTGGCACCATTACCAACCGAATGCGACCGGACGGCATAAGACGGCACAGACACATTGCCGCGCGTGTAACCGCTGCGTTGATGCGCTCGCCGTGTATGTTGTCGCAGAGTTCGGCGCTGGCCTGTCGCTGGCTTGTAGTCTGTTCGGCTGAATACCGTCCGGCCTTGATTGCCTATGAAAGCGCCTTTGTAAATCTTACGATTGCGCCAGGCATTCGCAGAGACGCCGGACTTAACCTCACGCGCACTAAAGTTGATGAGGTTCGGAGCGTACTTCTTCGCTACGATCTTGGCCTCTGGCTGTGCTCGAGTAGCGCGGTAGATCGGCAGTCGCTCGCGTATGGATGACTTCTTCAGCCCGGTAACGCCGTTTATGTCATTCACGGCAGTAAGGCGAGCAGATACCGCAACACGGTTCAATGCGCTTGGCACTGCTGCTGCGATCTCTTGCTTGAACTGGAAGCCTAGACGCTTCTCGACTTCCTTGATGTCTACTCGCACATCGTATTGCATACGTGCTCCGGTGGTCGGCCTTTGAGTCTAATTAACCCTGTGCAGTGTGCCGGTCGGAGCGTCTGGTGCATTTGCCCCAGTCTGCCTGCTTATATCAACTTTTCGGGGCACTGTCTAGCGTCTCTGCAACTTTTCTTTCCGCTGTCTCTACACGGCGCATGAGAGTCCGCCTGCTGATGTTGAGACGCTGCGCCTTGAGCCATAGCGGGCCGGTGCTGACGTAGTAGGCAATAAGAGGCTGCTTCCACGCTTGAGCAAGCCTTGCGACCGCCTGCTCAGTCTCTAGGATGTCATCGGGTGCCATCCCTGCGCCCGATCCCTTGCCGCCCGTATTGGCCCACGTAAATGCTGCTGCGGTCGGATATCCCGTCACTGGTCGGCCCCTGCACCATCGGCCCCATTGGCTCAACTTTACTCGTGTGTACTCAATCACCGTGCCGCCTCCGGCTTTACTTTCGCGTTGTACCGCTCCCACAAGTCCTTGACGACTTGCTCAGGTTCCCTCGCCTCGATCCATTCGCCTCGCGGCTCCCAAACGGATCGGGCTATCTCTTGCGTTTCGGATAACTTGCCCGACTTGGACTTGATCTCAAGCCAGCAGACGAAATACACAACCTCGCCAAATGGCCCGACTTGGGGCAAAGGGCGGAGCGCCAACTTGTCGGGGATGCCTAGCCCGGCTTTTGTGTAGTCGATCAGCGAGAATCCAGCAGCCTTGACCGCTTCGGATATCTCGCCGTCGTTCAAGTCTCGGCGCGCGGCGTGTCTCACTTGGTGCCCTTCTTGAGTATCTGACGCCGCCCCTCTCGCGTCATGCTCAGCACTTGGAGCCGGTCATAGTCTAGATCGAGCATATCGCACACCCAGCGCATCGATCCGACCCCGGTCTCGCCGCTGTAGACGTACTTCTTGGCCCCTCGGTCATAGGATCGGCGGTTAAGGTCGGCGATTGCTGAATACAGCACCGATGCCCAGAGCGCCCGATATGGCTGATCGTTCACCAATTCGCCGTCTGCCTGGCTAGGTCTATTGCTTTGCATAACTCCTCGATGATGGGTTTAGTGGTCTTTCGCAACCGGTACAGTTCGCGCTTCTGTTCCCGTCTACGGTCTCTGAGTTTCTCGGCGTGTCGCCAGTAATACTCACGAAAATACTCTGTCCTCTTGTTATCGAGCCTTACCGCCTCAGATGCCGCGCGCTGGGCATCTATGGGTAGGGATTTGTGTAGGTGGTAGTGGTGTGGCTTTCCCCCCACGGACTCGATCCCGCAAATAGGACAGTTACGGCGCATGACGTGTGCATGCCTCCTCTGCTTGCTCGAAGGTCTGGTACAGCCCTAAGCACTTCGGGATGCGCCGTCCGTCCTCATTGTGCGTCCAAGCCACGTATAAGCCTTCTGGTCCGTTTTGGTCTTGGCGGATGGCGTAGGCGCGGCAGGCGCTGACGTGGCCCCAGAATGGATGAGAGATCCATTGGAGTGGTTGTCGGAGGCGAAATGCGGCTTGAGTCATGGCGTGTCCTCGTCCGTGGCCCACTGCGGCTTGGTGCCGACTTGGCCTTCGGGGTCTTGGTAATGCAACATCCTTGCCCCAAAAGTTTGTTGCAGCGTCCGAATCAGCCGGAAGTCATCCTCGCCTATTTGGGCAAGCATCCTTTTAGCCAGTGGCGTTTCCGCAACTGGTTGCGCCAGCGCAACACCTTTGGGCTTATCTATCTTGTATTTCATCTACCACCCAAAATGTCCGGGTCATGTCCGAAAGTCCGAGACCATAGGTCTCTCGGACATTTCGGACATAAATGACCGTCCGAAAACGTCAAATTCGGACACTTTCGGACATTCGGACATCTAACCTCCCGCAAGCCTTGACCCGCCCACGGTGGCAACCATAAACGGCGACAGCATCAACTTTTCGACCGCATCGTGGACAGATTGGCGGCTCAAGCCACACTCCCTACCCACTTGCCGCATCTCCTCCATCGTCCAAACAAGTTCACCCTCGGCCCTCTTTTGCCTCTCCCTCAACGCCAGCAGGATCGTTTTTTGAGCCTTGCCCTGCGGCAGTTGTGCCGAAACCGGCTTATCGCCATGCGCCACAGCCTCCCGCATGACAAGGCTAGTGAGCCTCTCCCCATACCGATCCGCCGCCCCAAGGTCGACGATCTCCGCCTCATAAGCCAAGTTGGACAACTCGCCAGTGTCCTTAAACCGCTGTCGAGTGACCTCAACATGGGTATTCGGTTGCGCCGCGCGCTTAACAATATACTCAGCATCCGGGTTTGCCATGAGCGCACTCGCGCCTCTCGGCCGGTCAGAGTCCCCGTGCCCACTATGCGCCACGATCAAAACCGTAGCGTCATAGCGTTCACGCACAAACCTACTCAGTTGAGCCAAATACGCCGCAACCTCTTGGTTGGAGTTCTCATCCATTCCGGCACTAAATTTTGACAGCGTGTCAACAACAACCATTTTGGGAGCAATCCCGGCCGCATCAATCGCCTGCACTAAAAGTGCCATTTCCTCATCGCGGTTAAGGTTCAGCGGCCGCTCAAGCGCCAAGATTGGCAGATCGCGCAAGTTAACCCCGCCCCCAAACGTCTGCATCCATGCCTTCACACGCCGCCCCAGTCCGCCGCCCTCGCCAGAAAGCAACGCCACAGGGTGATTGTCCATCGCCACCCGCATTGCCCAGTCCAAAGCGATAAACGACTTGAAACTAGCGCGCGGCCCGGCAAGAACCGCAACGACCTTTGCCTCAATGACCCGGTGCAGCAACCACTCCGGCTCGCGGTTCTCCTCGACAATATCCGCGACGTGCCGCAACTCAACCTTGAACCCTAGGTTCGCCTCAGTCTGCGCCGTGATGGTTTCCACGGTTTCCGGCTCGATGTTCCGGATCAATCCTTGGGCCTCTGGGAACTCCATAAGCGCCTCTATCGGCGAGGATGCCGGGAGGTCTGCCGGAGGCTCGGGAGTTGCGCCGATTCGCGGCTCAAAAACCGTCCCGCCAAACTTCCGCACGGCGCTCGATGCCATCGGCTCAATCCGGCTACGTAAGTCAATGCCATCTGCGTTTAGGCTGCTTCCCTTGTCGAGCAATTCACCCAAAGCCGCCACGATGTCATCGTAAGCCATGCCGCGCGCAGCCCAGCGGCTAGTCAACTTGAGCATCGCCTCGTAGCGCCCTTCGCCACGCTCAAAGCACTGCAGCAGTTCTTGATTGCTGCGCGTGTCGCGCCCTGTTTTCGGATCGCTCGTGCCACCCACAAAAAACAAAGGTTCAATGTCTACAGCCTGGTCAACGCAGCGACCGTGAGCCTCCAATACGATGTATTTTGCGCCGCGAACCTTGCCAAAGTAGAAACTCTGCGAGAGCGTGAAACTTTCTCGCGTGGCAATCCCAAGTAACGCGCGATTCGCCCGCGCTACAAATCTTGCGCGATCAGTGGGCGCTGCTGGCTCAGACAGCGGAAGCAAAGCGCGCCACCTCGGAGCGCCGTCTGTGTAACTTGCCGAGGTGTATATCAGAGCCATAAACCCAGCGGCCTGTAGCCTTTTCTGCGCTTCTTCCGGCGACACTTCCTCGCCGTCATAGTCTACTTCCACCCCGAAAACGCGCTTCACGTTTGCGGAATGTCTCAGCCCGCCACCATCGCTCACGAGGTCGCCATACTCGCACAGGCTCAACAACGGGCAACTTGCCTTAGCAATATACGTAGGCGCTTCGGCAATGGCTTTGACCAAATCCGTCCACGCAGCGTCCGCATACTCTGTCTTTTCGCGCGCCTGGACGTTTTGAAAGACCGTGTAAGTAATCAGCGGCCCGCTATCGTCGATGCTTGTCATTGTCTTTCTCATGCGCGCTTCACGCCTTTTTTACTGTTACATGACCTGCACAGAATGCCCAACTTTGCCGCGCTTTGGTGGTAATCTCTCCACCGCTTCTCCTCAGCATATTCCGAAAACTTAAACCCAGACCCGTTGCCCTCCTCAATTTTCGGCACGCCGTTTACGTCAATGTAAGATGACATAAGGTGCGAAAAGGGAGGCCAAACGTGATCGACGGTTAATGACTCCGTAGTAGCGCATGAGTCACAGCACTTTTCAGCATTGACGGCGTAATCAATAATCTGTTCTGCAACTGATGCGCGCATTGCTTGAGTAAGCCGCGCCTTTATGTGCCTGTCAATGTCAATCTGGCCGATTTGAATTGCCTTGCGCCATGACCACCCTCGCGGTTCCTCCCAGTCATACGCCAACACCTCTACATGGCGTTCATTCGTAGCGTAGTTTGGGTCTATACGCCTGCACGCATAGCGCAACGTGCAGCCCGTAACGTAAGAAAAGTCATTCAAATCGGCATCATCAAACGGAACCCCAAATTCATTCCGGTCGATGATTTCCCTTGCCCGCTCCATGCGGGCCTTTTTAGTCATCTGTGTCATTTTTGCTCTCTATCTATACGCAATACTTTATGGGTAGATATCCGGCCTCAAGGCATTTCTCCGTACTCCCGTAGCGGCCTCTATGTCAAGTACCCGCATGACCGGCACGCGGCCAGCCTCGACCCACTGGTGAACAGCCTGCGGTTTTATCTTGAGTTTTCGCGCGAGCGCGGCCTGTCCGCCAGCCTTTGCTATGGCAGCAAGGAGGGCAGACTTAGGACTTTGGTGTGGTTGTTTACGCATACGCGGCCGAGCATACCGCAGGGCGGACAAGAATATCAAGCACTGCTTTTCAATCAAGTAGTGCTTGACACCCCGAAACCGGCATGGTTTACTACACACATGGACGGCGCAGTGCCGGGCCAGAAGCGATAAGAAGGAGTCAGAAGTGCAAGTTCAAATCATCGAATCGAAGCAAGTTGATTACGCCACAATCGGGCGCCACGTTTACGCCACGATGCAATGTGGCAAGCACTCGATGTCAGTATCTGTCAGCAATCGCAGCATCACGGCTGTGATGCACAACGCATCAAACCGCGCATTCAAGCAACTCGGCAAAACGTATCCGAATTTCGACCAAGCCATGAGCAACTACAAGTCTGCCGAGGCTCGCGCCATGATCGAAGCCGCGCGCAACCTTTGGAACAGCGCAGAGGTGGCGGCATAAGCCGCCCCTATCGGAGCCAACCATGTCAGATTTTTTCCTCACCGCAGCAACTCCAGCCGAATGGCTCATGCTGTGCAAGTTCCTCGGCATCTTCGCAGTGCTTCTGATTGCTTATGCATGGTTTACGGGCGAGTGGTGATGAGGTACTTGTCTGTTTGTTCTGGCATCGAAGCGGCTACGGTCGCTTGGCATCACATGGGCTGGACGCCGGTTGCGTTCAGCGACATTGAGCCGTTTCCGTCTGCGGTGCTGGCGCACCATTACCCGAATGTGCCGAACCTCGGCGATATGACCAAGTTCACGGAGTGGCATCGTGCCTATCAAGAACCCGACAAAAGAACAGCGCCGGAAGTGGAATCTGTACACGAAGTATCGGATTCGGATTCAGGACTACGAGCGGATGCTCAAGGAGCAGAAGAGTCTTTGCGCTCTGTGCGAGTGCCCGATGGAGCGCCCGGTGGTGGATCACGATCATGCGACCGGGCAGGTTCGCGGGATTTTGTGCCACCCGTGCAACGTGAAGTTGCCGGCGGTCGAGGACAGCGGCTGGATGATGTTGGCGTTCGCCTACCTGTCAGACCGCAAATAGATTTTGCCGATGTGGATCTGCTGGTCGGCGGTACGCCGTGCCAGGCGTTCTCCGTTGCCGGCAAGCGCGAATCGCTTGCTGACGCGCGCGGAAATCTTTCCCTCGTTTACATCAAACTGTTGGAGGCTATTGATGAGCAGCGATTCCGTGCAGGGCGACCTCCTGCAATCTGCATTTGGGAGAACGTTCCCGGAGTGTTGTCCACAAAGGACAACGCATTCGGCTGCTTCCTTGCAGGATTGGTTGGAGAGGAGGTGCCCCTCCAAGCTCCGCGCGGAAAGTGGAAGGACGCGGGTGTGGTCGTGGGGCCAGAAAGACTTGCCGCCTGGCGAATCCTCGACGCCCAGTTCTTCGGCGTGGCTCAACGACGACGAAGGGTCTTCCTCGTTAGCGTCTCTCTCCGACACCCTCGAGCGTGGGCCTGTGCCGCCGCGCTTCTTCCTTTCACCGAAAGCGTGCGCCGGGATACTCCGCCGAGCAGAGAGGCGCGGAAAGGAATTGCCGCCGGCACTACGCGATGCTTTGCAGGCAGTCGCCAATCAGACGTAGCCGCCACGCTTGAAACTACCGCGCACGATTACAGCCGCGCAGATGGGTTTAACATGGTCGCGCAGCCGGTTGCATTTCACCACAACGCGCAAGCATCGCAGTTGCCCAGCAAAAGCCGCAACACAAGCATTAGCGATAGTCTTACGCGGTCGCAGCAAGCAGCGGTAGCAACTTTTATGCAAGTCCGCCGCCTCACGCCCGTGGAGTGCGAGCGGCTGCAAGGCTTCCCAGACGGCTACACCAACATCCCGTGGCGCAAGAAGCCCGAGGCACCGGACGGGCCGCGCTACAAGGCGCTCGGCAACAGCATGGCCGTGCCGGTGATGCGCTGGATCGGAGAAAGAATTAATAGATTGGAAGTTAGCCACCCTTCCAATGCGTTACCCTCGGTGGCCGTAAAAATGGAGAAGTGAAAATGAGCATTTTTGTAAGCGCATCAACTGGCGGCAACTATCCCGAGCGCAAGCCATTGGAGGCCGGAGCCTACGCCGCCATATGCGATATGGTCGTTGATCTCGGCGTGCAGCCCTCCCCAGGCGGGCAGTTCGCCCCCAAGCGCACGCTGCTGCTGCGGTTTCAGATTCCGTCAGAGCGCGTGGAAATTACAAAGGACGGCGAGACCCGCAGCCTGCCAGCCGTCATCAGCCGCACGGTTGGCTTGTCATTGAACGAGAAAGCCACGCTCCGTCAGTTGTTGCAATCGTGGCGTGGTCGCGCGTTCACGCCGGAAGAACTCAAGAAGTTCGATCTCACGGCGGTGCTCGGCAAGCCTGCATTTATCAACGTGACCCATAGCACGAAGGGCGATAAGACCTATGCCAATTTAACTAGCATCATGCCACTTCCCAAAGGCATGGCCGCACCGACGCTTGAGGGCGAGGCGCTGTGGTATAGCACCGACGCGCCAAACCCGGACGTATTCGACAAGTTGCCCACATGGGTGCAGGACAAGATCGCCGGGCGCATCATCGACAAGCCCAAAGCCGCAGCACCCGCTCCGGCCGCTCCGGCTGCGTTCGTTGACGATGAGGTAGCATTCTGATGGCTACCGCTCGATATGGTTACAAACTAGCCGACGGCACGAAAGTGCCGTCTGTTACTACAGTCTTGAAAATTAAAGACCCAGGTGCGTTGATTAACTGGGCTTATAAGACAGGCCGTGCGCATGGAAACTTGGAAGGCAGGGGCCAATTCGCCCCGGCCAACTTGTACGACGGAAACGATGCGCTTCAGATCGGTACGTGCGTGCACGAAATGTGCGAGGCATTCGTCAAGGGCAACGATCCGACCGCGCACCTTGACGCCGTGATGGAGAAAGCAGAGACGCTGGATAGGGCGGCATTTCGCGCGCAAGTCGTCAGCGCCTACTCGGCTTTCGAGTTTTGGTGCAAGGGCACGCAGTTAGAGATCCTCGAATGCGAGGTTCCGGTACTGTCAGAGACGCACCGTTATGGCGGGACGTTGGACTTCATCGGGCGGCTGAATGGGCGCTTGGTGCTAGGAGACTTCAAGACCAGCGGCGGAGTGTACCCCGAATATCTGATCCAGTTGGTTGCGTATGCGAAAGCCTACGAGGAGTGCAAGGGCTTAAAGATCGACGGCGGATACCATCTGCTGCGGTTCTCAAAAGAGAATGGCGACTTCGGGCATCACTTCTACCCATCGCTTGATGACGATGCTTGGCCTGCGTTCCTGCATCTGCGGGCACTGCACGACTTAAACGAGAAACTTAAAAAGAGGGCTGCGTAATGGGCGAGCCAATGTACACCGACGATGACGAAATGTTCCAAGACCTAACTCACGACCCGGTAGATTCGCCACGTCATTACCAACTGCGAATCGGCGGGGTTGATGCGGAAATGATCGACGTGATCCGTTCGATCCTCGGGCAGCGCGGCACGCTGGCTTACTGCCACGGCTCGGCGCTCAAGTATCTAGGCCGCGCTGGCAAGAAAGACGGCGCACCGACGGCGCAGGATTTCCGCAAGGCTGCGTGGTTTGCGACCTATGCCGCGCAAATTGCGGAGGATTTGGAGGGCGAGGCAAATGATTAACCAATCCTCGCATGAAGCCCTGCACGCCATTGCCGATCTACTCGGTACTAGGCCAACCCCTGCAATGGTGGTGGCCGCGCTTGAGGCTGCGTACTCGCTTGGCCGGTGCGATCAAGCGATTGAGTCCACAAAGGTGGTGCAGAATGCGCTGGCTTCTTGACATCATCCGCAGGGTGCGGCGCTCACGCCGGGAGGACTGGCGTCATGTACCGCCGCCGAACTGGGCCTGTTCACGAAAACGCGCAGGAGGGCTTTACTGGTGAAGGTAGAAATCTGTCCAGAAAGCGCGGCCGAAATCACTAGAGCCGAGTTGCGGTTTACGCTGCAACTGTTCAAGAGGGATTTACGCCAGCGAAAGGCGGGCAAAGGATCACCCGTCTTCACGCACGATAAGGCGGAAGATATCGAGCAGATCAAGCAGCATATCAAGGCTGTTGAAATGCTCTTGCGATACTACGGCGGATAAGCGTTAAAAACCTACAGGAGAAAAAAGCGTGCAGATCGACAGAGAAAGCCCGCCGGGCGCGTGGCAAAGAGACTGGGATTCAAGAAGCCATACTGAGACGGAATACCGGCAAGAGATACGAGAGATGCGAGAGCGCATCAAGTGGTATGTGAAGCGCATTGACGAACTGGAATCCGAGGTTCGCGAACTGCGATCTAACGATGCGCGATGGGTGCAAGAGCCATGACTGAACAACCCGAAGCCCTGCGGCTGGCTGATTGGGCCGCGTCATACAGCACGACCATGCACAACAAATGCGCCGACGAACTGCGCCGGTTGCATTCCGTGAACGCGGAATTGCTGGCGGCGTTGAAAGATATGCATAGCGGATGGAAGTACATTCGCGAGACTTACGGTGATTTATACGGCGTTGGTTGGGACAGGGCGCAGGACAAGGCAGAAGCAGCCATCGCCAAAGCGGAGGGATGGACATGAGAGTCCGCGTAACGCAATTAACGGTCGTCGCAGACGACAAGCCGATCTTCGATGAGTCCGCCACACAAGTTGAGATAACAGACGAGGGAGGCGGTGAGTTCGTACGGATCAAGCAGACCTGTGCTAATGAGGGTGAAGTTAAGATCGACCCCCATGAATGGGACAGGGTGCGCGAAGCCATCGACCAGATGATTAGGGAGTGCAGGACATGAGCGACATAGAACTTTTGGAACTTGCTGCGAAGGCGGCGGGGATGACCATTGACACTCACTATGTTGATGGCGGGGCATCCGTGTGGGAAGGAGAGCGGCACCATTCGGACTGGATACCAGACTGGAACCCACTCGATGATGACGGCGATGCGCTGCGGTTGGCGGTGAAGTTGAAAATCAGTATCCATCTGCGCCCCAAAAGGGTGGAAGTTCTTTCATGGCCTCTCCCAAAAACACCTTATGGATTTGGCGGAACTCCGTTTCCGAAAGTCGAAACCGTTGAACCATACGACGATGACCCCTACGCCGCCACCCGCCGAGCCATTGTGCGAGCCGCTGCGGAGATTGGGAGGAGCATGAAATGACCACACAACCAAATATCAAAAGCCTAATTATCAAACAGCCGGAATACGACTGCCCGGTACATGGCACAATCGTCGGCACCATCACATTCAGCCGGGCTGATACCGGCACCGTGCGGCGGTTCTGCATGGAATGCTGCTTTGACAAGATGGTAGAGATCGGCGTATGCGAAGTGGTGGAGAAGAAGCCATGACCCGCGACGACATCCTCCGCATGGCGCGAGAGGCTGGGATTGGAAAAATGGTAGGCACGGACATGGTTCAGTTTACGCCAAACATTTTTGCACTTGAACGCTTCGCCGCCCTCGTTGCCGCAGCCGAGCGAGATTCCATTCTAAAAATGAGCGCAGAAAATTGGTACAAAACGCAGGCGGACTACGACGCCGCCATCCGTGCGAGGGGAGAGAGCAAATGACCCGCGACGAACTGAAACAACTGGCCCGAGAAGTTGGCGCAGAGATAACCGACTTTATTGATTACCACTATGATGACGAAGTGGTCGTGTTCGAAAAAGACCAACTAGAACGCTTCACCGCCATCATTGCCAAGACTGAATGGGAGGCGTGCCTTGAGGCAGTCAAGCGAGCCAAAGAGCATCAGATTATTTGGTATCCGAAAGGATCGGTAATTGATGCAAACGATATTGGCAGGATGTATGCGTACCAGCATGAACAATGCGTCGCCGCCATCCGTGCGAGGGGCAATTCGTGAACCTCTGGTGCGAACGGCCGATGACGCCGTGGCACGTCCGCCCAAGCCGCGTGCATGGCCTCGGCGTGTTCGCGCGAAAGTTTATTCCGCAGGGCGCGATCTGGTGGGCTGGAAAGCGTGAGGAAGTCATCGAGATCACGCGTCGCCAGTACCAGGTGCTGCGTGACTCGCGCCCGAGCCGGATGCTCGCCGACATCCACGAGCACAGTTACTACGAAGCCGCGTCTGATCGCTTGCTGTTTATTTGTAACGACGGCCGCTACATCAACCATTCGAGCACGCCGAATGTAGCCATGAGCGGCGACTGCTTGACCTCAATCGCGCTGCGCGATATAGACCGTGGCGAGGAATTGTTTGAGGACTACCGGACGTATGATCGGTGTCCGTGGGCGCGCCTGTGGGGCGACTTTGGGAAAGAGTTGGGAGTATGGTTAGCATGAAAGACGAATGGGATTTAGAGGCCGAGCGTATGCCGTGGCGATTCAATCCGCCGAAGCCGGATTTACGCGCGGCGCTCTTGCAAATGAGGTCGTTGGGATTTAACGCCGAGGCCGACTTGATCGCGGCCGAGGTGCTAGGCGTGCAGAAAGCAAGGGCCAAAGAGGCAGAGGCTTACATTCTGCTGTCGGCTGCGTGGCCTGCGTTGGTGCGTGCTGGCCGCATGGAATTGGCCGATCAGATTTCGCAATTCCTTACCGACTAGCGCCGGACGTGGTAGGGACTGGCCTTTTTGAAATGGTCAGTCTTGCATTGCACGGCCTGCTCGATTGGTCGGCCGACTGCCGGGTGCGAGCAGTGAAACTTAGAGTTTCGATATACGAAGAAGGCGCAATTCTGGCAGAGTTCCGGTTCAGCCCACGACAACTCTGTTATCAGTTCACGATCTAGCACGCGCATGGCTACACCGGAGCGCCTCGAAACCACGCCCTGCCCGCATCCACCGCGACGATTTCTGGCTCTAGCAGTCGCCCTTCGCGGTACGTCAGCACCACGAAACCGGACGCCCAGTTGAGCGGACCGGCCTCTACGTAGGTGAACTGCGGGCCTTTCGGTTCGGCCATCGTTCCGCAGTCCACGCCGAAGCGTCGGCCGCGGTAGTCCGCCCACGGGGTGTACTGCAACTTGTGAAGGTGTCCGTGGACGTAGTGCGTGCCCGCGCGTAGCGCCGAATTATAGGCCGCGTGGATACCGCCGCCGACGGGCCGATGTCTAATCACCGTCCACCCATATTGCTTTTCGTTCAGATGCACTGCCCATCCCGCGCGCCAGCGGGGCAGATAGTCGATCAATGTTGAGCCTGGCATCTCCTCAAGTTCGGGCACGTTGCTCGACAGGTAGTTCTCGAATCGCGCGTCGTGGTTCCCGATGGTGCGTAGCAACTGCGCCTTGCCAGCCGCGCGTTCAATCTCCGCGCACCGATCCTGCACTGCGTGTAGTTCGTCCTTCAATTCTGGTTGCTTTTCCCACATGATCCGCGAGTGCCGACTGATCCGCGCGCCGTCCAGAATGTCACCATTGAGGATCACGATATCTGGCTTTAGCGCCTTTGCCAGTTTGCAAAATGCCTCATGTGCTGGCGTAACCACGCCCGGCCAGTAGTGGCAATCGCTCGCAATCATCACCACGCCGTCATGCAGTTCAAGGTGCATTTCGGATTCGTAACGCCGCGCGCGAGTCTCTGCCAGTAGATTAGCAGCCTGTCCTGCTTCGGACTTGATGCCGGTCGCGCAAGTCGAAGGAATCTTGCTCGGCAATGCTATGCCGTGCCGCGCCTCAAGCGAGCGCCTGCGCTGGTGGACACTTCGCACCGGCAGAGACAGCGCGGTGGCTACTTTGCGGGGTGATCCGTAACGCATCCATGCGTCGATGAATTCCTCGTCGGTGAAACGCTTAGGCATTTATTCCTCAAAGGTTGTTAGAGACTGCTGGAGCAAATGCCCCAGTTGATCGACGAACTGTTCGTCTCGGGACAGCGGATGCGCCATCATGTCGAGCATGGCATGTGTCCATTCGTGGCAGAAGGTTTGCTGTAGGGATGTCACCGGCTGACTGCCGAGGATTTCAATGCGTAGTCGATCCGGTATCCAGATGCCTACGCAATCCTTATGCTTCCACCTGCTACGTGGAACGACTCGGACGGTGATGTTATGCCCAAGAAGTTTGAAACTTTTTGGGATTCCGGTCTTCATACAGTTCGCTGGAAGTGCGGAACATCCTTGAACGATTTCCAAAATCCGCCCCACTGGTTCTTAGGGTGCAGTGATTCCCAATACTTTCCAATCGGAGTTAGCGCGGCAATGTCATAAGTCAGTTTGCCGTCTTTGAAAAAGTTAAGGTCAATAGCGCACCGCTTTAGGTGAATGCTGTTCATCGTCTTGCTGCGGCCGGTCTTCACGTAAATTTGTTGTTGCTCGACCGTGCGCGCAAGTTCGCCGCCAGTGACCACGAAGCCTTGCTCGGTTGCATAGGCTACCAACTTGCCGACATCCAGCAGAAACGCCGCTTGCTCCGCGACTAGGCTCATTTGATGGCCTCCTTTAACTGCTCGGCCTTATCCTTCGACCCTTGCGACGACCCAAAGTAGTAGGACATGATCTGAGTTGCAACGGCCGACAGCACGCCGAGAATGTAGATAAGGATATCTTTTCTGCTCGGCTCGACAGGGCTAGTGTCAAACATCACGAACCCAAACAACAAGAAAGTCAGAAACACCACGCCGAGCGCAAGGATTGGCGTCACGATCTTGTTAATCAGCGGCGCATCCTTGCTGGTCGCAATCGCCACCTCACGCTGCCGCGCGTCGTTGATTGACTTTATGTCAAGTTCGTAGGCTGCGAGGTCTAGTTTGTTTTCCTCAAGTTTCAGCCGCAGCAGTTCTTCCTCGTGCTCCATCGTGGCAATCTGAACCATCGCCAAGTCCTCGGGCGACATATCGGGTTTGAGTTCGACGCCTAACTTTTGCTCTACGAAGTCCTTGCCTTTTGCCATGACGGCATTAGCAACAAGCCCAAGACCATTTTTTAGCAGAGGCGCAATGAGCGCAGCGACCATGGGAGGCATTACTGCTTGCCCTTTAACTTTTCGCGGATGGTCAGCGCGTGCGAAACCACCGCAAACAATCCGACAATAATAGCAATGATGCCAGCAATAAACGTGATGATTTCGTTTGCACTTGAGAGCCAACTTGTGCCCGCTGCTGCAATCGATACCCCTGCGGCAATGTCCGCGCCTCTGCTTGTGTTGGTCATGGTGGTGTTCCGCCTCCCCCGGTTCGCGTAATCGTTACCGGCACGTCCGCCGTTGCGGTCAGCGGGGTGCCACCTGTCGAATCTGTCACGGTGCAGCGGTAGATGCCCGAGACAAACTCATCCTCATTAAGCGTGGCGCTGAATGTCGTGGTCGCCGCGCTTGGGCTTGTGATGGTGAAACTGTCACCGGATACAAAAGCCCAGGAATAGGTGTAGGGAGTCGTGCCACCGGAGGCAGTCACGGTGGTAGATGCCGTCGTCAATGTGGCGGTTGTTCCGGTCTTGCTAAGTGTTGTCGGCGAGGCGCTCGCGGTCATTGCTACGCGCGTGATCTCCACCGAAACGACCGCCGTTTTCGTTGCTGCTACTGCGTCGGTCACGGTGCAAGTAAAGACGGCGCTATAGGTCGAACCGCTGGCAAGGCTTGAACCGGTAAAGGTGGTCGTGGCAGAGGAAGCAGAGTCCGCCGCAATTGATGTCGAGCCGCTAGTACGAACCCATGAGTAGGTATAGGGCGCAGTGCCACCCGCAGCCGTGACCGTCACAGAGGCCGTGGTAATAGACGTGCCGGTATCCGTCTTGCTGACAGACGACGGGGCCACGGTGGCGGTTAGTGACCCGGGAATAGAGTCGGCCGCAGCGGCCACGCCATTGGTCGCCGGTTCGGTGCCAGAGGTGTTCCCCGCATCCGTCCGCACGCGAACCCAGTAGTACCGGGTCGTGGTGTCGTTCTTCGGAATGAATACCGACGTTGCCACGCCCGACCAGATGCGAGTAGCCGAGGCAAACGGAGTAACCGAGGTGTACTCGTAAACCTCATAGACCGATCCGGTAGGCAGCACAGGCGGTGCCGTCCACGAAAGGTTAAAGCCGCTTGCCAAGTTCTTGGCCGTGAGGCCGGAGGGCGCAGACGGTACGTAGGTCGATGGCACTGGGGTGCTGACAGACGTCGGAGTTTCGTAATCCCCAACGACCGGATCGCTCCAGTCGCTTGAGTCTTCCTCGCGCACGACCAACTCGACGAATCCAGCCGGGTTGAACTGCCACGATTCGCAGCGGACGTATTTGTTAGTCCAGCCTAACTCTGCAATCGTGATCTGCCCGACATCGAACGGGCGGATCTTGTATGCCGACATTCCCGCGCGGATCGTCGCCACAGTGCCATTGCGGCTGCGGCGCGACAGTAGGATGGCGTGCCGCTGCGCCTCGTATTCGTTGGTGCAGGCTGCGAAGTCAACATCCAGCCATGCCTGCTCGCCGTCGGCGCTCACATATGACGTATTAATAACCGGCTGGAATTCCATTTCCTGCCAGTTCTTGCTTGCGTTGACGAACTTACCGCGCACCGAGTTATAACGCTCGTTGTATGCAAACGCCGTGGTCACGCTCAGTCCGTTGTCCACCAAGTCTGACTCGTCAAGCGTGAACGATGGAGACTGCCACGCGCCAGCAAACATCCGCCACAGCCCGCCCGAGTAGTAGCACACGCCCGACATTGCGTCGGCAAGTTTGCTGATGTTGTCCTCGAAGCGATCCGTCGCACTCAAGATAACGTTACAGGTGTACCGTTTCTGCGTAGCCGGGCCGGGGATATTCACTAGTTCGTCGCAGATATCCGCAGCGTCAGCGACCAACACCCAGTCTATGCGGTCGGTATCCTCGCCAAGCCCGAGCCGTGTGGAAATCAGATAGTCGGCAAGGCAGAGCGCAGGGTTAGACGAATAGGCAAACGTGGACGGATCATCGAGACGCTGCGAGCCAACTCCGCCCGGCTGCGTGGAGTCCAGCCGCGGGTCATAGACTCGCTTTCCTTCCACAAGCGCGGTCACCTCCGGCTTGCCTGTCTTGTATACCGTCTCGTCGAATTGGTACGTCAGCGCGAGATAGCCGACCTCGCGGCCACGATGGCCCGAAGTCCATTCGGTGAATGCCGTGTTGAGTTTATAGTCTGCGGTCTGGTCGTTCGTGCCACGATAAGCACGCACCCATGCCTTGCCATTCCATGCGCCGCTTGTGACCTTCCCATCGTCATCTGATCCGGTGATCGCCGTGACCGTTCCGATGGCTGTGCGGTTAAAATATATCTGACCGATGCTGTTCAGTTCGTGACCAGAGAGCGCAAGGACTTGATGGAGGAATTCGTTATTCGTGCCCGATACCAGCGGCGGGATGACGTTCATCCCAGAGACAAGCATCTCGCCGTAAATGATTCGGCGGGTTTCAATAGTCCCAGCATATTCGACATCTTGCCGGGCAGAGGGCATACGAACTTTAGGCGTAAGCGCCTTACTGATTGCGGTTGTTGCAGCAATCGTAAGCACCGTTTTCGTGATCGCATAGATGACTGGGTAATTTGTTGCAAAGTACGCAACGGCTAGAACTGCTTGAGGCATTACCAGACCCCCATAACCGAAGCCTTCGGCAATGTCACCGGGCCATCTTGCCCAAGCGCAGCAACCGCGCGCCCTGTGCAGATGCCGAGCATCTCGCGCCCTGCGTTCTCTATCAGCACGACATCGCCGCGCATTGGCCGAGTGCGCCGCATCTCGCCGAGGTACTCGCAGACCGCAGGGCCGATGCCGCCCTGCGCCTCAATGTACGCCAACGCGCTGGCCTCGTCGTGATAACGCGCGGCGAGTGCCTCGGCGTGGCGCGTGTCGTGCATCGCATCGTAAACGCGCGCGGCAAAAAGGCAGCAGTCGTCCACGCTCCACGCAAACGCGCGGCCCTCGTGCGCCTCGATGGTTTCCCACATTTTCTCAAGCCAGTCTGCGCGTTTCATTTTTTCGCCGGTTGTCCGCCAGTGCCACGGCCGCTGCCGTCGGTGCCTGGAAGTCCGCCGCCGTAGGCTGCGTCACGGTTACCCCACTGAGACACAAATCCGGGGATTGCATAGGTGAGATCGAAAAACTGATCGCCGGGAAAGATCACCTGTTGATCTTCGTCCGTGTACCGACCGATGCGCGGCTCACGCCGCAGGCGGTATTCGCACGTTAACTTGATCTCTGCCACGTTCTTGGCAATGTTAAGCGACATTTGATTCATGCGCCCTTCCCAGACAACTTCCGGCGTGTCTACGAATGTGCGGTCTGTCTCGTTCAAGAATCCCAAGTAAATAATGACCGGGCGATTCTGGTAGTTCTCGGTCATGGTCGTTGACACTAGAGACGCATCAACACCCGAAAGCGTTAGGGTTATAGCGCGTGCGATAACCTCAATGCTTTCATCAACAATGTCGATCCCGCCAAACTGACCAATCCCGTAGAAGGTTTCTGCTGCGGCCTCAAGCGAAATGTTCTCGGGTACTTCCGTTTGCAGATTGTCGCCGTCTTCCATGCGGAGCAGTCCGGCAAAGGTGATCTCACCGACGCCATCGTGAACGCGGACGATGCCGGAGCCGAAATCCAGTTCGGCAAGCACCACCATGCAAACCGATGCTTTTTCGGCCTCTGCGGCATTGTCGCCGCTGATTATTCTGCTCACGCAATGTCCTCGACTAGTGACATCTCAACGTCACTGATGATGCCGGGACGGGTCGCCCACGAGACCCGCTCATCTGCAAGCATAAACCGCCCCATAGGGTTGCGGAAAACCACCGGAGCATTGTCGGCCGGTGAGGTTCGCAGCGTCGGCTCAAACATCAGATAGCCCTGCCCGGAGCCGTTCGAGTTAAGGTCGGCCGTCAGTCGCTTCAGTTCGCCGCCGATCTCTACCCAATCGCCCGCCAGCGCCAAGCCGTTTGTCGAGGCAGGCAATCCGTCGATGTTCAGCCCGCCGCCCACTTGACTCGCGCCGTTGACTAGCCCGCAGCGGGCGACCGAGGCGTAGGTCAGAAACTGGAAGTCGTTTGCCGCGCGCCCCGATATGTAGTCGTAAAACGAAACGTGGGACGATGTGCCGGACGCTGTGAAGGTTTCGACGTACTTGCCCGCCGCAGTCCGCAGCGTGCCCGAGAGCAGCCCAGATGCGCCCTGCGACGTGCCAGCCATAGCCGCTGCACGCACGTTGCCCTTGCCAGCCCCGAGCACGAAGCGCACGGCATACGGGGCGGAGGTTACGGTGGTAAGGGCGGATTGGTAGGCGTAGCGGTCAGCGACCACGCCCGTGCGGGTGAGCCGCAGCCCGAAGTGCGAATCCGCAGACAGCGCCAACTCGGCATCGCTTGACGCCCAACCGGTCGTGTTGGTCACTGCGGCATTGTTGGTCAGCAGTTCGGCATTAGCGAACGATCCCGCAAACGCCCCAGCCGGATCGGCGAGGTGTAGCCGGTTGGCCCGACCGCGCAGCGCGGCAATGAGCGACAGCAGCCGCCGACGCTTGGCGGCAGAGGGCGCGCGAAAGATCAGCCGACACGACCAGCGATTGCCGGGCCGGGAGTATGTCCGCGTGGAACCGGACAGGGCCGAGGAAAAGACCGCCGTGTTGTCGATCAGCGACCACTCGACGTCCGAGGCGACAAGATCGGGAGGCAATACGTAGTCGGTCATCGTCCCACCCCATAGCGCCGGTCGAGTTCTTCAAAGATGCGGCGGTTGTTTTCTTGCAGAATGCCCGGCAGCGCAGATTGAAGGTCGGCCGTCGCGCCTCGTGCGTCAATATTGTACACCGGAGCGACCGTCATTCCGCCGCCCATCATGGCGTTGTTAGGGACAATGCCACCCGATGAGCCAGGCACGAATAACTCGGGACCACGCTCGCCGACGATGTACGGGGTATTTTTAGATACCGGGCCACCAGACGCGCGGCCTGTGATGGCTTTGGCAAAGGACGCCATAAAGCCCGTTCCGCCTGTGAAACTTCCGAAGATAGCGCCGAGGATTTGCTGCGCTGCAAGTTCTGCCAACATTCGCCGGGTTACGTCTAGGAAACTAGACAGCATACCCTTTAGGCCACCCTTGAACGGGTCAAAAAGAAACTCAGCAAAGGCAGACTGGATATTTTGCGCGGCAGACTGAGCAAAGTTAGCCATGATCTGATCGGCCGCGTTCATCTCATCAAGAATGTTTTGCACGCTCTTGGCAATCGTCACGTCGGTTGCGGCAAAACTTGTCTCAATTAAATCTGGCGCTTCTTTTAACTTCTCATAAAATTCGTTGAGGTAGCGCATATTTGCGGCTTCAGCCTCAAACATTTTCTGACTTGCTTTCTGTGCTTCCTCTGCGCGCTTGCGGTCAAGTTCCCGCATCTGCTGATTAAACTTCCATTGGTTTTCCATCCGGTTAAGTTCGGATGGCTGAGGCGCGCGGCCACGTCTTCCGCCTTCACCCTTTCCAAGTTGCGAAGGATCTACCGGCTGTGCGAGTACGCCCAAGTCGCGGCCAACTTTAGTGACCGCTCGTGCTGCATCTGCCGCAAACTTTATGACCTCTGTAAATCCATTTATCAACGTCGTGGTAAACGAATTAGCAGCCGCCACCAGAGCCGGGTCTTTTAGCGCCTTGTTGAAGTTATCAAGCGCGCGTCGCCCTTCCTCTGTTTTCTTAGCGGCCTCTGTAATCTTACCGAATGCACTAACGAGGATTGAACCAGTCAAGAGACCGAACGCAAGGTTTACCGCCTTCGCCGTCACCTTCGCGGTACGCTCAAGCGTCTTCATGCTTCGCATCGCCGAATTGATCGCCGCCTGTGTGCGATCAACTGCGGTGATTGTTACCTGTGCTTGCGCCATGCTCGCTCCTGGTCGTCCGCTTCCATCTTGCAAGCGGCGAGTAGGTGATAAAAGTCGGCCTCGGTCATGCTGAAAATCTGTTCTGGAAGGACGGACAACCGGAGGGAAAGGGCATAAATCGCCCTAAGTTGTCCGTCCTCCATCATTTTTTTTCGGCATCCTCCACGCTTTGCGGCGTGTCGTTCATCGCAGAAACGATCTTGGCGATCACCTCCGGGTCGTAGTTGTTCAGCAGTTCGATACGCTCGGCCTTGCTGAACACCCGCCGACCCTCGACATCTCGCGCTCGGACAATAAGCGTTGTCGCCATTGCCTCAAGATCGAGTACCGTGGCATCGCCTTGTTGCTTTGCGAGCAGGAAGATTTCCCGCCGCTCGGCTAAGGTCATATCGGGCCAGTAGTAAATCGTGGTGTTCCACTCTGGAACCACGATAGGGATCAGAGTCTCCGGCGTGCGCCGGTCGGCAAACTGTGATTTTGCCTGCTCTTTCCAGTTCATAAACCCTCGCTGTTATGACGTCGCCGCCGTGAGTGCGCCGTTTCCGATGAAGTTAAAGGTGATTTCAGTGATCGCACCGCGCTGGACATTGCGGGTGATCTCCGTCACGAGCGCGTTTCCGCTGTAGCGGGTAGCGCCAGCGCCAACGCCTTCCGGGGCCAGCACGACAGAGACGTTAGAGCCAGGCGCAAGCGCAACCTGTCCGTTCGTATCGGTCTCGTCCCAGAATGCCGTGATGGTGCCGTTCCACGACTTAATCGCGGTCACGTTGTACGTCTTGTCAAGATCAGACAGCGTGGTGTCCTCGGCATACTCTGCCGTCTGCGTGAACGAAAACGAGGTTACCTCTGCCACCGTGTTGGTAGAGACCCTCACCAATCCCTCTGAGCCATGATGATTTGCCATATCGCCTCCTAACTAATAATAGTGCCCGCGTCGGTCTCATCCGTGCGGTACACGACCCGAAACTGCAAACGTGCAGAACCAATTGGCGCATCGCCCGATGAGTCCATCGTGATGGCCGTATCTATCAATACACAATCCTTCACCAATCCGCCGAGCGTGTTATCCGCTCCGATGGCGTTCTCTACCGATGCGGCTACCGCATCCAATCTATCGTCGAGGTACTGCGGATCGCGCGCCACGCATTCGACGACAAGCGTTAACTCACGGTTAAACTTTCGCGGATACGTGAGCGTGGTCTCTGTCACAACTTCCGTATTCGTATAGATCAGCGCAGCCGTGACCGTGTTAGCCGCCATCGGATACACGCGCGACTTGCTCACCGTGTCGGCAACTGCCGCCGTGGTGAGGATGCTATACACAGCGTCTCGAATGTCTTGCCGCGCGTGTCCCATCGTTACTCCTGCAAAAGATACATATTATTCTCAAGAAGGATGTTATATCCGTTCTCAAGTTCAATGTTTCCTGTTATCAACGGGTCAAGGTTCAGCGTTACCTCAAGTTGCAACACCGTGATTCCCGTACCATCCGGGCGGAAGTTGCGGACGGTGTAAATCTCATCGTGAATAATCAACTTGTCGCCAATGACCGGCGCGCAAGGCAGACTGTTCGACTCGATATAAAACAATGGCG
>Ga0209972_10001330_pt1 | contig 21813 bp, 25 predicted proteins | sample NOAtaG_7_FD_187302 | JGI IMG/M metagenome (GOLD analysis project Ga0209972, IMG submission 187302) | Freshwater lake microbial communities from Lake Erie, under a cyanobacterial bloom - NOAA_Erie_Diel1S_2200h metaG (SPAdes) (version 2) | ecosystem: Environmental > Aquatic > Freshwater > Lake ... | reverse complement strand
CCCCCTCGCCCATCACAGTTCCAAGATGCGACGTCTCTTGAACTTTGTTGAATTAATATCGTTCAAGAAGAAGCAATTAGAGCGCCTCTTATATTTGAAACATGCATTATCATTAAAAAACAATCTTGGTTATTTACACATCGTCATCTCCCTCGCCCTCGCTTTGCAAATCGGAGTCAGCCCCCGCGTCAGAGTTGGGGTCGGAGTCTGCGGCTACTCGACGATCTTTTCCCTTTTTAGCTGGGGGCCGGACCCTAGCGGGGATACGTTTTTCTACTTCGGACAGAATCGCGGCTTTCTTCGCCCTGGGAGTTGACTTGATCCCCTCGTACTCGCATAACTCCAACAAGATCGATTTGGCCAATACTGACCGCTCTGATTTGCTTAAATCTCCAAGGAGCCTTCGAAACGGACATTTGAGATGATCTTTGGTGGCCTCATCGTTCAGGGGGTGTGAGGAACTCCAGCAATCGGCGCAGAAGTTCAGCTTGTGTCCCTCGCAGTGAGCGAGCAAGTCGAACCGAAAGGCCGATTTGCAAACACTGCAAGAGAATTTCATCTTCGACTGATTCAATTGGGCAATCAGGTCAGTTAAATGATGCTGGATCAATTGGCGATCCATACCGGGAATTAAGCCTTCGAAGAGATCGGCAAGTTCGGTCTCACTCTTGTCGGGAAACCGTAAAATCGCAACCCGCGCCAGGAGCTCGGGATGGTCCTCTTTCGGGATAACATGGGGCCTATATTTTAAAACTCTCAGTATAGATGACGAAAGAGCAAGATTTCAGAGAATCGTACGGGTTCTTGGAAAAGGAATCGCTGGCAACCAGTGTATCTAGGTAATGGCCTTCTCGTAGAGGATCGGGATCGATGATGGGAAACGGGAAAATGACTTTCGATTCAACATCGAAGAGCTTCGGGTGAAGTAAGCGAGAAGAGTACGACTTGCAGCACTTGCAGCTATCATTTGACGATTTGCAGGAAGTGAATAACTGCAGATACCGGCTGAAGAAGCAATGGCGCTCGATAAAGTCGCTGAGATCGGAGTATTGGAGGCTCATCAAGAAATCGACGCGCTCTTCGGGAAGTTTAAAAACTCGGAATAGATGCAAGAGGTGGTCCTTGACAAACGGAATCAACTTCGTCGCCTGTAGAAAACTTAAGTACATGATGGCCGAAGAAAAAGAGAGAAGCGAATCGTACTACTTCAGGACCAAACTTCACTTTTCGATTGATCGCCTCTTTTGCACCATCCCACTCCGCAGTTGACATATCCTCGTGAAAGGAGTCTTTCAAGAAGAGTGGCTCCCGACGAGGAGGGGCAATGACTTTGCCTAAGAGCCTCCTATTCGCCCAAGTGTCTTCTTGGGAATAGTGCTGATGGAGAAAGCGCGGTTTAGAGCGGAGTTGGACCTATCGGCTTCAGTCTTCTTGCTGTCGTCGCTTTGAACGTGAAGGAGAGTGTCTTTGCCGAGAATGATCATGTAAAGAGCCCAGCAGAGAGCGACTCTTACTCTTTGAGGATAGCGATCGTTTCCTTTGTCGGAAGAGAGGAGCTCTTCCGCGTGAAGTTCATGTCGATCGTTCTTGTGAAGCGAAGGATAGAGACAGGCGCCAACCAACCTTTCGATCAGATGTTGCTCGGGTGTCGACGGGCAAGACGAGGCTTGTTTCAGGGTCACCAGAACCCATCCAGAACCGAAGGCGCCATAGCTGTCGAGGAAGGTCGTGTTGGACACGTTGAAGATGTCCTTCTTGGGTGGGTGAAAGTCGTACTTCTCGCTCTCGCTGTGGAGGAGGCTTCCATCTTTGCTAAAAGAGAGATTTAAAATGAAATACTTTGAGAAAACCAATCTATTCGAACCTCTGAATGGTTTTAGTTGGTCGAAGGACTGTCGAGATTCCCCTTTTCACAGTCGCCTTATCATCGTTGGAGGTTCGCAGCATTCCACGCGCAGAGGCAAGATTACGAGCAGTCTTCCTCATGGCGTTGACATAATGGTCATCAAGCGAGGTGACGGACTTGGTCTTGATGATTGTCATCGGCCTCAGGCCGGAGTCAATGTGCGTTTTGGCCTCACGAGACCTTGGATGAGGAGCGGAGAGAGTACGATAGAACGCTAAACATCACAACTTGAGATATAATGTAATTGCGAAGAAAAACTATTACATAAAATCGTACTTGTTCGGCTCGCCTTGCCTTCGAAATCCCGACGAACTTCAGCCATGCTGAACGAGGGTCCGTAGTAAATGCTATAAAATCATTAAAATGGCTCATTTGATATTAAAAAGGCAATGGTAAAGATACGAAATAATATTAAAAAGAGCAAGAAAGGAAGAACCAAGATGAAACAAGAAGATGAATTTGAAAAAAAGGTACTTGGTCGACGGAAGGCCTGGAAGTAGTCGAAGCTCATTCTGCTCCGTGGCGGCACTTACGACGATGTCCGCGACCTCGTCGATGATGCGGGGGCGCCCGGATGATTTGCCATAGGAGAAGTACTTTCGGACAGCCTGAGACCGCTCCTCGGCCTTGAGGAGGGGGTTGACGATCGAGTCCAGGAACTCGTCCGCTTCCCTCCTTTGCGCAATCAAAGGGAAAACGTCATCTGCGCCCATTAAATGCTGAGTCAATTTGTGGTATCGCTTAAAAGCGATGAGGTTCCTCGGAATGAGTCCTAAGCACTCTTGGAGGAGCTCAAGTCGAGAGCGGTAGAGGGCGGCGTCGTTCTTCATCTGTATCACTCGGCTCCAATCCAAGTCGATGCGATCGAAAAGAAAAGATCTAATCGATCCAGACGCGCCACGAAGATGTAAAACTATGAGAGGAGAATGGGTAAGGACTTCCTCCAGGAGCTCGGACGGCGTCCACTTTTTGGCGTCCGTCAAGAGATTGCCGTTGACCTTCTCAACGAGCTCGGTTAGCGATATTCCCGGTAACCGACGAACAATATCGCTTCTAAATAATTACGTTAATCTTTATAATAGTTTTATTTACGAAGATATATATAGCGTACACGCGGGGAAGCTTTTCGCCAAATGGTTGTAAGTTCCACAGAATGAACCAGTTGAACTCTCGAGCTCCTTTGATTTCTATCGCAGACTGTTGAACACGAGCCCGACTCGGTCCAGCGAATTGGAGAACGAAGGCAACATCATCAGGGCAGTATTCGAATAGAAATTTATCCAATTCGCTCTCATAGTCGAACTCGGATAGTCATTCCGTCGGGCCTTCGCAAGTTTCATCGGCGTCGACGGAAAAACTACGGGGAACTCGCTCGAGCTTTATCTCGAAGCGACGGCCTTCTTCGGTAATATTCACGATGGTACCGAGCGAAAGCAATCCATTCGGGTCGGAATTCTTGAAATAGACTTTGGTTCCGTCCAAGGTGCGGCTTGAGGTCGACGTTTTAGGATTTTAAGGCTGCTTCCAGGGGACAACGACGCTGTCGTTGGCCGACTCGAAGATAGCTCTCGCCGCATCTAGATCGCATTTGTCCGACCCAGGAAATCGGTAGTGACTGGTACCATCGATATTGGTAACGACAAGTTCGAAGGGTAGCATATTAGGCTCTCTACTTCGATCGACGATCGGGAGAATGGTTCTGATCAATCGGAATGGCCACATTGGGACGAGGTATCTCCCAGGAGCGAGTGGGCGTTGGGCTTGCTTATTATGAAAATAATCACTGGCTTTCAATTTCGGCGTAGGAGCACGGTGCACGAAGGTACGATTCTCTTCTTTATCGGCGATGATCGGCGCATCGACATCGGCGGCGTCTGGGGCTTCAGCGGCAGATTGAGGCTGGTCTTTGGGCGTTGGGGCCGAAGGAGTCGTTAGTAGATCTGCGCTCAGTTCCTCGACATCAAGTCGTCCATCAACCTTCTCTTGGTGGCCTTTCTCATTCTCGGTCGAGACAATCATGGGGTCGCCGACGTCGTCCTCCTCCTCCTCCTCCTCGTCCTTCTCCTCACTGCTCTCCTTCCTCGCTCTTTTCCTCCGATTCTCGGCCTGCTCCTCTTTCTCATCAGGGGCTTGTCGTTTCTTTGGATTCTTCGGTGCCACTGCAGATTTGACGTTCGCCTGAGCTTTTGGCGCGGTCTCGGGCGAGGAGGGCTTCAGCCTGACGAAGTGGCTCGAAATCTTGTTCTTCTCATTTTGGCTCGATGCCTCCTTCCCTTTCAAATCCCCAGGCTAGGTAAAAACATTAGGATCAAATTACATATTTGAAGCAACACATCAAAGAAGTTATAAACGAAAGATACTTTTCTGTTTTTGGCTGCTAGCGCGTTCAACTCCTCCGCCGTCGTGTTAAGGACGGTTTTGAGCTCAGGTGGGAGTTGAGGGCTGCCATTTCCTCTTGCACTAAAAAATTTAATCAATATTATATCATTAATAATGATATGCTTAAAATATACGGTTGTCCATCGCGCGATAGGGCCTCGTGGCGGTTGGTTATGAAAGGGACTTCGTTGCGAAGCGGAGGAGTCAGCAACTCCTCCACAGAATTTCCCTCGTCCACCACCTCCACCTCCTTTTTTTCTTCGATTTCTAGGGGGAGTTTTTCAACTTCCTTCGCATCAGAAGATGATTGAGTGCTCTTTTTCTTTTGAGCCCACGAAACAAGGGCGGTCCGCTCCTCCTCGGTGAAGAGCGGATGGTTTTTCGTCAGCGACTCGACCTACGCGACAAACTTTGAATAAATTTAAATCAATACCAGAGACTGCTTCACGAAGACGATACCTTCGAGGTGAATTTTCTATCCGTCGGTAGATACGGGAGTCTCTCGGCGTTGGAGGTGGACTCGTCGGCGCGGTAGGCCTTCCACGCGAGTTTGGAGAAAGCTTCCAACTGCTGTGTGGACATATTCGGAGCACCCTCCTCATGGACAAGTTGAAGGTACTCAGACTTGAACGTATTTACGAAATACGCTGAAAAAGAAGATAAATAAGAGGGCAGAGTGTAATAATGAGGCGATTTATAGTACCAAACGGCTTGTATCCATCTTCCTGGGAGTCCACATCGATAAGATTCAAAGTTTTGCCGTCTTTCAAGAGATAAGGAGGTTTCTTTGAGGGTCCTCCACCTCCTACAAAGATGAGCTGACCACGTTTGGCGCTAAGTGTCGGCGGCGAGGGCAAGAGAGTCGAGGACGGGGTGTTCGACTTACCCGTCTCTTTCGCACCCGCCTTCTTCAGAACTAGTTGCGAGTTGTCGTTCAGCACCTTTTGAACTGGGGAGTTGTTGAAAGACGGGTTGACATGAACATTGATGACGGTGGGGCCAGATGGTGAATGAGGAGTCTGGGATGACCCCTCCGACAAAGTCGAGAGATTTGAGGATTGGCGAGAGATCTGCGCCGATTTCGTTTCGAAAGAGCTCTTAATCATGAAGATCTTTGCGTTCGAATTGGCGTTGGGACCTGGAAGGGCAATGTCATCGACAGCCATCATCCCCTCGTCCTCGGGAGGAACTTGGGCGTAGCCAGCATCAGAGCTGAACGCAAACGCCTTGCCGTCCGCCTGACTCCCGAGATCGTTCCTGAGTTTTCTCAAACTCATTGCGGGTAAGAGCTTTTTGAAGATGGAAGGTTGGCCTCCATCAACAAAAGTGACGACAAACAGCTTCATGGTCTGAAAGGGGGAATGAGGACAAAGACGTGGCGGAATCAGGTGAAAATCGTAAATACTAAAATTAAAAAGGAGAAAAAAGTGAGAAAGCATCAAGAGAAGGGCTGCAGTGCAAAAGGGGGGCAGGTCACACACAGCCACTAATTGACTGTAAGAAAGGACGAGGAAAGGCCCGCACCGTGTTCTCCATCGCTAAATCGCTTTCCTAACGAAGCAATAGAAGGCTGTAAAGGAGAAAAGGAGCTACTAGGCAACGAGACAGTCAGAGGAAGCAAGAACGGAGGCTGAAAATTTTCCAAAAGATTCCGCTTTCCAGTCATCGATTCTGTTGAAGTGTAAATGACCCCTTTTTTGGCGAATCAAACGTTTAAAATTGTGAAACTACGAATTTACGAGGCGCCACCGCCCGGGAACGTGTTTGATGAGAGAACTGAGGAGGGATTAAGACGGAACTCTCTACGGTCGGCCGTAAACTCTCTGAACGCTTCTCATAGACGTTACAGTGAGCTCTTCAGCCTCGTTCCTTTAACATTTTGAGTGAGTTTCTTGTTTTCTTACTCCTACATTTGTCAAACTTGGGGCCAAACCCACAGTAACAACGTTGTTGGAGGCAACCGTCGAAGACCCGACCAGACGGGCTTTCTTCGTCAGAGACAGCTGAGCGCCTCAGTGCCCCTTAATCTGTTCACGGCGCTCGAAGACATCGTCTAAGACGTTTGAAATGTCACACATTCGGGAAGGGCCCACCAGGGCCTCAGGCGACTCCCTTCCGTACTTTTCCTAACGGCCTCACTGTCATACCTGAGCTCGTCTCTCAGCGCCTCCTGACGAGCTCAGTGGTGTCCTTTCATCGATCCGCACATACATAATTTCTTTTTTATTCGTTTTCCCTTTGCTAGAGGGCCACCCTCGCGTTGTCTTCCCTTTGTGCGTTAAATCTCTTTGGGCTCTGACCTTGCGTCCTCTCACCCCTAGTCTTTATCGAAGCTCGTTGCAAATTCTTCCCCTTTATCTCCATCATATATGTATATCAATTTCTGTCCGCAATCTGGTGCCGTCGCGGACACCACCGAACATTTCACGGCTCGAGGAAGAACATTTCCTTCATTCGCTTCCTTCATCACACATTCCCTTTTTCTCCGTTCGAACTTGTATTTTCCACTCTCAAATGCTTTAAAACTCTGATTTATAATTGTATGTTAAGAATTTCGACGCTATGGATCACTTTGGAGACGTGCGGCGTCCTCGAATTCCATCTTCTTTCCTTCCTGCAATCACTGGGTGATGGCCGCGAGGGACAGTGTCGGCGCTGGCATCGAGTGCACCGTCTTTTTCTTTCCGAATCCTGTTTGAAAGACTAATTCTGTTATTAGGAATGCGATTTGGAGGGGCGGAGAGGAACGTATTGACCTCCAGGTCGTTTCGACCTTGGGCTCGGATACCTCGTCGGAAAGCTGGGCGAGTGCGGCGAGGCTCTGAGTCGACTCCGACATCTCGAGGAGTGACTTCTTTTCGCTTAATCGCATTGATTGCACTAATATTCACTTTAGGGAAGCGATGGAGGAGGGCGATCGTAAAGCTGTCGTCTTGGAGGCCGTCTCGACCTAGGGCTCGGAGTGCGCGAGGGCAAGTCTTGGCGAGTGCGGCGAGTGCGGCGAGGCGCTGAGCCGGCTCTTGTGTCGAGCGCAGTATCGATTCTCCTCCTAATCGCATGGATTGCATTAATGTTGACATTAGGAAAGCGATTGAGGAGGGCGATCGGACAGCCTCGGACTTGGAGGCCGTCTCGACCGCGATAGAAGCGCCCCAGCGCGAGCAGCTGGGCGAGTCGGCGAGGCGCTGAGGCGGCTCAGGCATCGCGTGCAGTAAGATTTTTTCGCTTAATCTCATTAATTGTACTAATATTCACTTTACGGAAGCGACGAAGATGGGCAACTACCGATCTAACGCAACGGAGGCCGTCTCGACCTCGTGCGCAGTGACCCAGCCCGAGAAGCCGGGCGAGTGCGCGAGGGACAGTGTCGGCGCTGGCATCGAGTGCACCGTCTTTTTCTTTCCGAATCCTGTTTGAAAGACTAATTCTGTTATTAAGAATGCGATTTGGAGGGGCGGAGAGGAACGTATTGACCTGGTGGCCGTCTCGACCTTGGGCTCGGCGCCCGTGGGAAAGGCCGACAACGCCGCAGCTGCTGCGCCTCAACGCCAATTCAAGCGGAAGATCATGATCGAAGAGAACCTCATCTTTTCTAAGAATTGTTGTAATTTATTGTATTTCAATGTCTTTCTTGAAGAATCCCTTCGACTCCTCTTCGTCTTCGAAGCCTTGGCTTTTTTAGCTCTGCTGAGGTCGCAGTTTGCCCAGGAATCCTCCTAATACACTCCGAGTACAAAACTATTACCATAAATTTATATATTATTGCGTATTCTATTTCCCTATAATCTCAAATCGATGCTAAGCGCGGCAGAATTGGAAAAAGATTGGATTTTCCCGTCGAGCCGTCTCTTCAAGGGACCCCATTTGGGGAGGGGGTCACCGATAGCTTTATAACTTTCTCTCAAAGCACATTCCTCCAACTCTAGCGACTTCATCTTGAAGAATGCTTCGTATCTTATTGATTTGATAAATAAAAAGTGTAATACTAATGGTGACTTTTGCCACTTTTTGCGCAATCATGGTCGACCTCGAGTACGTCAAGGAGACCACCTAGTAGGTGGCGCTATAACTTGTTCTCAATGCACATGCGCCCTTTTCAAGCCACCTGATCTTTAAGACTACTTCATATTTTATTGATTGAATAAATAAGAAGTGTCATACTAATGGTGATATTTGCCACTTTTTGCCCAATCTTTCTTGACCTCGTCTTCGAACTACGGCCAGAAACCGTCACGGTCGAAACTCATCGCTTCCAACCCCTCCCCCTCCCGAGATCCGAAATGCCTCACTTACCCCGAACCCCCATAAGCTGCACAGATTCTTGCGCCATTTTTCCTCCAGAATCTCCCTGTTCCATTCATATCTGATTTGGGTCAAAGAGGACAAAGACGGGCTCTGGCGTACGTGAGACGACGAAGAGGTGAAGGAAAGGAAGGGAAGATCGTTTCTGGCGGCTTCCTGGTGAGGGATACGGCGCAATTAAAGCACGCATAATAATAAATAAAGCATATTCTGATAATTAAATGTGAAAATAAGCTTCCAGGGGGCCGATGATTGAGGCGAAGTGTCGGAGACGACCAAGCTGGTCCTTCGATGGGGTGGCCTCATTCCCACCCACGCCACTCGGTCCAAGACAGATCTACAACGCGCTTTACGCAGCAGCTACATAAATAACATATAAGAAGTAGAAACAAAGGAATGATATCGGTAGGCATTGAAGTGCGTCAATGGTAAGTCGCTCGCTCACTCTCAACATCGACGGAAGGCCTCGACGGAAGGGGTACTTTTGCGACCTCTCCAGCACGACCTATGTGCAATATGAAGAGCAGAGAGTGGGATAAACTGTACAATTTGCATATGAGGATTCTAAAAAACGATGAATTGAAGTGGTACCTCATGATGGCTAAGTCCAGGAAGCTCGACGATCTCGACGAAACTCCTCCACGGCGAAAACTTGAGTTGAACCATTATCCGATGACCACGCACTCCAGTATCGACCGCTTCCTGAGAAAATCCATATTTGAGATCGAGAATGGATATAGAAACTATTTTGGGGGATAATCGGGGTACAACTGGAAACTTGACTCCCGGAAGAGTCAAGTGTAGTCGATTACCGACGAAACGACCGAAAGTGAGAGCGACTCTACTTCAACACCAACGCATAGTTGAAAGCAGGCTGTAAGCCGATTTATAGCCTAAATCGCTTCAAAAATAAGTTGATATTAAGAAAATATGAAAAAAACGGGAAGGAGAGGGGATTTACCGCGGCAAAGTCCGGGTGAAGTCGCCTGACCAAATCTATCGACGAAATGCGGGTGCGTCAGATCAATTAGATGGCCCGCCACCAAGTCCTGTATGGACCTTTAGCAGCCGCTGCTTGTTCAAAGATTAATTTAAATATGCTGAATCGAATGAAATGAACAAAATAAGGATTTACCACCTATAAGTCCGGTTCGAGGTCGCTCGACCACAAGTCTCGACGACTGCGCGAGTTCACAAGCTCGATTGGGTCGCCCACCACCACGTCCCATATAGATCTTTTGCAGCCGCTGCTTGTTCAAAGATTAATTTAAATATGCTAAATCGAATATTATGCATAAAATTAAAATATACCGCAGCAAAGTCCGACTCGAGGTCGCTCAACTAAATCTCTCGACGAGCAGGGAGTGGGCGAAGATCGATTGCGTCGCCCACCACCAATTTCCATATGCAGAAATAGCAGCCGCTGCTTGTTCATAGATTAATTTAAATATGCTGAATATGATAGAATGAAAGAATTATTATAATATGAGGTACATTGCGCTGAAAAGGGTTTCTAGATTGCGACCACCGTCCTCCTCGAAAAATTCGCTAAGTGCCGAGCAAAGACCGGCACCTGACCAAGGAATCATCGCAACTAAACCAACCAATAAGTCAAAATAACCAAATATAAGAAATAATAATGGTGGTAAAGGGAGCAGCGGCGCCAGAAAGGGGCTAAGTAAGGAGAAAAGAGGCATCAGAACCGCCGACTGAGCCAGTCGAGGTACAAAGACACTCAAACTCGAAGAAAATGACCTTAAATGACACATTATAATTGAAATTGATACACTGAATCCGAATTTGGAATCAACAATGAGTAGTAACGAGAAAGAGGGAATGCCTTCAACTAAGGAACAAGGTCCTCCGGAGGTGAGTCTCACCCACGAGGCAGTGATAGTCTTTCGAGACCCGATTCAGTGACAAAAGTAACGAAGGGCATTAAGAAGTATAATGTTGAGACGGATCCTATGGTCGAAGAGGGATAAAGAGAGTGTAAAAAGAAGCGGCTGAGGTAAGACACAAGGTGAGAGTCCTTAAAGTGGGAGTGAGGGTCTTGACGAGGTTGGAGTGAGCATCTTTCTAGCGGAAATGACCTTAAAGGACCCAATGTTGGTTGTCAGAAGCCCTGCGAGGCCGCTTTAAAAGAATATATAGGCGAGAGATGGCGAGGAAGACGAGAGGGAACCGCAGAAAGGACAAGTATCTGACCTACAAGCGGATGATGATAAGATACGAAGGGGGAAACGAAGGGGAAAGAGAAAACGAGGGGTAACGAGAGAAAATCATGGCGTAGGAGGGATGAGGGAGGAGAAGGAGGGAGGAGGGAGGGGTGGAGGGGTGGAGGGTCGGATTGAGGACACAGCTCAAGATGGGGACAACAATAGCCGGATAACTGGCCTCGGGCAGGCCTCCGACCCGATAAAAGGATGCAAAGATATAAAAATATAAACAGTTAAGAGGATACAAAAGGGAAAAGTGATGGGGGCGAGGGTGGCTGGGGAGGAAAGGAGGAAGGAAGGAGGAGCCGAGCCGGCCACTGAAACCGTCCAAGTTGAAGCTTTCATGTACACTAAAACGAGGCCGTCGCGCGAAAATCAGACCAAACCTGGTCATTCTCAGGGGGTTTGCCACGGCTCTGGGTCGATCGTCTCAAGCTTGCCCTAATCCACGCCCCTATTGGCCTTCGTAAATCGAAGGTCCAATCGGCGGGAATGGCGATGGGGGGAACCGCCCAGAACGAGACTAGAGGGTCCCAAGGTAGGCAAGATCAATCGGAACTTTATCGGCAACATAGACGCAAACACATGGGATGAAACAAATCATCGGAAGAGCCATAAGGAACTGCGTCGGGAAGGAAAATAGAGGGAGTTCACAAAGGGAGAGCCAGGTAAGGACCTCGAGGTAAGGAGCGGCGTTACGGGGACGTTGTCAGACGTAAAGTAGACTAAATAAGATAAAGGATACATGGGAGGAGGGGGAGGGCGGCTAACGGCATTAGAAGGGAGTAAGAGGTGACGTCTCTGCTCTCAGCTTGGTCCCAGAGTCAGTGTTCACACTTCGTCACCCCTTCAGCCTGTCTCCCTAAAGACGACCTTCTCATGGCAGATTTCAGTCATCAAATTGAACAATTTTTCGATGAAAGCGTCCCTTCATAACGAAGAAGAAGCGGGTTAGGAGCAGTTCGTTGAGGTTTGTTGAGGGGGACGAGTTCCCGCCTCGTCAGTATGCTCCCTTACCGCCTTCCGTACTCAAGTTAGTAGTTGGGTTATATCATACGCAATACAATGACATAGACAGACAGCCATCATATATTGACAATCAAACACGCGGTCATCTCCTCGACCTTCAGTGGAATCTCGCCAACAAAAGCGCGAGCAAGGCTGCGTCTCGCTCTTTCTAAAAGAAAAATCGATGAGCAGTGGTAATTTTAAACAAATAGATATGTGATGAAGAGGGAATCGTACATATCGGCTAGCTGTTTTGGTCTCCTTTCCGTCGACTGAGACGAAAGCATCAAAAGGCGAGCGCGGTGTCGGAGCTGGCATCAATATTAGTGACGCTGGTAATTTAAAATAGATTAAAATGCCCTCATAGAGCTTAAGGGAAGCAGTTGAGAAGCGCTATCGGGAGCGCACCGCCCTCCGCGACGTCTCATCTTATTTAAGAGCCGACCGGCCTCAGTGGCAACGATGGCTGCGCCTCTCGCCCTTTCTAAAACGTAAAATCAATAATTAATGGTTAATACAATCAAATAATCGAGGGCGGAATCGCACAGCTTGGCTCGCAGGGCCGCTCTCCTTTCTCGTACTCGAAGCGGTGAGCGCTATGCAAGAGTGGACGTCGACGAAGGCGATGACGGCACAACGTACGAGGAAAGATAAAGAGGCCGAACTTCATCTGAATCATTACCTACAAAAGAATCTCACGCGAGGATCCTCGATTTGCGAAGAGGTAACAGAAGATGGAAGGGGAGAAGGAAGGAAGAAAGAAATCCATCCCGAGTGGACCTGGCAAGCACGAAAGATGGGATGCATAGAATATATACAACACTAATAGAAAGGGAAACGAAGATTAAAGTACAAAAGACGGCGCGTCGAGGCGTGGGCAGGGGAGGAGCGAGACGGTCACATTTCGATTTCGGCCGTAGTCGAAGCCTTGCGTCCGCAAGGGCCTTTGCGCTCAAAAAATCAATAAATATTTACCTTTCAAATCTAAAAAAGAATAAGATATTGAAGATGAAGGAGGCTTTCGAAGGGTAAAGCGCACGAATGACGAAGGAGCCTCATAAAAGTGGACAATCAGGTGCCAGCACCGAGCTGGAATCATTTATAAATTAAAATGAAACAAATAAACTCACGTATATAAGAGAGTGGCCTCAGGGGGAGGGGTGGACGCGCCGCACAGAAGGGGCGTTTTTGCCGACAAGAAGCGAAGGCCTGAAGCCTCGAGTGAGTGTCTTTGCCAAATCCTACCAAGGGACACGCGAGACCGAGAGCAAGCTCTAACAGCAGTATTCTTCGTATTTCAGGTAGAAAAGTTCATAAAACAACATATTTCATACTTTATAAGACGATTTTCTCGGGTGGAGGTCTTGACAAGCGTGATAAGCCCACGAACGGGTAGAAGGGAACGCCGCGCCTTTCCTGCGCCGTTTTCTGGGCTTGGCTGGGCTTGAGAGGGGAGATGAAGACCTTTTGTCGAATTAAAACGATGGACTGGAATTCATTGTAATAAAATAAGCGACAAAAAGGACACGTGACAGCCTTAGGGCCCAGAACTCGCCAGTTCTCGAAGTGTGCGTTTGCCTAAGGAAGGCCGTTGATGAAGGAATCCGCAGGGAGGAGGCGCGGGTGCTCGCCCGAAGGTCTAGCGGCATCAAAATGCGAATGAAGAGGGGACAGAAGCCGCGGAAGCCGCTGCACAACGTGACTTGTCCTGGTGGCGCGGTTTGGGGAAAGTGGAGGCAGGGCCCGCTTCAAACAGAAGAATCGTCCTTTCTGGACCAGAATAAGCCGAAGCCCGCTGTTACTACTCGCAAAAGTAAAAATACATTCATATCTAGCAAAGGAAAAGAGAGAAAGTACCGAAATCGGACATAATGCCCATAATGCGGAGAAAATCGAGGGAGGGCCTGCGGGACGACCACGAGATGCTTCCAGGGGAGAATCCTCCACTGACCAGGACGAGCCCACGCTAGCGAACTATCATGATAAAAGTAAGAAAATATGCATAATCATCTCATAAGAGGGAAAGGAGGACGAAAATCGAACATCTTGTGGAGGACGACGAGGAGAGAGGGTAGAGCCAATGCCGTCGCCCTCTACCAAAGTGTTCCGAGCGCGCTCAGGGTACCGATTCGAAGCAGCGGATCTACAAAAAGCTATATTAATACCTCAATACGATATTCTGAAAGAATAATGGATACCCTAAAAGGGCGATGTAAGTGCTGGGGCCACATCTGCAGAAGGGCGATGGTGTACTTCGAGGAGCCGAGGCGACCCTGATGCGTTTGACGGACTTGCGATCACCTCCCCTCGCAAGGATATCATTAATAAATAGGAATGATGGGGGAAAAGGGAAGGCAGCAAGGGTACATGGAGAGAGCCGTCGTGCTGATTGGGGTCGGCGGTGACGCAGGCGAATAGTCCAAAGAGTTTTCTTGCCTTCAAACCGACCCAGGACGCCGAAATCTTTCTTCTAGTAATGATAATTAGTACTTGTGAGGTCTTGAGAGGAGAAATTTGGGCCTTGAGAGGACGAGACGGTCGAAGAAGTCAGAGAAGAAAAGGGGCAGAGGAAATTTTGCTCGAAGAAATTCTTTGACGTTCTTGAAGCCATCAGATGGAGCGAAGGGAAACGAGACCACATAAAAAGAAATCAAACATGAATAATTATCAATATTAGACATGAAAGGTCATGAATGAAGAGGACAGGGGCGAGGAAAAGGGAAAGCACCAATGTGAACAAAATGCCCTGTGGGGCCAATGAGGCTTAGAGGAAGAGCTGCGCACCATTCGGCGCCTAAATGTGATGATATATCATCTGAAATGTTGTTTTTAGGGATTGATGGGCGACCAAGAGGGCATGATGGTGCAGATGGAAAGAGTAATTCTGTTGTAGTCGTTGGTGACAGGCGAAGAGCATGTTGTAGGGCTGCTGGGCTCCAGGTCGACGAGCGCCTATCGAGACTCGCACCATTAGGTGGAAAATGATAACATTATCATGATGATGGGGTAAAGGGATGGCCTTATGTTCAGCATGAAGGAAGTGACAGAGTGGAAGCCGGACCTGGAAGCCCAGCCTCGACATTCGTCTTTCAAGGTGACCAAGCGATCATAATCGCTCTTAAGCTCCAAATTTAAGAGCTACTACTTCATTTTCAAAGTATTGCCCTGTTTTTTGGATCGCTCTTGGTCTTCCATTCCGTTCTCTCACATCGTTTTGTCTCCTCTCACGTCTGACCCCCGACCACGGCCCAGCTCTCCCTCCGTCTTGTTCCCTTTTCATTCCCATATTGCAATAACATATAACCTTTTATACGCATGTTGCGTGCTCGGTTAATTGGGAATCCCTCTTGCTGGAGATCCTTCTTTCAGTCTCTTCGACTTCCTTCTCCCCAAAAGAATCGCCTCTCCCTTGGGAAATTTTCGTTCCTTTATTATCAGTTACCTTAGTTTTATCGTCGTCTGAATATATTTTACAGAATGGATGGTGAAAATGACGCGCAGGAGCTTCGTACCCCGAGAAAACCTGCCTCCTACTTGGACGAGTGTCTCCGCGAAATCGCTTCCTGCAAAAATGCTGACGCGAATCGAAAGACCAGTTCATTTTTGGTCATGGGTGAGTTGGCTCAACAATTATAAGTTATGGAATCGAATGAAAGAGGAGCGGAGGGACAGTCGTCGGTTCAAGCGGCCTTCATGTTCGCCATCTGGGTTTTCGATAGTGCCGAAGGCTTCGAGAAGGCTTCGCGTTCGGAGCCATTTCCGAGTCTATAGCGCGTGTTGTCACTTCCATCATCTTCGAACAAATCGCCGCCCGTGGGGGGCTGCAAGAAGATAAATTTGGCGAGGAATGGGGAAAAGAAAGAAAGAAAGAACCTTCAAAGATGATTTGCAGGACTGGCACTTGCGCGTCTTGACTTTTTCCGTCTTGAAGCAGCCAGCACTTTCCATAAGCGTTAAAAATGAAATCAAGGGCTTGAGAAAGTGCAACTAAGGAGACAAACGGACCACATCCTCGTCGGCCTTCCAGGATGTGCCCTCTCTTTCTTTTCGTCTTTTTCGCTCCCTGATCTCTCTTTCTAGCGGGAAAAAGCACAGTAGCCACTGAATTACAAAGATTTGGGTTTACTCGGGTCAATCAGGACGAGCTAGGCTCAGCAGAAGAATGCAAAAAGGCTCTCGCGAAGGCTCTCAAGCACGGCGAACACGTCGTTCTCGACCGGTACCGCCTCTTCCCCCCTCAAATTTCCTTATCTAAACTCTTATTTTTAGGTGCAATACAATGCAGAAGGAAAGAAGGATGTTCATTACAGAGATGAAGAGGGAGTTCGACAATTTAAAGTTCATCGAGGCTGTCCACCTCGACCCCGGCATCGACACCTGCAAACAGCGCATCCGCGAGCGAAGAAATCATCCAACGTTAGGACGTACTGCTTCTTTGCGTTATTTACCCTTGAAAACGTTTAACCCTCTGTTCTACAGCCGAGAACGGCGACGAGGTGATCGACTCCTTCCTGAAAGGCTTCAAAGAGCCCGAGAAGTTCGAAGGCTTCAACGAGATCTTTACCATCAAGAATTCCGATGATTTGAAAGAGTTCTATAACTCCATCAAAGAGCGGTATCCGAAGGCCGAGAAGATGGGCGCCTCAAGTAGCGGCAAGCCCGACCAGAAGAAGAAGAAATAAATCCCAGATCTGGCCTCCACGAAGTCCATCGTTTATCCTATTATTACTTTTTACAGTTACATTTTGATGATTTGAATCTGTTTTTGGGGCATCAGAGCTCGCCAGCGGGCGCTCTCTGCTTCTGAAGGGACACGGGCATGTACCACTCGCTGCCCATGTCGGCCTGGGCGCGCGCCAGCTCATTGAAAGGGGGAGGAATAATGCCAACGTATTTCTTTACTTTATCGTGGAAAGTTGGAATCGGGTCGAGGCCCTCTTGCTCGCAGAAGTGCTTGAACCTGAAGATGGGGAATGAGACGGGGGCGGTGGCGAGAAGGAGGGCGAAAGGCGAACTCTGGCATAATCAAAGAGAAATAATAGAAAGAAACAATAAATTAGGACCACTTGACGCCGATTTTGACGTGGTTGATCTCTTCGCGACAGATGAGCTCCATGAGGCGCGCGCTCTTCACATCGCCGAAGGAGACCATCTTCTTTGAGAGGCGGTCGGCCGAGTCGAGGGCACGGGGCTCTTGAACGAGTTGAATCGATCCCAATCGACCGAGAAAATCTTCTTTCGTTCGATCGGCGGCGTTCCAGAGGCCGGCGTGGGCGGAGATGTGGCCGTAGAAGGAGCCGTGGTGTCGGAGACGCTCGCAGAGGAGCTCAAAGTGGCGCGCCTCGTCACTTGCGATCGATATCTGATCGAAAAGGTAATTATTGATCTATTAGAAGTGATAACAGGAGGGGAAAGGGACGAAATCGAGGAGGAACTCGTCGGAGAGGCCTTTGTGGTGGAAGCGCAGGATTGTGTCCCATGTGAGCTCAATCGCGTTCATCTCAATATCTTTTACAAGAGCGATCAGTATTGGAGCGAAAACCATAAAATAAAGAAAAGAAATGAGGAGCAGGCAGAAACGTACGAGCTATAGAGTGAATTAGCCAGACCGCAGTGGAGACGCCGCTCTCCTTCGCCGTCGGATTCTGATTTGGGGGCACCAGGCGGATCTTAATCGACCGTTTGGGCTCTTCTGGAATTACATCCACACCGCTTTCCTACATGAAGATTCAGGGGGTGAGAAGAAGTCCATTAGTTCACTAGAAAAGGATAAATACCTCGAAAGAGAGAAAGGAAGGCGAGACGAGGCCGCCGAATTCGACGGACAGGCGCGCTTTGAGGGCGGGATCTTCCGTGTTTAATATATTCTGAGCTACTTTATATACGTTTATCCTAAAAGAAAAGAAAATGAGCGCCCTACGTCGGAAAGAATGGGAAAGAGAAGGCGAACCTCGACGCCGATGTTGAAGGGACTCCAGAGCGTTCTCGAAAAATGGGACTGCAGCGGAACTGCAACGTCGTGCACCCTCGATAAAGTTCTTCCCACGGGGCCTCATAGCTTGTTTTTTTGACTGGAGGCGAATCACTTTTTTACATTTTATCATTGGTCGTGGGCGGCTTCGCCGGAAGCAGCGCGTTGACGAGAACGGCACGCTTGGAGTGCGAACCCTTTTTTCTGTCAAATGCGGTTCCGTCGATCACGCCAACAAGCCTGCACCCCGCAGCAATCGCCTCTCCTCCTTTCTACTATTGTTTTAATATGTAATTGGGGGCCACTCCGTGAGATTCCATGAGCGCAATGCAAGCTGTTGGCCTTCTCGCCTGTGTGCACACCTTCTTCGCTTTCTCTCCGCCTCGACCCTGACCCTCGCATTCTTTCCTCCCTCTCCCCCGTTTTTGTCCTATTATTTATTCGGTTTTTAGATTGGTCACGTGGAATGAGGAGAAAGCTGACGTACTTCTGCTGCTTCTGCCGAAAGCGGTACACAAATTCAAATTGGTTAAACGTCGAGCGCTCGAGGCACGCGAACGAACTGAGAGGACTATCTCGTGTTACCAAAGACGAGCTAATACCCTTGAAGAAATCATCTCGACTCATTTGCTGTGCATCGCATGTCGAAAGTCTCGAGGAATCGATTCGTCATGGTCTGCGAGTCGTCCGCTTGCCGTCGCTCGAAGAAAACGCTGGCGACGGATTATTCGCAAGAGAAGATCTTGAAAAGAATGCACTCCTTACCATGTACGGTGGTCGATGGATGGTAAAGTCCAATGTCGACGCTTTGATTGACAAGAGTAGAGTGGCGAGCTTGAATAATGCGATTGTGATTGATGGTGCAGTGGGCCGACAACCTGGTTACCTGGCAGGCTTCACCAACGCCAGGCTCCCAGAAGATCCTGTCGCTCCGAATGCCGAGCTGTATAAAGACGACGTGAAGAATGTCATCTGGCTGCGCACAGTGATTGCAGTAAGAAAGGGCGAAGAACTGTTTGTTCGATATGGGCGACGGGAAAATGCGTTCATCCGGCAACTTCGAGCGTCTCCAACATCAACATCAAGACGACCTCGACAGCACAAGTTGGGCGGATTTTCTCCGGTTCACGTCAATTATCGAGTCAATCGTGGTGCAATAAAGAAGCGCCAACAATAACTGTCGCTCGCAGAATGTCTGGCCTTGAAATACTTATTTCGTGGTGAAAGTTTTGTAGGAAATAAAAGCAGAGCTACTATCTGCAGATCTATTTCAACCAATCTCGTGCCAACTAAGTTGAAAAAAGATGATCTGATTGAATAATTACGCTTTGAATGCTAATAAATAACATTCACAGAAAGGCAGAAAAACCGCTCGTCTTATTATTTCTTTTTTTCAAAACGTAAAATTCTCTTCGTCGCTCCAATTGTCACTGAGAAGAATTTGGGATTGGTCGGTGGGTCGCGAGTCCGTGAGAATGACTTGACAGATGACGGTAAACACTCTAACTCTGGGGTCTCCCGGGGCGCTGCTGGTTCGCAAATACGGCCCTTTGGCCCTTTCCCCTTCTTTTTCCCTCACATTCTTCGCTTTTTCTGCTCTTTTTTCATATTTTTCGATTGTTTAGATATTTTTACAATTTTTTGTTGTTGTAAATCTTGATTTTCGAACGATTATGTCCCCGAAATTATACGCCGTCGAACCTCGAGATGGTTTGATTGGTTTCTCCTTTCTTTCCTTCCTCTTCTCCTCTCTCCTCTGCCGAATATCGAGCTTTTCTCTCTAAATTTATATACAATATAAATATTTTGATATCAATTATATTGAAGGTCGAAGACGACGAGGCGCACAAGCTGACAAGAGCGGCACGCGCATGGCGCCGAAGATCGAGGTCGAGGTGGTGAACAAGGCCTCGAAGGACTTCCAGCTCCGCATTTCCGTCACCAACACCGATCAAACGAAGCCCCTTTATATCTTTAAGTGGCAGGACGGAAAATTCCATGAGGAGGGCTACATGATCTCCTACAGCATCCTCGAGACTGTCCATCTCCCTCCAACTTTCCTCTTCTTTTATTCTTCTTTCCCCCTCCTTCCTCCGTCAATACATCCCTTTTCTTTCTCTTTTCTATGAATAAATTAAATTTTTGTATTTATTTTTCAGTTTTAGGGCTCCCGAGAGCGGCCGGAGCAGACGCCAGTGTGGACGAACAAGAAGCGCGGCCCCCTCGGCCCCAACGACCAGTCCTCCTCAAGATCGACCCCGGCGCCTCCCTGAGCAACATTTTGGAACTATCTAAAGGCTAGAATCTCAAATATAACATCGATTACACTTTTGCTTTCTGGTGCGGCAACCTTCAGCACCCCGACGACCTCTGGGCCAAGTCGAAGTCGATCCAGTAAATGTTCAAGCCCATCTGAGCCCTCCTGGCCTCCTCGGGGCTCGCTCGTCTAGATACCCTTTTTTTGTGTTCGAGTTGATAATATAATGTAATTTTGTTGATTTTTCTGTTGTTATCGTGGCCTAGAGGAGCGATTTCAAGGCAAGTACAGTAAGAGACCTCGTTTTGACAGGGGTCGGAGGGGGGGGGGACCCAAGGTTCCTAGGGGGCTGAGCCCATGAATCTTCCGAGGATATATGACGATAGAAGTAGAATCGATACAATTCATTATATTTTTAATGCGAATAATAGAAATTACTTGGAGCTGGAGTTGATGAGGCGGTCCGTCTCGGTGCTCTCGGCCTTCTCGTACTCCTTGAGCTTCCTTTTATACTTGCCGACCTCAAACAGCGCCACCACCCTCAAAAGCGGCGCAAAAAATAACTGCGCTACTAATTCGGAAAAAGAGGCGCCGCGCATTCCTCCTGTGGCCGCCGCCACGAGCCAGGTGTCGCCAAAAAGGCCGTGACAGGGAATGACGGCCCTAGGAGCTCAATAAGTGGCAAAAATTGACATTATTGTCTTTAAAACTATAAAATTTAAAAAGAATAAAACATATTTTAAGAGAAAGAAGGGGAAAGAAGGGGAAAGAAGGGTACCGCCAGGACGAAAAGGAGTCGACGATGGTCTCGGCGACGTGATCGGGGCTCAAGACGTCGTACGCGCCCTCAATCTTTTGCACCTTTCGAAGAAATTTATATAAAATATAATAATTTATACAATAATTTATCAAAAAGAGGGTACAACGATGGGTTTGGTGCGGTTCTCCTCGGCGAACATGGGCGTGTCGACGTTGGAGGGGCACGAGAGGGAGAAGTAGATCTTATCCTTGGCGTGCTCCATCGCCAAAGCATCGGTCAATCCATGAACTGCAAACTAGAAAACGGTATAAGAATAAATAAGAGAAAGAAAAAGAGAAAAGGAGAAAGGGAGAAAGGGAGAAGAAGAGGAGGGGGAGAAGGGAAAGGAAGAGAAAGAGATCGATGAAGAAAGGGATAGCTGGTATTGAGATATTAACAAAGAAAAGAAAAAGAGAAAGAAAAAAGAGAAGGGGAAAGAGAAGGGAAGAAGAGAAGAGGAGAGAAAGAGATAGAAAAGGGAGGAGAAAGGGAGGGGGACCTTGGAGGCGCAGTAGGCGGCAGCGCCCGGAAAGCCCATAAGGCCCAAAATGGAGGACACAAAGACAATGCGACCGCCGCCATTTTTTGCCAAAATGGGAATTACGACACGTGCGGAGTTTGCAACTCCGATATAGTTGATGTGGACCATGCGCTCGACCTCGGAGGGGTCCAACTATAGAGAGACTTTTCAGCGCCGAGAAAAAGAGAAAGAGGGAGATGGAAAAGAAATCAAGGGAATCGAAAGAATATTTTTGAAAAGAATCTACTTAGGAGAAATAGATAAAGAGGGAATGACAAGAAAGTGGAAAGCAAGAAAAAGAAAGGAAGGAGAAAAGAGAAAGGCGAGGGGGGGGGGGTGATATACATCGCGAGAAAAGGGACAAGAAGAAAGACATATTCAAGGACAAACCCTCAGCCTTACATCGAGGACAGAAAAAGGAGAGGGGGCTCTCGAGGCGTTTTTTGCAGATC
>Ga0209972_10001328_pt1 | contig 21837 bp, 21 predicted proteins | sample NOAtaG_7_FD_187302 | JGI IMG/M metagenome (GOLD analysis project Ga0209972, IMG submission 187302) | Freshwater lake microbial communities from Lake Erie, under a cyanobacterial bloom - NOAA_Erie_Diel1S_2200h metaG (SPAdes) (version 2) | ecosystem: Environmental > Aquatic > Freshwater > Lake ... | reverse complement strand
ATATAGGCTAGGCGATCGCCATACATTTTCTGCAACTCCTGTTTGAGTTCGTTAAGTATTGGCTTAATGTTAGTTAGAGTGATAGTCATGAGAATGGGAAGCCTCCATGTTTGGTAATAATTTGATCAATATCGCTCATAATCTCGATGGTTTCGCCGAGGATGGAAATGATGTTTTGATAATGAACTAAATCATCAAAGCTGAGTTCGCGCCCTTTGCGGTCTTTGAGCCATTTCTGACAAACTTGATAGCCGCCGATGTAGAAATTCCAAATGTGATTGGGAATGTTGGCGAAATATTGCTGGTCGTTAATCCAGATCTGTTGTTGGGTTTCGTTGTATTTGACTTGTTCGACAAGGTTAGTGCCATCGATGGGATAGTTGCTAATTTCTGCGCCTGTTTCTTTCATCAGGTGGAGTTTTACGAGTTTGTCGCCTTTGGTGGCTAGTTCCCAAAATAGTTGTTTGTTGCTGGTGAGGGGTACTCGCGGAAAGTCGATTTTAAGAAATTCGGCGTAACGTTGGCGATAGGTTGGGGAGTGGAAGGTGGCATAAATGTAGTTAAAGATGTCTTCTGGTGCAAAGGTTTTAATTTGATCGCCTTTGCCATCTGGGAAAAATTCTAAGCCGAGTTTTTGGGAAAGTTCGTTAATAAATTCTGGTGCTAGATTTGGGCGGCGTTTATTAAAATCTGATTCTTTAAGTATTGTATCTGTGGGATAGAGATAGAGAGGAAAAACATTGGCATTATCCAGTGACGAAATAACACATTTATCTGTAATTGCATCGGTTATAAAAAAATTAGATACAATCTCATTTCTAGGTCTTCGCAACGTTATTAAAACTAAGTTCTCTCTTTCAAGAATATGATGCATGATTTCACTTCTAGGTCTACAATGAAATCCTCCAGAATTACCTGTATAGTACGTATATCTTTGATCGAATGGGCGATAAGTTATACGATAAATATTATCGAGAGACAACTTATTTTTTTGCAAGTCTTTTTGAGCGATATGAATTTTCCAATCAGTTGTATCTTGCCCTAAGTTAAATTTTTGTCTGGCTTCTTCCACTGGTAATTCCACAAAATCATTAACGATTTTCCAAATTTGGTTCTGATTAAATTGAATAGTTAAGCTATCTCTTGCAGTATACAAACCTACAGAATTGCTCAATGTGATCTTCGGTAAATTCCAATATTGATCATATTCACTTTGTAGATTCGCATCATTTTTTACAAACAAATAAAATTCAAGATGAGGCTCTAATTTTCTCCATTCAGTAGAACTAATATCATTTTCATCTAACCAATAATACTTACCCCCAACTAATTCCTTATTTTCTTTAACCTCTCTAATTCCCCACAAATCAGCATGATAAACCTTAGCTAAATCTTGCTGACTATCTTGATACTTGATAAAAAATGCGATCGCTACCCCTTGCTGAATATCAAACACATTTTGATCGGGTGAACCATCGGGACAAACTTCCTTTTTCTTGCTATTCCCATGCAAATCTAAAACATAAATCTCATCAAAAGTCTGCATCAAATTTTGACGCATTCCCCGAAAAGTTGGATTATCTAAATAACCATGATTCGTAATTAACGCCACAACCCCATAACCAGTTTCCGCAACCCGATACTGAGCAAAGCGAATAAACTTCACATAATCATCTAATAAACCTTTAGGATTTCTCTCTCCCAATGGCTTTCCATCCACATGATAATAATCCTTAACCAAATTCACAATCCAAGGATCAGTATTCATCGACTCATAGGAATAAGGCGGATTTCCCAAAATCACCATGACAGGCGTATCTTGCTTAACCCCTTTCGCCGCCTCTGCCTCATCACGAATGCGATTCATAAACCCATCCGCCGCAGGAATTTGAAAACCTTCCTGTAAAGTATTCGTCAAATAAATCCGTAAACGCTCCTCAGAGCTAAAATCATAACCAGTTTCTTGAAGCTGTAACCCCAACTTCATGTGCGCCACCGTATAAGGAGCCATCAGCAACTCAAACCCAAACAAACGCGGCAACAAATGCTGACTCACATAACCCGACCACATCCCCTTCTGATTCTTGAAACCCTCATAAATATGCTCAATCACCCGATGCATAAACGTCCCAGTCCCCACCGCAGGATCGAGGATTAGCACCTTGTGCATAGGTTCCGAACCCCCTCTAACTCCCCCTTGCGAAGGGGGAGAACTGGAGTCTAAACTTCCCTTTTTTAAAGGGGAAGAACTCGAATCTGTACCTCCCCCCTTTGCAAGGGGGGACTGAGGGGGGTACGGAATCTTCGTACTATCCGCCAACCCCTTCTTAATCGCAAACTTCTCCTTGAGAATATAATCCACACTCCGCACAATATACCCAACCACAGGCTCAGGCGTATAGTAGACCCCCCGTGACTCGCGCATCTTCGGATCATATTCCGCCAAGAAAGTCTCATAAAAATGCACCACAGGATCTTCACGCCGATCGCGCTTACCAAAATCACTCAAAATTGCCGACATATCCGTTTGCTGCAAAATAGTCGCCAAAGTATCCACCGCCCAAGTAATGCGATCGTCCAATTCCGAACCCGCAATCTGATTAAAAATACCCCGCAAAAATGGATTCGTTTTTGGCAAGCGAAACCCCGCCGTCTCCCGCGAAAAAGTACTCACCTGATCCGTATTACAACGCGCCGCAAACAAACCATAGCAAATCGTCTGAGCATACATATCCGCAAACTGCTCACCCGTCAAATCGCGAATCAACACCGCACGAAAAGATTCTAACTGTTGTCGCAACATCCCACCGCGATCGCTATCATTCAAAGCCGTATTAATCGCATCCCTAATCAACTGCGCCAAAGCTGCCATCCTCTTCGCTAAAGCTTTAGGAGTCGTGACTTGCACAACTTTAGTCAACAAAAACTGCCTCAAAAGTTGATCAACCTGCACAATTCCATCAGCATCAGGCTTAATCTTTTTCTGCTTATCAAAAGTAGCTATAGAAGCCGCCAGCCGTAACTCCCCATCCACATACCAGCGAAATTCTAAATGATCCGTTAAAATCAAATTCCCCAGCGCATTGAAGTAACGCTTCATTTGATCCTTCTTCTCAAGTCCCTTTAACGAAATCCCAATATCCTTAGCCTCAAGATGTCCAATCTCTAACGCCCCCTGTCCAATCCAAAAATCTGGCGCACCACAAGCAATCCGTTTCGGCTCATTCACCGCCAAAATATTGTTATCAAAAGACTCAAGCAACTTCTTCAACGCAGGACGATAGGTATGCTCCGTCGCATTGCCCTTTTGATAAATCTGCATCACTTCTTGCAAATAAGCTTGAATTTGATTAGTCATCGTCTTTTGAGATTGGTTAATCTTAGGATAACAGATAAAATCCTGATATTTTTAGCCCATATATCTTTACTAATCTGGCAAATCCTTTTGCGGACAGGATTAGGCTTGATGATGCTGACTGCGATCGCCTTATTTCTACAAGCTCTAAAAAAATAAAAAGCGATCAATTAATTTCTGGATCTTAAATTTCTCCAGAGATCCCAAGCGATCGCAATTAATTTCTTCTGATATTTATTTCATTGGAGCTTTGCGACAGGATAATCGCTTAACAATTGGCGTTGAGTGAGTAAATCGATCGCAGTAATTAGTAATTCCCGCTTATCGCTAATGCTAAATAAAACTTTGAGCCGATCGCAATCGGGCTGACCTAAAGGATCGAGTAAAGCGATCGCCTGTGGCATTCCTTCACCATTAGCGTCCTCTTGTAATGGTTTAAAAGTATCTTTAGCTTTCTGCCCAAATTGCATGACTATGCGATCGCCGTCAAAACTTATCTCTGCTGCTCCTATGGGTCGGCTTTCCAATTCGCCAATGATGAGTGAAATTTCGGATTGATTTGGTTGAGTTGCTCTAAGCAATAGCTCTACAGGTCGGCGAGTGGGATAGACCTGCCCACGTCGAAATAGTTGCTGATATTTCCATTGCTCTGCACTACGATCCCAATAGCGAATGGCGTAGGAATGAAATAGATAATCTTGAAGAGTCAAACCTTGACCGAGCATCAAAGCGCCATGGGCGATCGCTTCAAACGGTCTATGACTATATACTTTTCCCATCTTAAAATAATTTTCAACAAATGAACATACCGATGGAATCAGCGTACAACCACCGACTAAAAGAATCTGTTTAATATCCCCCTTGAGAATTCCTTTGTTAAATGAGCGATTGATTAATTCATCGATCCCTAATTGTATAACCCGATAAAATCCTTTTGCCTCTAATAACTTCTCTAATTGTTGGCGAGTATAGGTAACCTCGATCGCAGTTTGCGTAGTCAGATCAAAAAAGATTTCGGAAGCTATTTCTGTTTCTGAAAGTGTGATTTTAATCCGTTCCATCAAGAACTTAAGAATGCTTAAATTCGCAACTACATTTGTATCAGCAATTTCTTCCCGACTTGCTAAATAATCTTGGACTAACCATTGATCAATATCTTCACCACCGATTGTATAACCTGTCTTCGTAATTACCTCGGCTTTATGCTCTGTCCATTCATTGCGATTGACACCGATTTGCTCTCCCCATTTGGCGATATTTTCACTCTTTGGTAATCGCACCAGTGATAAATCTAATGTGCCACCACCAAAATCGATGACTAATACTAATGTACTAGGAGCGATCGCCTCATAGCCAAGAGCTGCCGCAGTTGGTTCATCCAGAATCCGAACCCGAGGCATTTGTACTGTTGGCAGATTGGGGGCAAATATATCAGTACTAGATTCCTCCAGCCATCGCAAATATTTCTCATAGGATTGGACAGGAGCGGTCAAGATTATTTCTGAAGCAAAAATTTGTTGCGATCGCAGTTCCTTTGACAGTTCTCGCAAAAACTTATTACCTAACCATTCAGGTGTGATTTTAACGCCATCCAGTGTAGGAACATAACTTGCATTTGCTACTAATCGCCGTTTGATTTGATTAAACAATCTGGGTTGAGGGCGATCTTTACCTTGATCGATAACCCGCTGTCCAATTTCGACTATTTCTGCTTGGGCATTCTGCACATATATCAACGATGGCACAAGACCATTCAATGGTGCAGGACGATTAAGATTTGCAAAGATCAAGGTCTCAGGCTGATTTGTAGCAATATTCCATCGCGCAATCACAGTGTTACTACTACCAAAATCAATGGCGATCGCATTCATCATCTTTTGTCCATCACAATCAATATTGACCATAGTTTAAGTAGCTACTCCCTTCCTAGTAAAAAATTAGAAGTTGCGGCGCTTAGCGCCGCAACGCTAATTCTTGGTTTTATATGGCTATTTCTCTGGTGGAAAGGGAGTAGCTACTTATCACTACAGCATTAAATTTTGTGCGTTGCTATACCAATCATGTGCAATCAATTCGGTATCTTTTTTAGCCATTTGATAAATATATCTTGAGTATGATTGGAAAAATTTGACAATATTTAATCCCCAAAATAATCATGAGCGGAAACGAGTCGCGCATTCAAGCCATTTATCAGATCACCAATCGCGAGCCAATGCCCAAGAAAGCACCAAAGCGCTTGGAAGAAATGTGGGCGACCGATGTGTTTACTCTGAGCAAGATGCAAGAATGTCTTCCTAAGACAGTCTTCAAATCGATCAAGAAAACGATTCTCACTGGTGAAACTCTTGATAGCTCAGTAGCTGACGCGATCGCCTTAGCGATGAAAGATTGGGCAATCTCCAAAGGCGCATTGTACTACGCCCACGTCTTTTATCCTTTGACCAACATTACTGCTGAAAAGCATGATGGCTTTATCTCAGTTCAGAGCGATGGTTCGGCGATCACCGAATTTGCAGGTAAAGTCCTTGTACAAGGTGAACCTGATGGTTCCTCATTCCCCAACGGTGGTATCCGTTCTACCTTTGAGGCTCGTGGCTATACAGCTTGGGATGTAACTAGCCCTGCTTATATCATGGAAACCGCCAATGGTTCCACCCTCTGTATTCCTACAGTTTTCGTTTCTTGGACTGGTGAAGCTCTAGACAAGAAGACTCCATTGTTGCGATCGAATGCAGCCATGAATAAAGCTGCCACCAGAGTCTTAAAACTAATGGGAGAGAAAGACATTGCTCCCCTCAACTCTAGCTGTGGTGCTGAACAAGAATATTTCTTGATCGACGCTAATTTTGCTAATGCTCGTCCCGACATTTTGCTAACTGGGCGCACCCTATTTGGCAAGCCATCAGCTAAGGGACAACAGTTTGACGACCATTACTTCGGTGCAATTCCTGAGCGTGTGCAAGTCTTCATGCAAGATGTTGAAGAGCGCTTGTATCGTCTTGGTATTCCTGCTAAAACTCGCCATAACGAAGTTGCCCCTGGACAATTTGAAATTGCGCCATTTTTTGAAGCTGCTAACGTAGCGACTGATCACCAACAAATGATCATGACTCTACTTCGTTTCACAGCAAAGAAACATGGATTTATGTGCTTACTCCATGAAAAACCATTTGCAGGCATTAATGGTTCTGGCAAGCATGTTAACTGGTCAGTTGGCAACTCTACTCAAGGTAACCTGCTTGACCCAGGTGATACGCCTCATGCCAATGCTCAGTTCTTAGTTTTCTGTGGTGCGGTCATTCGTGGGGTTCACAAATATGGTCCTCTGCTCCGATCCGTAGTAGCAACTGCTGGCAATGATCACCGCTTAGGTGCAAACGAAGCTCCTCCTGCGATTATCTCGATGTATCTTGGTTCACAACTTGAGGATGTATTCGCGCAAATTCTTCAAGGTGACCTGAAGAGTTCATCTGCCAAAGGTTCGATGAATATTGGTGTTGACACCTTGCCAATCTTGCCAAAAGATCCAGGCGATCGCAATCGTACTTCTCCTTTTGCTTTCACTGGCAACCGTTTTGAGTTCCGCGCTGTGGGTTCTAATCAATCCGTAGCTGGGCCCCTTGTCGCCATGAATACGATCCTTGCTGAGTCTCTCGACTGGATGGCTGAAAAGCTTGAAGGCGCAATGGCTAAGGGTGCTGATTTGAATGCTGCAATTACTTTAGTTCTTAAAGAAGTAATGGAACTTCATGGAGCAGTAATTTTCAATGGTAATGGCTATTCTGAAGAATGGCACAAACTCGCTGTAGAACGTGGCTTAGCAAATCTTCGATCTACCCCTGATGCATTACCTGTTCTCAAGGAATCTTACATCGAAGAATTATTTAGCAGGGAGGGCGTTTTAACTCCTGTTGAGTTGTCTAGCCGCTTTGAGACTTATGCTGAGCAGTACATTCTCTCGATTGAAGTTGAAGCCAAGCTTGTTGTGAGCATGGTGAAAACCTTGATTTATCCTGCTGCAACCCGCTATCTTGCGGATCTCAGCAATACTTCGCTCAGCCTGAAAGAGATCGGTGTTGATTTCGACAAGGAAACCATTGAGAAAGTTGCTTCTTTAACTAAGCTTGCGATCGATGGAGTTAGCAAGCTCAGTGATGCACTAGCAAAACACGATTTTGCTACCACTGAAGATCATATGCAGTATCTCTCACATACTGTACGACCTTTGATGGATGGAATCCGTGTCTATGTTGATGCTTTGGAAGGCGAAGTAGCCGATGATCTATGGCCATTGCCTACCTACCAAGAAATGCTTTTCATTAAGTAATTTTAATTCCTGTAACCAATAAAAAAGCGGCGCAATGCGCCGCTTTTTTATTGGTTGTTATTCACGGTATAGCCATAAAACTGTAATCTCATTGTCGAGAAAAAAGCACCCTAACCACATTGGTTTTGGTGCTTTGACATTTTTTAAGGAGAAAATTTAATAACTGTAAGCGGCGTTGGTGGTGTCAAAGATGGCGATCGCACAACCCAAAAACTTAAAAGAAAAAATCAAGATTTGAAAAATATCCATTTTTAGACAAGAGAATAATTAAAGGGTTGAGACTGCATTTGCCAAAACTAAAACAGCGATCGAACCAGCGTAGAACTTGAAGATAAATCCGCCGAAGTGAAATACTGACATTGCTTTGCTCCTTTTTCCCTTAACCTTTAATGTAATTAGTATCGAGCTTTTTTAAGAGTCTGGTGGTGATGTCAGCATTGAGTTAGTTTGAATTTAATCACAGTAACTTAGTGATCGAGATCACTAAGTTACTTAAAACGGTATTGATTTTTTGTAGCTTAGGACAACTAAAACTATTCCAAATTAATAGTTAGATTGTGTAGCTTTAAAAAAAATTGAAAGTGTTGCAAAGCAACGCTTTCAAAAATTTTCTTGGTTTGGGTTTGAGTGCAAAGCGCTGTCCAAACCTAAAAGAGAGTTGCGGCGCAAAGCGCCGCAACTCTCTTTTAGGTTTGGACAGACATAACCGTATTTAAAGCGTTTTGCGCTCAAACCCTCAAGCGTGACTACACTTTAAAGAATTGGTATTAGGATAGTGAGATAACAAAAATTAGTAAATATGCAAATATCTTTAGAAAATCTATTAGAAGAACTATCTGGCATCGAAGCGATCGCAAATCCGACCCAAGTTGCTAAACTCTCAGAGGATTATTTTCATTTTAGTCCAGTGCTTGTTCCATTACTGACTGGCAAAGTTGGCGATACAGTAGTCCGACCCAAAAATGAAAGCGAGGTATTGAGAATAGCTAAAGCCTCAGTAAAATATCAAATCCCGCTCACATTGCGCGGGAGTGGGACTGGGAACTATGGACAATGCACACCGCTCAAAGGTGGCATAATTTTAGAAACTTCACGCTTACAAGAAATCAAATGGATTAAAGCTGGATTAGCTCGTGTAGAGACAGGCGTGAAACTAGCTGCACTCGACAAACAAGCTCAAGAGATTGGATGGGAATCACGTATGGTTCCATCTACTTATAGAATTGCTACGGTCGGTGGATTTATCTCTGGTGGAAGTGGCGGGATTGGCTCTGTTATGTATGGGCAATTGCGAGATCGCGGTAATTTGAGGGCTGTGCGGGTAGTCACCCTCGAAGATGAGCCGCGCATCATTGAATTGCGAGGAGATGATGTCCAAAAGGTCAATCATGCCTATGGAACTAATGGCATTATTACCGAACTGGAAGTTCCCCTTGCGCCAGCCTATGCTTGGATGGAATGCATTGTTAGCTTCACCGAATTCATGACCGCAGCTAGATTTGGGCAAGCTCTCGGCAATAGCGACGGCATCATCAAAAAGATGATTAGCGTTCATGCTGCGCCGATTCCAAGCTATTTTGCGGCTTTGCAAAGCTATATTCCGACAGGTTCTCATTGTGCTTTAGTCCTAGTCGCCGAGAGCGATCGCGAGCCATTTCTAAGCCTAGTCCAAGAATTTCATGGCGAGATTTGCTATGAGAAAAGTGCTCAAGAAGCTAGCAAAGGTATCAGTCTAGTTGAGTTCACATGGAATCACACGACCCTACATGCTCGTGTTGCCGATTCATCCCTCACTTATCTCCAGAGCCTATTTTTGAATGATCCAAAGCTAGAGCTTGTGCAGCAGATGCATGAGTATTTTGGCGATGAAGTCATCATGCATCTTGAGTTCATTAAGGTAAATGGAGTCGTCATTCCTGCGGCGATTCAGATTGTCCGTTTTACCGATAACGATCGCCTGAATGCGATTATTGAATATCACGAATCGCAGGGTGTATTTATCGCCAATCCTCACACCTATATTCTCGAAGATGGCGGTATGAAGACAATTGATTACGAGCAACTAAACTTCAAGCGCATGGTCGATCCATACGGACTGATGAATCCAGACAAAATGAAAGCATGGCAAATGTAAAAACCCAAAAGAATGAGATGGCGCTTCGCGCCATCTCATTCTTTTGGGTTTTTACGCATTGGCGATCGCAGGCTAAACTATACATAACTTTACAATGCGATTGCTTTGGCTGCCATGACTGCAAATACTTTACTGAGAGAAAATCTTTATCCTAACGACTCCCAAGAGCAAAGTTTACCTGCGGGCGGACTAGATCCTGATCGTTTTGACTGGCAAGAGGTTTGGTATCCCGTCTTTTATATCGAAGACTTAGATAAAGCTAAACCATCGAAATTCACCTTGTTAGAGCGTGACCTAGTGATTTGGTGGGATCGTCAGACTAATGCATGGAAAGCCTTTGACGATCGCTGTCCCCATCGCCTTGTACCTCTATCGGAAGGAAGAATTGCTGAAGATGGCTTATTAGAATGTCCTTATCACGGCTGGGCTTTTAAAGGTGATGGAAGCTGCGATCGCATTCCTCAGCAACCTGAAGGAGGAACTGCCCATACCTCTAAACGTGCTTGTGTAGCATCATTACCCACTGCTGAGCGCCAAGGAATGTTATTTATTTACGCAGGAAACCCAGAAAATGCATCTCAAGTCAAAATCCCAATTATCGAGCCTCTAGAAACCGAGACGGAAAAATGGACACTGTTTGGTACATTTCGCGACTTGCCCTATGATGCACTTACTCTTTTAGAAAACGTTCTTGATGCGAGTCATCTTCCATTTACGCATCACAAGTCAGTTGGTAATCGAGCCAATGCGGCTCCCATGATACTAGAGATTCTTGAAAGCAATAAAAATGGGTTTAACGGTATATGGGAAGAGGGTCCTAGACGTGGGAAATTAGGGAAACAAGATACTACTTTTATCGCTCCTGCGACAATGTGGCATGATCTCACTTCCAAACAATTTGGTAGAACGATGACAGTGGTTTATGCTACTCCAACTCGCAAGGGGGAATGCCGTTTATTTGCCAGATTCCCTTTTCAATTCAGCTCTGCAATTCCGAGATTCTTCATTAGCATCACTCCACGTTGGTATTCACACATTGGACAGAATGGAATTCTCGAAGACGATCAAATATTTTTGCATTATCAAGAGCGATATCTTGAGCAAGCACTTGCCAAACCAGAGGTTGATGGAAATTATGCTAAAGCATTCTATCTAGCGACTCCAGCAGATACCTATGTTTCTGAGCTACGGAAATGGGTAACCCGTTATGAAGCCGATCTCTTCGCTGATCAAAGATTGAAAGCTCCTTTGGCAAAAACAGTTCTTCTAGATCGTTATCATTCCCATACTTCTAAATGTGCGAGTTGTAGTCAAGCTCTACAAAATGTTCGCAAGATTAAAACGATCAGTAAAATAGTCGCAGCGATCGCATGGACAATCAGCCCCTTAATTAGCTACTTTTTTGCCCCTGCAAATTTGCTAGTGATTTTACTAAGTTCTATTCCCATGGCGATCGCGATCGCTTTATGGTTAATATGTAACAAACTAGAACAGAAGTTTATCTACGGTCAAGAAATTCCATTGCGAAATCTATAATGATCGCCACTTTAGCGTCCCACAAGAGAAGCAGAGCATTACTCTGCTCCTCTTATGGGGTTCATACGATCAGGGGAACTGCTGTGCGCCCTCGAACTTATATACTGGCGATTGCTTATCTGAGGCTAAAGGTGTCACAACGAATAGATACCTCTAGCTTATAGAAATAACTGGAGAAAACCCGATGATAAAACTCTATGGTGGTGCAAGAAGTCGCGCCTCAATCGTCAAATGGTATCTAGAAGAATTGCAAGCTCCTTATGAGCTTCAACTACTTGACATGAAAGTTGGAGAACATTTGCAGCCCGAATTCTTGGCAATTAATCCCTTTGGTAAAGTACCCGCGATCGCAGATGGTGATTTTCTACTATGGGAGTCAGGCGCAATTTTGCTGTACCTTGCCGATAAATATGCAGAGGTAAAAACATTAGAAGAAAGAGCGATCGCCTCTCAATGGGTCTTGTTTGCAAATTCTACGCTGGGTAATGGCTTATTTATCGCTGAAACTCGCGAAAAAGAAGCTCCTCGATTGCTTAGTGGCTTAAACAAGATTCTTGAAAAAAATTCTTATATTACTGGCGATTATCTCACCGTATCTGATATTGCCGTTGGCACGATTCTTGGCTATGCAATTATGATGGTGCAAATGTCCTATGCTGACTATCCTGCGATCGATGCTTACATGAAACGGATTAGCGATCGCCCAGCTTACAAAAAAGCAATTTTAGGTATTGAATAAAAAAAGGGGGAGCGCAATGCGCTCCCCCTTTTTTTATGGAAATTTAGCTAGCAGAGCCAAGCCCTACGTAGGAACCATAAAAGAATAGACCGACAACAACCAGTACGCCAGTACCAGCAACTGTGGCAACTACCCAAAGCGGAATACGTCCATTTTGAAGCATGAATTAAACCTCCAGATAAAATGATTTTATGAAATGAATTGCAAACCTAGTTGAAGAAATAACTGGAAAAAAGTAGCACAGTCACGAAAATCAGCAGTAGTCCCAAGAAGAGAGAAGTACGGTTCAACTCTACAGGTTGGCTGTTAGGGTTTTTAGGAGCCATAGGAGGGTAAGAAGGTAAAAGGAAAAAGGAAAAAGTTTAGTTTAAGCAAAAGCAAAACTGAAATGAGTATCAATTAGCGGCTGATGAATTGCATAGCTGCGATCGCACCAATGAAGAATACGGTAGGAACGCCTAAACCGTGAACTGCTAGCCAACGGAAAGTGAATACAGGATATTGAACAGGTTGATTAGGATTATTGCTTGCCATAGTTATTAATTATTGGATGCGTTGATTTTGGTCGTTGATTTTGGTCGTTAAGTTTATAGCTACAAACTTAACGAAATGCTTTGAGCCAAGCGCTATTTACCCATTTGGATATCTTTGGCAGGATTGTAGCGATCAGTTACAAGAGGTGCGGTCTGACGATCTTGACTGTAATACTCGTTGGGGCGTGGTGTGCCAAATACGTCATAAGCTAAGCCTGTGCTTACAAATAGCCAACCTGCCAAAAACAACGCAGGGATGGTAAGGCTGTGGATTAGCCAATAACGAACGCTAGTAATAATGTCGGAAAATGGGCGTTCTCCAGTAGTACCTGCCATAACAGTCCTCTAAATGTGTGATGTTTAAAATCTTTATCTTAAATAATAATTTACTATTGTACATACTTGCCATCGCATAGATAAAACAATAACCCTTTCATACCAATTTACAAAAGTGGGACGACACTTCTGTGAATTGCAACCCAAACCCAGCGAGGGTTTTACAAGCACAAAAATGGCGTAGCCATTTTGTGCTTTGGTATCACTGATGTATTGTGTAAATAATTCAGGATTGTTAATTATAAGTAGACACGCTTAATTAATTGCATACCCAAGTCTGTAAGGTTGCGCACCTGCGAAGCGCAACCTTACAGGTATTCTGCAAAGTGCTGTCGCTGTCGCTAGTCTTGTTGGGACTTAAAGAAGACGAGTAGCGCCGCTACTCGTCTTCTGAGGTTTTGATTGAGCCTAAAATTAGGAACTGGAATAGATCCCCCATGCCCCACTTTTTAAGAAATTGAGTGGGATATCTTAGAGCTTTAGACCTCAGCAAGTAATTCTTACATGGTTTCTAAAAGTAAAGGTATAAACTCCCTTGATCGAGACAACCAAGCCATAAAAGTATTCAAACTAATATTAATAGTAATTTGAATACTTTTATACATTTTAACTTTATTTAATTCAACTTTAGCATCATTAAAAATACTGGCATTAAGAGCACCAACTATCTCTTTTTGTAGTCGTCCTGTTTGAGAGAAAACAGCATCATCTTTATCAATTAACATCTGTATAAGCTGTAATAAAATACTTTTCCCTGTAGCCTAAGCCACAACAAAAAGTTAGATCTTCACAATCTATATTTACACTTTTAATTTGATCTAGATTTTTAATATTAAGCTATAGCAGTCCTATATCATTTGTGGATTTTTGGTTTGAGGAAGGACACCCCATAGGGATGTCCTTCCTCAAACCATTTAGGATTGCTATATATCATAAGAATTAGCTAATAGGTCAATTAGAAAATGCTAATAGAAAATGCTAAAAAATGGATAAAAGATCAATTAGAGCTTCATTTTGCTCGTCAGTACCAACAGTAATGCGTAATTTATCAGCTAGCCCTACTTGATTGAAATAGCGAACTAAAATCCCAGCCTCTTTGAGTTTTAAATAAATCTCTTCTGCATTGCTTTTAGGGGGTGTTGCCAATATAAAATTACCGTGAGATTCCAGTACTTTAAAATCAAGGTTTTTGAGATCTAAAGTAAGTTTAGTGCGCGATCGCTTAACTTTTTCAGCACAGGTCTTTTTATATTCTTGATCGTACATGGCGGCTGTCCCCATAGCGATCGCAACTGCATCAATGTTGTAGCTATCTTTAACTTTAAATAGTCCCGATAAAAGCTGAGGATTCGCAATTCCAAAACCTAGCCGTAATCCTGCCAATGAGTAACCCTTAGACAAGGTTCGTAACACAATTACGTTGTCGAATTCTTGTACTAATGACAAAGCGGAATATTCAGCAAAATCGACATAGGCTTCATCGATCGCCAAAATGCCAGAAACTTGTTGGGCTAGTTTGCGTAAATCGTCCAACGCTACTGAATGCCCCGATGGGCTGTTGGGTGAAGCAATAAAGGTCACTGCCCCATTTGCCGCTACGAGTTCATCAATTGGCAACTGAAAGTCTTCACCATAGGGAACTTCGACTATTTCCGCAGGTTGCATTGCTGACAAAGTGCGGTAAAGCACGTAGGTTGGCATCGGGTAAACAACTTTGCGATCGCAACCTTCCGCACAAGCCCGAATCAAAATATTTAAAATATCATCACTACCATTGCCAACAATTACCCAATCTTTAGGTACACCTAGTACATCACTTACGGCTCGGCAAAATTCATGGGCAAAGGGGTCAGGATAGCGTCGCAGAGAATCACTATCAATATTTTGTAAAGCAGCGATCGCCTTTGGCGAGGGCGGATAGGGATTTTCGTTAGTATTTAGCTTGATAACTTTGATGCCAGACTTGGGTTGTTCCCCAGGAACGTAACCAGTCATAGCATCAATGGCGGGGCGAAAGTAGCTCATGGGGAGAAGTAACAAGTAAAAGGTAAAAAGTAAAAATTTAGGTCAGGTCTTTTATTGTATCGCGATCATAATAAAGCCGTCTAACGTCAAAAAGTAGTGGCAGTTCATGAACTGCCACTACTTTTTGACGTTAGACAGCTTTATCACGAAATACTGGCAAAACTTCATTACAAAAAGCCTCAGTTGCCTTAGAGCGATAACGATTAGGATTACGAATTTGCAATAACATCCGTTTAATAACCACTCCATCAATACGGACTTGTTGTAAAGCCCCCATTTGCAATTCTTTTTCGATCGCTGTTATCGACAAAAATGCCGCACCTAATCCCGCCTGTACAGCATTTTTGATTGCCTCAATCGAGTTTAATTCCATCGCGATCGACAACTGACGCGGATCAACGCCACTATCTAGCAGCACGCGATCAATCGCCTTACGAATCGTTGATTGAGAGTCGAGAGTAATAAATTGCAACTTGTACAACTCCTCAATTGGTAAAGCCCCCACCTGAGCTAGCGGATGAGAAGTTGGTAGAATTAGCGCTAGTTCATCCTCAGCATAGGGTGTAATCTCTAAGGAGTCCAGTAAATCCGCAGGAATTTCTCCCCCAATAATCGCCAAGTCCACTTGTCCATTAGCAACACTCCATGCAGTTCGCCTTGTAGAATGAACATGGAGTTGAACCGAGACTTCTGGATATTTCTTGCGAAATAAGCCGATCATTTGTGGCATGAGGTAGGTTCCTGTCGTTTGACTAGCACCTATAATTAGAGTCCCACCATTTAAATTTTGTAAATCGTCAATGGCGCGACAAGTTTCTTGACAAAGGCTTAAAATGCGATCGCCATAGGAAAGTAATAACTGTCCTGCCTCCGTCAACTGTGCTCTTCTGCCCCCGCGATCAAACAAAGGCACATCTAGCTGTCGCTCTAGGTGTTGGACTTGCAAACTAACTGCGGGTTGAGACACATATAGACTATCGGCGGCGCGTTTGAAGCTACCCTCAGCAGCGATCGCCTTGAGAATGCGTAATTGGTCTAGGGTGAACGGTATGTCGATCATAGAAGCAGCGTGAGAAAATATGAGTCGGGAGGTTATTCAAGATTTTTTGAATTCAGCAGGAGTTGTGGGGATCTCCCTCACAAACCGCCGTATGCGTCCTTATTTCTACGGATTAGATACCGTATTAGATCGGACAAAGCAAGCATTAGGTCAGGGAGTACTGCAAGTTATTGAGAATGTCCCCGAAGGGTTTGAATCTTTTGAGTTTTACTTTGCAGGTCATATTGTTTTGATTTACAAGTTGACACATGGATTAGTACTACTAGTACTTACAGACAGCGACCTGAAGCTGGTTGACTACAGTCGGGGCATTACCAAAATCAAGCATCTGATCGAGACAGATACATACAACACAGTCTCACACTTTAAGCTCTTATTAGGTTCGATACCTCAGCAATCCTTGTCAAATTCACATTGGAATATAACTGCGCCAGAGGCAAATGTCCAAGAACCATCGACGATACAGAGATTAACTAGTTCTATTAATCTTCCCAATCCAGAGGCGATCGCAGATAAGACATCTCTTGGCTCAGTTAATGCAAGAGTCCAAATTGACAAACAAACAAATGCCATAGCTAGCCCAAGAGCAAGTGCAATTGCAAGTAATACAAATACACAGATACAGATACAGTCAAACAAAAATAAACCTCAAACACCTCCGACAGATGCTGCCACAGCTTCCTCAAATACGCCTATAGCTACCAATAACCCTACACAAATCACCGATAGTTCTTCTAAGTTAGTATCAGCGAAAAGTGCGCCGCAAGAGTATAAGTTAGATGAACTTTTAGTTGCTTTGAACAAACTAAGTCTCTTTACGACTCAATATCTGGGGAAGGTCGTAGTTACAAATTATTGGAAATCTAGTCGTCCCGCCTCAACGTGGTTATCTGAGTTTGAAATCGATCGCAGTGGTCAAATAACACACCCAAAACAAGCCGCTATCTCCTGCGATCCTTAGCAAATTCAGCAAATTCAATCATGGGTATTTGCTTATATAAAACGTTGCAAACAAGTAATTCGTAATTTCGATCAAATGCTTGAACAAGACTGTCTTGATAGTCGCCAAAGGGAAATATTACTCTAAACCCAAAGCTGTTGTGGCGGGCAAATCCCGCCACAACAGCTTTGGGTTTAGAGTAAATTGCTTACACTAACAAAATGCAATCCTTCGCATCTTGTTAGTGTAAGCAATTTTGCGGGAACTACTCCATGAACATACCTTAAATGAGCTAAACTAATCTTTGATATATAAAGGGAACAATTGTAGAGGCAAGCTAATAATGGCTAAGCGTGTAAGAATTGAGCCTATTGCCCAAGTAGCGGATATTGCAACAAACGGTGCTTTACTGTCTGGCTTAATCGGAGACGAGCTGAATATTTTAAAAGAATGTGGTGGTCGCGGAATGTGTGCGACCTGTCATGTTTATATTCAAGATGGTATGTCTTCGCTTAGTCCAATGGGTAAGCGAGAACAGCGCACTTTAGAAGTCATTACTACTTGCAAGCCAAACTCTAGACTTGCTTGTCAAGCCAAAGTGATGGGCGAAGGTATCGTGGTTGAACTTCCTGTTGGGATGTACGTCCAATCAATCCAAGACATCGAAGCTTTAATTGGACGACGTTGTGAAAAACCATTACTTAGCCCAATTACTGGTCAGACATTAGTCGAAGTTGGTCAGTTAGTTTCGAGATCAGTTGTTCGTCAACTAGAAAACACCAATTTCAGTGTCGGTGAACAATTGGCTAACACTAAAAGAGATGATATTTTTGAGTAAAAAGAAGTAGGTTAATAGTTGAGCTAAAGCAAGTTTTTCATCTGATTATTCTCAATTAGCTATTCTCAATTGCTGATTCTCAAGACTGGCTTTGCTTTAAATAATTTTTTGGATAGGAGTATTTACTTATGACTGTTGCTGTAGATCGTCCAAATAGCCCAACTAGAGCGAACAGAAAAAATAATCACTATAGTCTGCAAGATTTTTTGCAGCCTGATCTTGAGAAAGGCATCATCGAAGACTGGAATGGCTCAAGAAACATTCTGACTAGTGAAGATTTTATTATTGGGCTTCAGGAAGGATTAGAAGAGGAAGTTGGCGATGCTTCGGCTGCTGTCATGTACTCAATTGGATGTGAATGGGGACTACAAGACGCATTGTTTTTCACAAAATGGTTTGAACGCGATTTTGGACGCAGTATTCGTCAGACTAATCTGCCTTTCTTGCTAGAAACTTGGTGGTGGCCATTTACCTCACAGGGCTGGGGGCGTTGGCAAGTAGATATGAGCGATCGCAAACAAGGTTTTATGTTCATCAGCGTTTTCGACTCTGCCGTAGCTCGTAGCCTTGGCGATGTTGGTAAACCCGTTTGCCACTTATATGCAGGTTTATTCTCAGGATTCTTTACGCATCTAGTGAGTAAAGAGCTGGAATGTATTGAGATTCAGTGCTACTCAATGGGTGAGAACTATTGTAAATTCTTGCTCGGTGGCAAAAATCGTATTGATGCGGCTTCGTTCTGGCTCAATGAAGGGGCAACGACACGTGACATCGAAGGTCGATTGCGCAATGGAGAATTTCTAAAATGAGTAGCTCAGACTGGCGTTTACAGCCATTACGCAGTTTTTGGCAAGGTGTAAATTGGGAAAATCGCGCGATCGCTCCCATAAAAAGCAACAACGGCAAAGGTGCTCAGACGTTAAGCTTGTTAATGTCGGTAAGGCAATACTTTCGGGCAATTTCTTGGACAGGAATTCCTGAGATTGCCGCTACCACACCAGAGCCGAAGCTGAGTAGTAACTCTATTGACGCAAGTAATGAAACTCTTGAAGACTTCCTTGAGGATATTTCCCAATTCTTCTAAGCGTATTAGGGCAGGCACTCTAAGCCCTTATTACTAAAACCATTAATTCTCATGACACTAGAACTATGATGCCGAAGATTCAAGAACTAATTAACCAAGCGCAAGATCGCTATCTTGCGACCGATGAGCTGGGACTAATGGAAAGTTACATTAGTTCATTGCCCGATCGCTTACAGCTTTATAAACTAATCCGCGATCGCGAAATTGATATTTTGCAGGCAGTAGCTAACCAAGTCCCAGCAGAACTGGCCAATGTAACAGATGAAGAACTAGAATCTGGGATTAAAAATTTAATCCTTGTTTTACGCTATAGCTCCATGGCAATGTTACTGAATGATGAAAATTTTTTAAAGCAAAGATTGCTGAATTGGTTAGAAGGGATTATGTCCATGCGCGATATGCGCCGACTCAATGAAACCCTCTACAAATTGCTTAATCAAGAACTAAAAAAACAGTTTAGTTCTACTCAGCTTTTGCTAATCCAGCCTTTGATTACCGCCGCCCAAGTCACGCTAATCTATTAGAGACAAACTGTTATGATTTCTGTCGCTGCTCTCATCAAGGAAAACCGCATCCCTTCTAACTTCTTTGACTATAACGCCTATGTCAAAGGGGATCTAGAAATTGGGCTGCTAGAAAATCGACGAGGAGATCGCCTTATTGCAGTTCCTGACACATTAATATCGTCACTTTATGCAGGTTTAGCCAAGGAAACAGGTCAAGCTTCGAGACTAGTTTTGTTTAACTGCGGCAAGTGGTGGGGGAAAAACTTTTATACGCGCTTTACTGAATCTCTTGAGGAATATTACTCACAATCACTTGCTGAGATGGATATGATCACGTTCATTCAAAGCTTGAAGGAATGTTGGTTGACCCATGGCTGGGGTAAGTTTGAGTTCGATCCTCAACACCAAGCTCAAGGATTCATTTTGGTTAAAACTTATAACTCTCCCTATGTGCAGGTGATCGCTGGCAACACTTTGCCAACAGGGTATTTAGAGGCAGGTATTCTTACGTCTTTCTTCACGAGACTAACAGGGCGTGAATTATTGGCAGTACAGACAACCTGTGAATCTCTAGGCGCTAGTTATAATACTTATATCATCGGCTTACCTGAAAGACTGCAAATCGTTGATTCATTTCTTGCTGAAGGTTTAGCACACGAGACAATTTTGCAACGAGTGCTTAAATAAAGCTTAAATAAAAAATAGACTCGCAAAGCGAGTCTATTTTTTATTTTTTGGTATTTGTTTTTGTAGGTTCTTGATTAGCTTTGACTAGTTGCTGCTGTGATTTCCACGCGCCCCTTAAATGTCCAAAGTTAGTCTTAAACTCTTCAGCTCCCCACCAGCTACCTAAGCGCCCCTCATCCCAAGATGCGGAAATAGCTCCATAGCTAAGCCCTACAACTCCTATGCCTAGAAACAACATACTCAATAGAACAACTGCTGAAGTTGGTAAATCGACTATATGTTTGCTTACAAGAAAATAGCTAACAATAAATGTTGTTAATCCCAATCCTGTCGGAATACCACAGAATAAGGCTGCACGCCGCACAATGCGACGATTGACCTCTTCAGGTATCCCTAGAGAATCACTACGCTTTGAATTTGAGTTGGTATTGATAGTACTTTTCTGAGCAGTTTTTAACGTATTAACAGGAGCAGAAGGGGTCTTTTTGGATTCCTTAAACTCTTTTGTTTTTCTACTACGATTATTTGGCTCGAAGGGAATACGTTCTGGGGTTGGTTTACTCACTTTTACTCCTTCCTTTGGCTATAAGACCCCAAGACATGTGCCACCTGCTACGCGGGAGGTACATGTCTTGGCTCTGGTTTTTTAATTATGCCGAGGTACTTACGGTGTGAAGCGATCGCATTTAGACTCTTACGCCTAGCCTCTTACGCCGAGACTTTGGATCAGCTGTTTGTAATGAGCGCGATCTTGGTTGCGAACGTAGGCAAGTAAGCGCTTACGTTGACCAATGATTTTCAGCAAACTACGACGAGATGAAAAATCTTTAGGATGTAACTTCAGATGAGTAGTCAACTGGGTGACGCGCTCGGTTAATAATGCAACTTGAACATCTGAAGAGCCAGTGTCTGTGGGGTGCTTTTGATATTCGGAAAAGATTTCGAGCTTGCGTTCTTGCAACAGTGCCATGATAAAAACTTTAAACGTGTTTTGAGGTGTACGTGACATAAACTCGACACTAAATGCGAAATTCAATGAATTTAGGCGTTTCGGTGCGAGCTTCCCAACCTCACGATTGGGCATTCCTAGTTACTTCCAGTTCTGGGATTTTGCCACTTATCCAGAGAAATATATTTACTTACTCTTGGATAGTTCGACTGCATAGGCGGTTTCCTTTTCTCAGTAGTCTCTGAGTACATTATTATGGCGATCGCCATATTTTCTGAAGGCGTTAGCTTTTAGACAAACTAGCTTAACATGTTGACCGCATATTTTTGTATACAAAAGGATAGGTTTTGAAAGCGTTGCTTCGCAACGCTTTCAAAACCTATCTTGGTTTGGGTTTGAGCGCAAAGTGCTGTAATAAATAAGGCAATGCAAAGCATCAACTTATTTTATTAATGGGCTGAGCCATTGCCATGATATTTATCGGTGTCGTAGAAACCATTACGAGTGCCAAAAAACAAACAGCTAACGGTAAACACAATGGTCATGATCGGCAGAATTAATTTAAGATCGAGCATATTTTGAGATATTTAGATAAAGTGACACAGATTTTCATATCTTAAACCATAAAAATATTTAGCAGGTAACCGATATTAGCTTTCTTTCTGATAGAAGTTTAAGTCGCGACTGCCAACTAATTTGAGTCTGCCAACCTTAAAGCCATCAGTTAAAGTCAGATATTTCCGATCTTCAGAAAGTTTCCATCCAGAAGTTTTGTACTCAACTGAATG
>Ga0209972_10001327_pt1 | contig 21845 bp, 24 predicted proteins | sample NOAtaG_7_FD_187302 | JGI IMG/M metagenome (GOLD analysis project Ga0209972, IMG submission 187302) | Freshwater lake microbial communities from Lake Erie, under a cyanobacterial bloom - NOAA_Erie_Diel1S_2200h metaG (SPAdes) (version 2) | ecosystem: Environmental > Aquatic > Freshwater > Lake ... | reverse complement strand
TCGTGCTCGAGCTGAGTTCGTGCAAAACAATGGCTTTGAACCCAGTGTGCAAGAAATTGCAGAGATGCTGGAAATTGATGTGGAAAACGTAGACAAAGTCTACAGCGTTGCACAAGGCACTATCTCACTGGAAACTCCCATTGGTGGTGAGGAAGATCAAACCATTGCTCACCTCATCGAAGACACTGATGGAGTAAATGCGTTCAATCTCTTGGCTGATGCAGACAGTGCCTACGCAGTAGCAGAAGTTTTAAAGCATCTCAGCCCCAAGGAAGAACGAGTTATCAGGATGCGATTTGGCATTGGTGTGCATGAGCAAAGCACACTTGAGGACATTGGCAACAAATTTGGTGTTACTCGTGAACGAGTGCGGCAGATTGAAAGCAAGGCACTGGAAAAGCTGAAGTCTGCGGAGCTGGCACGAAAGCTTCAGGAAGCTTTTGAATAAATAATTGCATGAGTGAAACAGCACCAAAACCACCATCAAAATTCGCAGCTTGGATTCAGCGCAACAAGTTGTTGAGCAGTATCTTGGTGGTGGGACCAGTGTTTGTGAGCCTTATGGGTTTTTTGAACTTTGGGAATTACTGGGTGCAGCACAATTGGCCGCGTCCAGTAATGCTCAGCGAACACAAAGATTTACAGAAAGATTTGTGGAAAGTTGAACTCGAACACAGAATTTTGAAAAAGCGTTGGCTTCAAACTGTGCTGTCTGAAATAGACAGAGACATTACACGCCTTGAAGCTGACAAAAAAGTCAGCGCAAGTACCTTACTGGATCAAAAAAATCAAATAGTTGACGAGATTGAAGACCTGCAACGCAGAATATCTGAATTGCAGAAGCTTGTGGGTAGTTGACAACCTTCTCTCAAACATCAAAAATTGATACCTAAGCTCTCTTCACTAGAGCTCAATAATTCTCCCTGGAAGGAACAAAAATGATTCAATATATTGAAATACGCCAAGCTGAAGGCGGAACAGACAGTCAGCTTTTTGTGTGCGATTTGGCTCGTGCATATACTCGCATGGCCAACAAACTGGGTTGACTAGCTACAGTTGAGAAAAATGTGCCAGGGTTTTGTGTTATCAAACTGGAAGGTAAAGATCTCAAACCCTGGGCACAAGAAGCTGGAGGTCATAGAGTTCAACGTGTGCCTCCAACTGAAAAAAGAGGTAGGGTTCATACAAGCACCGTCACAGTAGCAGTGCTGGAGTATCCCTCAGAACAAGCCATTGAAATACTTGACAAAGATTTAACAATAGAGTGGTTTTCTGGAACAGGGCCTGGTGGCCAAAATAGAAATAAAGTAATGGCCAGTTGCCGACTACGGCATACTCCCACAGGTATTGTTGTTTCAGCTCAAACCAGGAGCAGAGTCACTAGTCTTGCTCAAGCAAAGGCGGAATTGACTTCTCGAATACACGCTCAGTGCAATGCAAGACAACACTTGGTTACCAGTCAAGAACGAAAACAGCAAGTGGGCAGTGGGCAACGAGGCGACAAAATCAGAACGATTCAAATACAACATGACTGTGTTGTGGATCATCGTACAGGAAAACGATGCAGTGCTGAAAGCTATCTCAAAGGTGAGATTTACAAGCTTTGGCTGTAAATTGCATTGGAGATCCAAGCGTGCAATAATAAAGGTGCACGCTTGGATTTTTGTATGGAATTATGACGAAAGAAAAAAAGCAGAAGCCCAAAAACAAAACTTATGTTGTATGCACTGACACAAATCAACGGGTCAAAGGAGTGATTGTTCAAAAGGATGAACAGCAATTGATCTTGGACTTGCCTAGCGGGTATCAGATGCATATGATTCGCAAGCCCAAACGGAAATTATATATCCATCATGTGGGCATGCTGGAATTTACAAGTGATGGGTGGGAAGTCACTTAAATTTCGTAAAATTTATTGCCGGTAACATTTATACTCAAATAGCCATTTTGGCTACTAGCAATAACTTGATCTTGAGGTCCCAAACCAATGTTGGGCAATGTGAAAAATTGGTTTGGCAATACTTCTGTATCATAACAGATCCAGTGGGTATCATCCAAAACACTGCCTGCCGGCAACACAGCTACTCTAGCAAAATCACTGTTAGCACCAGTGTCAACATTCGACACAATTATGTTCACATAATAGCCATATTCAGGCCTAGCAATCACAACCACTAAATTTTCCCCGGGCAGAGGCTGACCTCCTCCCAGAAGTGCCGGATCATATACTGTTTCAGACATGGACAAAGCCTTCCTTACCAAACAACAGCATTGACTTCATCTTCTGTAGTTGCTGCATCAACAAGGGCATGGAGGGTTTGAAGCTGTTGCTGAAGAGATTGAATGTGTTGCCACATTTTTTGAAGCACTTGTTTTGCCTGGTCTATTGTGTGCGGTCGATAGAGCCAAACACCGTCGAGTTCACACATTATAGATCCACCAAATTGGGTAGCCAACTGTACATACCCTTGCTCTGCAGGTGAGCAGCGATATGTGTGTTGTTTTCCCAATGCAACACTAGTGATACCCAACATCAGCTCACTATTGTAACTTGCTTGTAATCTTTGCTTGATATAGGTTTTGTGCTGTAATAAGCTGTCTTCTTGGGCTGGGGTTTGAACAGCTCCTGGAAAATTTACAAAAACAGTGGGCTCGCTCTGCATTTCTGCAATTTTGTCAGCAAGTTGTTGTTTAAGTGAAGGCACATTCTCGTTTGCGGCTATCCAAGACACCAATATATCATTGGTTAAGTTTTGGTAGTCGATAAAATGATTTGGATCAGGAGAGCGCAGGTTGGTGGTACCTGATTCTCTTGTTTTGTAGTTGCCTTCGCTAGCTGTCAACGTCCAATTGATAGTGATAACAACATTTTGCAAGATGTCGTCTTGTTTTTGTAGTTCAAGATTGGTTATGAGCCAAGAGTAGTTTATCATCTTTCATCCAAATTTAAATTTATTAACCCTCAGGGTTGCCTTCACCACCACTACCACCTCCGCCACTGTAAGTGGCTTGTACAGCATACATAATGCTCCATTTGGGGTTGCTTACTGGTGCTGTGCTGTCTGTAAAGCTGGGTGCGAAGTTCGCCCAATACAGTCCTGTAGTGGTGCCATCTGTATAATACACCATGTCATTATAATAATAAGTTGTTCCAGGTACCCAGGTGCCGCGCCATACCAAGCCAGCATTGCTCTGAACTTTGCCACTTGGAAAACGGAGGAAACCCCCTAACACTACTTGTCCTGTGCCACTAGGTAGTAATGTTAGATTTTGATTGGTACCGCCAGCAGCAACAGTAAATGCGCCAACTGAATTTGCAATATTGCCGAGTACAGACAAGTTTCCGTTAACATCTGAACTCCATCTCAGTTTAGCTGGAGCTGTAGTTTGATAAAATCCTGCTACGCCACTATCACTAAGGTAGTAGTATGCGTCATACGTTGCATTGGTAAGCCTTAATCTTTTTTCACCAGCCTCTCCAGTTCCAGCTTTTACTTCAGTACCAAAGACACCGTTAGCAGCAGAAAATAGGCCGGCGGTGTTCAAACTAGCTATAGTGGTGCCTCCCACGTTCCACCGTTGAATGAGGCCACCATCAGCAGCAGTCCTGTTTACACTCATGGTATAAAGCCCTGTACCAAGGCCGCTCACATGTAATGTGCCATTACTGGACAGGCTCAGGCCCAAACTGTTGTTACCGGAACCAGGAATACTATTGGGCAAGCAATTTATTGAGATGTTGCCACTTGAAGGTCCTTCAGTATCAGGAGTGCCCAACATAACAAAGTCTTTGTTGGCAATACTCAAGCCATATGTTGGGGCAACGTTGATACCCACGTTGTCGTTAAAATATGTGGCTCCGTCAACCATAAATTTGGTAGTAACAGCAGCTATACTACCAAACGTGATGTTTGTTACGCCAAAAGTGATAGCAAGGGTGTTTGTATTTTGCCAATATGTGTTGGCATTCACAGTGCCTGCAATAACGTAAACTTGTGCGCCCCGGAGTTCAATATCAGAGTCTGCATCTACAGCACGAGTCAAAATCCAGTTTGTGCTTACTGAGCCAGCATTGGTAACAATGTAGATACCATTTATTGTTTGTGGATCACCGTCTTTTACCAAGACTCTATCATTTACTGCCACATTTTGACCATCAATTACAAGTGCTTCCAACACTGTAGATGTAATTGTAGCTCCCACATCTGTTCCTGCATAAGTGCCAGTTAAAGTTGCTGCTGTTGCGCATCGCACACTTTGTTTGATATTAACGTTTGCGTTTGGTGTTGTTGGACTGCCTACTTTTACCACACCATTGTAGTCAATAAACAGTGCAGGATCAGTTATGGTGCTGTTTGTGCGTATGGAGAATCCAGTTGATCCAGCTGTTGTCAGACGTGAAATAAACGGACTGGGTGATGACAGTTTTAAGTCAATATACGGACTGCCGCTGCCTCGATTTATTTCAAGATTACCATCACTGTTGAGCTTCAAAACATTTGTAACTGATGTAAATGTTGCAGTTGTGCCTTCAAAATTCACAAAGCTCTGGGTTTTGGTTTGGAACAATCCCAATGGAATGTTGCTACCTACAGCAAATTGCAAGGCACCTGAAGGCGTATCTCTATAAACACCAGTTTGTGGTGCGGCTGCAAAGGCAATTGCTGGGCTACTGTTAGTACCGTCGGGCAACGAGGTTAAATTAACTGACGTGCCAGCTGCACCACTATAACCACTGAAACCACTTAAGCCTGCGCCACTGTAACCACTGACACCACTTGAGCCAGGTCCTCCGCTGCGCCCTGAAAAACCACTTAAGCCAGCACTTCCGCTGTAACCACTGGATCCACTCATGCCACTGAAGCCACTGAACCCACTATACCCGCTTACACCACTGAACCCACTAAATCCACTGCGGCCGCTGTAACCGCTTACACCGCTGAACCCGCTGAACCCGCTAAAGCCACTGAAACCACTGAAACCACTGTAGCCACTTATACCGCTAGCGCCGCTATAGCCGCTTACACCGCTTGCGCCACCTCCTGTAGCACCACTGAACCCGCTCCAACCACTTCGACCGCTTTGGCCGCTGAATCCGCTAAAGCCACTGAAGCCACTAAAGCCGCTTTGCCCAGTGCCGCTGTAGCCACTGTATCCGCTTAAGCCACTTACACCACTGCCTGTTGCACCAGCTGCACCGCTAAACCCACTCCAGCCACTTACGCCGCTAGTTCCGCTTCCAGTTCCGCCTGTTGCACCACTGTAACCGCTGTAACCACTGCGACCACTTATGCCGCTTCCAGTTCCACCTGCTGCACCGCTGAACCCACTCCAGCCACTTACCCCGCTAGTGCCACTACCAGTTCCGCCTGCTGCGCCACTGTAACCACTAAAGCCACTGCTTCCAGAAATACCGCTGCCTACTCCGCCTGAGTAGCCGCTGCTGCCGCTGTCACCACGGATTTGGCCAACATTGGTCCATTGAGAGGGTGGTCCCAACACTGTAACCACATACAGATTTCCAGTGCTTTGATCAATTACACCATCACCCAGTTGGCCACCATAATTGCTGTAAGGTGGGGAGCTCAATACTGACGAATTGATTATAGATCCCACAATTCTTACAGAAGTGCCAGGTGCTCCGCTCCAACCGCTGTAACCGCTGTATCCACTTCTTCCGCTTATGCCACTGCCAAATCCACCAGTTGCACCACTAAAGCCACTGGGACCGCTGAATCCACTAGCACCACTTACGCCAGTAGATCCCACACCTGCTGCGCCGCTGAACCCACTGAACCCGCTATAACCACTGCTGCCGCTAGTGCCTGTACCTGCACTGCCACTAAATCCACTAGCTCCACTGTCACCCTTTGGTCCTTGGATCAAACTAGCTGCGCCGCTAAATCCGCTGAATCCGCTTACACCACTTGTGCCTGCACCTCCGCTACCAGCTGCTCCACTATAACCACTGAATCCACTGAGGCCACTAGATCCTGATCCTTGTCCTGCTGCCCCACTAAATCCGCTCCAACCGCTAAAGCCACTGCTGCCACTGCCTCCAGATCCTCCTGCCCCGCTAAATCCACTGAAGCCGCTGAAGCCACTCCGTCCGCTACCACCAGATCCTCCTGCCCCGCTAAATCCACTGAAGCCGCTGAAGCCACTTATCCCACTGAAGCCTAAACCACCAGCTCCACTGAACCCACTGAACCCACTGAAGCCACTTGTTCCACTTGTACCACTACCGCCCTGGCCACTAAATCCACTCCAGCCGCTGGTGCCACTTACACCACTTCCAGCTGAACCACTGTATCCACTTCGCCCACTCCAACCACTTGTGCCGCTGGGTCCTTGAATACCACCAACGTCACTGAAAACAATAGCATTGGGTGTTGTTGATGTTGCAACATGCAAGTGTCCATCATTGGAACTTATGTATGCATCACCCAGCAATGGTGGCCAGGTATATCCCACACTGTTGAAATATGCTTGAGTTAAACTTGCACTTGAGGGCACACTGCCTTTGATGTTGATGCCACTGCCTGGTGCACCACTCCATCCGCTCTGTCCGCTGTAACCACTGAATCCGCTGCGTCCGCTGACACCAGATCCGCTCAATCCCACTGTGCCGCTAAATCCACTAAACCCACTAAAGCCGCTAGTGCCCTGTGTGCCACTGAGACCTGTGTCACCGCTAAAGCCACTGTAACCACTGAAACCACTGTCACCGCTGAGACCTGAACCAGTTTGACCTGTTGCACCACTTAATCCACTGTAGCCGCTTTGGCCACTTTGCCCGCTAGTGCCACTTGCATCTTTGCCGCTGAACCCAGAATATCCGCTAAAGCCACTCCAGCCGCTTAAGCCGCTGCCCAATGCACCACTGTATCCACTTAACCCGCTGTATCCACTTGCACCACTGGCACCAACATTGCCGCTGAAGCCACTTCTGCCACTCTGACCACTTTGTCCGCTGAACCCACTGGAACCACTTTGACCACTTACCCCAAACCCACCATTTTGACCGCTGAATCCGCTTAAGCCTTGTGGACCAGTAACACCTGTGGGACCTTGAGGGCCGGTTTCACCTGTGGCTCCTGTAGCAGTTGGACCAGTTGGCCCAGTTTCACCCGTTGGGCCTGTGACACCAGTTGCACCTGTGGCTATTGGGCCGGTGGGCCCAGTTTCACCCGTGGGGCCTGTGACACCAGTTGCACCTGTGGCAATGGGACCTGTTGGCCCTGTTTCACCCGTGGGACCAGTTACACCTGTTGGCCCCAAAAGATTTACAGTAGGATAAGTATAAATTGACATCTGATCTGCTTATAACCAACGTTTTGAGATATTTATGCAATGGTGCCAGCTGGGGTAAATAGGAATTGCGATGTTTGACAAAAGAAAACAATTGATCCCAAGTGTTACAGACTATTATGAAATTGAGGCTAGTGAAACACTCTGGCACCCGTTTCAAATCCCCAACAAGGGATTTGTGATTTTCACAGCAGCACACACAAAATTTTACAACAATCAAAATTGGACAATACGACTATGGGCCAGTGAAAAAGTGTCAGGTATAAGCCTTACTGGTAGCCCATTGGCAACACAAAGATTTGTTAGCCCGTTGAAAACACCACAAAAATTTGGATTTTATGACGTCACTAATGGAATTTACCAGAACAATACGTTGTTGTTTTCTTATCCCATTGCGCCAGAAACTCCTTATTATATCAACATTGAAAATGTTGAAAACAAGAAAAACGGTTTCTATCTCAAGATAGACTTTGGAGAATTTTAAGCTTACAGTTGCGCATGAGCAACTTTGTACAGAAATTCCTCCAGGAAGCTACAGTTTTAGACACTGAAACCACAGGGTTGGATTCCAAAACTGCTGAAATAATTGAATTCGCCACTGCGTTATATCAAGATGGAGGTTGGCAAATCCAAAGCCAACTGTTCAATACTCCCAATGGAATTCCTCCTGAAAGCAGCGCGAAAAATCAGATCAGCAACAGGATGGTTCAAGATTGTCCTTATTTTGATCAAGTTGTGATGTTTGACGTGTTGAATATGTTGGGGGCGCCCAAGTATTTTGTTGCGCATTATGCGGAATATGATCAGGCAGTTTTGGTGCACAGTTTTGAACGCATGAGCCAAAATGTAGTGGCAGCGATGTTTGCCAATCCCGATGTATGGATTTGCACATGGAGAGTGGCAAGGCACATTTACAGTCCCACCTTCCAAGACAAAAGCTATGCGCAAAACTATCTAAGATACAAGTTGGATTTGTCTGTTCCAGATAACATCGGTGTACACAGAGCTGATGCTGATGTACAAGTTTGCGGGGCCTTGCTTGAACGTTTGATTGAAGATGGCTTGGCTCAAGGTGTGCTAAATCCAAATGAGGAAATCGGACCGCAACTGGTTGCGTTAACGCAAACGGCTGTGCCTGTAAAAACTTGGCCCACAGGCAAGCACAAAGGACAAACCTTGGAATCAATTCCAACAGAGTATTACCTGTGGAGTATGGAAAACCAGGGTATTCTACGTGAGAATGACCCTGGTTATGATTTTGATTTAGCAGAAAGTGTAAGAAAGGTACTGGAAGCTAGACTCTCTTCTGGCGCTTGACAGGCTTTTTGCCTTCATCAAGTTTATTGGGCTCAAATCCTTGAGCAATCATTTTTTCAGCCATTTGATCAGCCTGTAATCCAGTTATACCCACTTGTCCCAATGCGCCAATCCAACGTTGCTTTAGCTCAGCTTTATCCTGTGCCTGTTCCTCAGGGCTACCATGCCAAAATTCCTTGGCGCCCTTTTTCAATCCTTTCCAAACGTCTCCCATGCTTTCATTAGCTGCGTTGCTCTCAGCTAGTGTTTGGCTTACCATCTCATATTCAATATAGTTTTTCACAGCCTCGAGATTTTCAGCAGCAATTGTGATCTTGGCTTGTACCCAGCCTTCAAGTTCACTAACAAACTTCAACATCTTGTGCAATTCAATGCTGTTTTTAGCTGCACGGTAGAGTTGCGCTTGGGCCATTTTCACTTCATGGTCATCTTCCATATCAATATGAGTGGCAGGCTCTAGGTCAGCGTTGGGCTGTAACATACTGGGCATTTCAATGCCAGTGGCGTTGGGGGTGAACTCGCTGTTCATGGGCGTCTCCAAAAGGTATGCAAATTGTTCATTATTTATATATGTGGGCCAAGACACTATAATGTTTTGTTGAACAAGGAAAAGATTCATGCCCACCTTAAGCATTACATGTGTTGATACCAAATTTTATTCCAAAACAAAGGTGGCACTGGAGCGAACCTTGACGACCTTAAATCATCTCGATATCAAGAACATTTACTGGTTTAGTGATCAGCCATTGGAAATAAAAACTAGTGTACCAATTCAAAACACTGTGATTCCCAAGATTGACAATCTCCAAGAACAAGTGTGTTTTCAGAAAATCTACTCAGAAGTAATGCTGCGAGTGTGTCCTCAGATAGTTCAAGAAGATTTCAACTTGATAATTCATGCAGATGGTTATGCAGTGAATAAAGATGCCTGGACAGATGAGTTTTGGAAATATGACTACATTGGTGCTGTGTGGAAAAAATGGACTTGGTGGTGTGAAAATTTGGTTGGCAATGGAGGGTTTTGTCTCCGTAGCAAGAAACTTTTGAATGCATTAGCTTCCTTGAATTTGCCTGTAGATGTGGATGATTATCCAGGTACTTTGTTGGAACCAGACTGGAAAGCCAGCTATGGGTATCCAAAACAACTTCGTTATGTTCCAGAAGACAACATCATCTGTAGATGGTATCGACTCAAATTGGAAAAAGAATTTGGGATAAGATTTGCACCAAATCTGTTGGCTGATCAATTCAGTATCGAAAGAAATATGGAAAGCCCTTGGCTGGGAAAAAGTTTGGGATTTCATGGTAAACATGGAGTACATGAATTTTATGGTGTTGAAATCTAAAAATAATTTTTTCTGTTGACATTTTTTAAGCCTTCTCCTATAAATAACTCACAGCAGCAAACAACAGTGAGTTGCTAAAAACACAAGGACTGGATTGAAAAAAATGGCTGCAAAACAAATGCATAATATTTGGGAAAGGGATTGCTCATTTAGCAATGAGTATCAGCCCGCCGGTATTGTGCGCAAGCCAGTCCCAGCACCTGGAGGTGAAAAGATCTAAATCACGTTTGATATAGACTTTTCAAGACCCTCCAGAGATCACAAGTCTCGGAGGGTTTTTTGTTGGTTGGACATTTATGCAAGGAGAGAGGAAAACGAGAAACGAATATGAAAGCACAAACTGATAGTCGTAGATGAAACAATTGAGCTCAACGCTCCAAAAGGTCAACTGGGTGAAAGTCCCCGGTCTAGAGCTGATAATGGTAGACAAATCCATGCAGCCAGTAGTATTATTCATCTACGATTGTTTTAAGACAAAACGATAGAATTTGGTCAGGTGGCAGAGTAGCGATGCAACGGTCTGCAAAACCGTATTAGGCCCGGGGCGGATCTGGCCCTGACCTCCAAATACTTGTGGCGCCATAGTTTACCAGCTAGAATTCCGGTTTTTCACACCGGCGGAACGGGGGCAGCACCCGTTGGCGCTAGAATATTGTTGACACGAGCAACTTTATATCTGTTATAATAACTTTTTCTGCTTGGCATACATTATTTGATGTTTAGAAATACTGTAGAGTTGACAGACATTGGATATAGAGTCTCCCTTATCCAATGAAACTGATATTTCGTGCCAAGGAACTTTACTTTCATATGCAACTTTTACATACCATGCTGTGATAAGTCCGGCATTTTTGGCCCAATGTAGACCGTCAGAGGTAATACCATAAGAGAGTTTCAGATCCTTAGCGTTAGCACCTAAGTTTATATCTTGCTGCATTTTCTCCCAATCGATATGATCCCATTTGGACTTACGATTAAAAATACGGTCGAATCTTGTAGTATTTGATGGGGTTAGTGGCCAATAACCATCAGGCACAGGTTGGTGACGCGCTACACAAATACGTTTTTGACCGTTAGTATAATACTTTTTGCCAACGTTCCGCTCGCGTATTTTTTGCTTAGTAGCTTCGCTAGTAGGAAATTTTGGTCTTGTAATGCTAACAAAAGGCGACAAAGGTTTGAGTTTGTCCCAATGTGCGATTCGAGTTTTCAACCCTTCGAGTGAAATACTACTACTATTGTTTTTTGAAGAGTTACTACTATGAGACATAAATTGGCAGTTGGCTGGATGAGAAATTATTTTTGGATCAACGGCGTTTCGCCAGCCATCAAAGATGCTATACATATGATCTCTTGTCATTCCGTCAGGATTCAATGTTTGATGATATATTCCGTGAATTAGTTATAACTCAAATCCCATAATTTTTGTTTCGGAATATGGGATGAATTGAAATTTACATGCATCCCAGTAGATATGTTTTTCATCAGTTTTGGGAGTAATGTGTGTCTTGGCCCAGTTCTTAAGGGCTTCGCTTTTACCCATTCTTGCTATGCCAAGCGCCTCTAAAAAGTTAGTGAAGTATTTGCTTTTCCAGTTGAACATCTTAACAAAATCAGAATTACTTATTTTTTGGTCATGATACATATGCCTTAATTTTTCGACCGAACTTTTTAGATTATCTTCAGTGTCTATAGCGCATAATGGAAAATCAAACATAGTTGATAACTTATGTGCTTGTTTGTATCTAAGGTTATTGTGCCAAGTATTAGCTTGACTTTTTCCGCAGTAAGATTGTCCTGTAATTCGGCTTAGTGGCATAACGTATCTCCAGATAAATATATTAGTGGGACAGTCCAGTTCTCCAGACTGGGTTTTGAATTGTGTCACCAATTCAATTACCACATCTATTTATTTCTTTTGACATTTTGATACATATGTCTTATATAATAATATGTGGAGCGGGGGCAGGACGGTAATGCAGCAGATTGCTAATCTGTACTACCTTATAGGTAGACTGGGTTCGACTCCCAGTCGCTCCGGAATTGACTTGTATGGACAGGTGGACGAGTAGCCAGGCTTGATAGGAGTTCAACTGTTCAGGGTCAAAAACTAAACCGCCGTGTGCTGTAAAGGTGTACCGAGGGTTCGAATCCCTCCGGCTCCGGTCGCTAACCTACATGATGGGCAGTGTATGAACAAAGTATATGATTGTTTTTCATTCAACGGAGAATGGGATTTATTGGAGTTAAGACTCAATACCCTTGATCCTGTAGTGGATTATTTTGTGATTGCAGAAAGCAATCACACACATATGGGCATTCCCAAAAAACTGCATTTCAATATCCGTGATTCAAGGATCAGCAAGTTTTCAAAAAAAATACGTTTTGTTTTGGTATCCGACATGCCCAACAAAGACGCTTGGGGAAATGACAGATTTCAACGCAATGCCTCAACCAGAGGATTATGGGATGCAGAACCACAAGACTTGGTTCTTATAAGTGACTGTGACGAAATCCCCAAGCCAGAAGCTGTTGCTGCGTCTAGAGATCATCCCTATAGTTTGTTTGGTTATGAATGCACTTGGTTTTATTGTTTTATCAACAATACAAATGTTCAAGGCCACCCTCCTGAAATTGCTTCAGTGGGTATAAGAGCAAGTGAACTGGAAAAACATACACCTGATGACTATCGCTGGGGAATCCGTTCAGTAAAATACCCTGGCATTTGGATTTGGCCACAAAGCGGCTGGCATTTCAGCTATCTTATGGACAAAGAAAAAATTATTGAAAAAGTACAAAATTTCACACATCAAGAGTTCAATAATCCTCAAGTGTTGAGCAAGATTGATCCAGTTGAAGCTGCGTTAAATGGAACTGACTTGCTGGGCCGAGAATGGATGACTTGGAAACTGTTGCATCGTGACCAATTGGATCTTCCGTATTATATTTGGAAAAATTGGAATCAGTTTGAAAAACACTATTTGCCACCAAGGTCAGAATGAAAAAGAAAGTTTACGATTGTTTTTGTTTCAACGGTGAGTGGGACATGTTGGAAATTCATTTGAACACGCATGATCCAGTTGTAAACTATTTTGTAATTGTGGAAAGCGTTTTCACATTTGTGGGCCGGCCCAAAGAGCCCAAGTTCAATATAAATGATCCTAGAGTAGCTGATTTTTCTCATAAAATACGGTACATTTTGGTATCTGACTTTCCAAATGAAAGCGTATGGGGTAACGAAGCCTTTCAAAGGAATGCCATTTATAGAGGATTGTGGGATGCTGAGCCTTTGGATTTGATCCTTATTTGCGATTGTGATGAAATAATCCGACCTGAATATATACAAGCTGCTGTTGATAAAACGGACTACAAATTTTTTGGATTTCAACAAGTGAGCTACTTTACATTCCTAAACAACTGTAATGTTGAGGGTTGTGGACCTTCGATTTGCAGCGTTGGCGTTCCTTTTGAAGCATTGAAAACAGCTACAGCAGATTATTATAGACAGGTTATTCGAGTTGGCGCAGTGGAACATCTGTGGTGGTGGCATGATGCTGGTTGGCATCTTAGCTACATAATGACAAAAGAAGAGATTATTGAAAAGGTGCAAAACTTTTCGCATCAAGAGTTCAATAATCCAAGTGTGCTGAGCAAGATTGATCCCATCAAAAGGGCTCGTGCTGGACAAGACATCTTGGGTCGAGAACATTGCAGTTGGAGGCTGGTGCCTTTTGACTCTGTGGATTTACCCGCTTACGTGAGGCAAAATCTCAATAAGTATCAAAAATACTTTTTAGAGCCCTAACACTACACTATGGGCCATGGGCTAGGTACCCGGGGTTCCCTTGCACGGAGCCAGCCTGAGGAGTGCGATTCTCCTATGGTCCACCAAACTGTAAAATGTGCCAGCATAGCACAGCGGTAGTTGCTCCTGCTTTACACGCAGGATGTCGGGAGTTCGAATCTCTCTGCTGGTACCAATACGCCACTTTAGTGATCGCAGTCGACACGCGGAACTGAAAATTCCGATAGCCAGGGGCAGCACCTGGAGGTGGCACCATTTAAGGACCTGTGGCGCAATTGGATAGCGCGTCGCGCTTCGGACGCGAAGGTTGGGAGTTCGAGCCTCTCCAGGTCCGGTCTCATAGGCCCCGGTATGCATCAGGTGAGGCAACCCCTCTGTCTAAGGGGTGAGGAGGGTTCAAGTCCCTTCCGGGGCGTCTCTTATAAATATTGCAACCTATCGGGCAGGAATGATATGACTACTGAACAAATGCGCGCGATTATCGCAATAATTGAGTCTATTGAGTGGAAAGGCACACCAGACGGTAGTCAAGAAGCGCAAGACTCAGGACACAGTATTGATGACGCCCGTGAATACCTTGCTCAGCATTATCCTGCGAAAAAAACCTTCAACTTGTCACGAATTGAACCTGGATTTAGAATCTTACTAACCAAGGGCAACCAATTTCCTTCCGATGTGGATTGGGCAAATCCTACACTTTCACCCAGTTTTGACCACGCCAAAGCTCGAGAGCTGGGTGCCAAGGCTACAGACGTTGATGCAGCAGTGAACCAACTGCAACTGAAAAGAAACCCTATGATGAGTGGCAGCGCTCAATACAGTATGAGTTTGGGTTATAGCTGGCACTTGCATGAGAATCCTGCTACTGGAATAGCTCTACTTTATTACCAAGACCGTGGTATGGGCAGTGATAGCATTACTATTGCTGCCAAGGACAAACTAAAACTCCAAAAGTTGCAACAGATGTTTGTTGATGCTGGTGTATTGCCCAGTGCGGCAGAACGTGCTGCAAAAGCCCAGGAAAAGCTGCAAAAATCTCTTGCAATCATGAAGAGCAAGGGACTGCAAGTGGGATCAAAACTCACTGATGGATCAGAAATCACTGCCCTAGGCAAAACAGGCATATTGACAATTACAACACCCAGTGGCCAACAGTATAAAACACGACCTGGTGCTATATCCAAAAGCGCAATTGCACGATAACAACCCTGTTGTGCAGGGTGCTCGAATTAGACGCAGAGAATACCAACGAGAATGGTGGGCGGGTTCATACCCCGCTGTCTTGAAAAAGGCGAGCAGGTGCAAATCCTAGCCTCTGCAACTCAGTTTGATAAATACTTGATGAAAATAAGTGAACTGCTGAAAGCTCCTACAATAGTCAGTGCCACCACCAAAAGTGGTGAAATAGACAGAAAAAAGGCTGACAGGATTGAAGATCCTCGGGGCTATTTTTCCAAAGCCAGCAGCTATTACAGCAAGAAACCTTCAAATAAAGAATAGCCAAAAAAACTCTTTGACTGAAGAGAGAGTTTTTGTTAGGTTTAGAGATGGACCGGTAGCTCAGAGGCAGAGCGGCGGGCTTTTAATCCGCGTGTCGAGATTTCGAAATTCTCTCGGTCCTCCAAATCTCAAGTCAAGTTTGTAGAATAGTAAGCAAACAAATTATCAAGCTCTTAAGTATTGGTTCGACAACACATAAATAACTTATCGAACCGGAGTTAAGAGATGGATTACAAAAAGATTTATGATCAACTGATCAACAAAGGTCTAACACGAATTCCCGAAGGATATGTTGAAAAACATCACATCATACCCAAATGCCTGGGGGGCGCAGATGACCCCTCCAATTTGGTTGCACTTACTCCGGAAGAACATTTTGTAGCTCATGTCTTGTTGGTGAAAATTTATCCAGAAACACCCTCGTTGATTTTGGCTGTAGGTAAAATGACAAGAGGCCATAAAGGTCGGAGAGATAGAAAATTATATGGGTGGCTTCGGCGCAGATTTTCCGAGTATATGAAAGAACACCAATCCGGAAAAGGTAACAGCCAGTTTGGCACAAAATGGATAACAAATGGTGTTGAATCGCGTAAAATACTTAAAGACGACCACGTGCCATCGGGGTGGGCCCTAGGACGAAGAATCAGAAATAGTCAAAATTTAGAGAAAGAATCAAAAACAAGACCCAACAAACAAAAAATAAAGTGCGAGCAGGCTGAAAACAAAATGTACCATGCCCTTTTGGCATGCCATTCGATATCAGCCGCGCTAAGATCATTGGGACTGAAAACTGCTGGCGCAAATTATGCCTTGGCAAAGAAAGTCATATTGAAATATGGACTTGTAGACAAATTTACAAGTCAAAAAATCACATGGACCCCTAGCTCAGAGGAAGAGCAATCCGCTCTTAACGGATAGGTCGAGATTTCGAAATTCTCGGGGTCCTCCAAAAGTTACCAACAATAGGTCTGTGGTGAAGTCAGAATCACGCTGGTCTCCAAAACCAGAGTGCCGGGAGCATGGCCTGGCAGGCCTGCCAATTTTTATGACCGATAGTTAAATGGTATAACGGGGTCTTGATAAGACTCTATTGCAAGTTCAATTCTTGCTCGGTCAACCAAAAGTTACACATGGACTTTGTCAATCAAATGTCTCATGTTTTCTTGCAGTGAGTCTTTGGTTTGTTGAGGTGCTGACAGTGCTTTTGGGTCTTCTGGTTTGGGCAGTGCTGGCTTTTCACCACTTGTGTATAGATCAATTAAATTTGATAAATGTGGAAATTCACGCTCGATAACCTGCGTGAGTATTTGTTCCAAGTTGTTTACTTTGGCTTGCATAGCTTGCATTTGAGCTGCGTGGTGAAGTTCCAAGTTGTTTACTTTGTCTTGCATAGCTTGCATTTGAGCTGCGTGGTGAAGTTCCAAGTTGTTTACTTTGTCTTGCATAGCTTGCATTTCAGCCGCGTGGTGTCCCATGATCTTGTCAATGTGTATTCTTTCTTTGCCACCGCGAGATTTGATCAAGGCCGTATAAACTACTTTTAAAAACCAAAACACAAAAACCATAGGCACAGCCCACTCAACTGCAAGATGATATACTGCGTTAATTATTTGTTGTTCCTGTGCTCCAGCACCTTGCAGTATTTTTTTCAAACTGTCTGCTGTCCAACCACCAGGAGGTGTGGCTAGATGTTTGCTAACAATGGACCACGCTTTGTTCCAACTGGTTTGCACATCACCAGGTGTCCAAATACTAAAACCTGCAATTTTTGTAGACATCTCCTGCAACTTTTGGAAATCATTCCATAGTCCAGCCCAGTTAATACTCAAATGGGCAATGTGCTTGAAGAAGTTGTAGACAGGTTCCAGTGTGCCAGAAAACCACATGCCTGCTGCAATGGAAGCTTTGCCTTTGTGTCTCCATGTTTCCATAGCAACTTCTGCTAGTAGTTTGAACACAAAGAGGCTGACACCTTTCAAGCTAGATAACAAAGAAGTGATTTTTGAGAGAAAGGATACCCCAGCCTCACTTAGCATGGTACTTGAAACCAGTTGTTGTTTGTAACTGCTTTCCAAAGTATTGATATACTCTCTCATAACTAGAGTTTGTGACAACTGGGTTCTCCAAAAACAAATGTGAAATATTTATATGGAACTCCAGTTATTTTATGGCGGCCAGAGTCAGCAAGTGTGGACGCGGGGCGGTGGACCCCGTTAGCAGGGGGCAGTACCCTGTGGTCGCCCCAAAGGTTTCCCAGGTCGAACCAGCGTTCCGCCGGCCTTCATACGGCTGTGTGCGCGAGGGGCAGCACCTCCGCCTGGGACCAAATTACAAGTTGACTGACTTCATAACTCAGCTATAATTGCTGTATTGATAGAGAGTAGAGAAAGACAAAGATACTATATGTTCCTCGCGATCCGAGCAAGCGAACGGACCCGGCTGTTAACCGGAGTTTGCCAGGGGCGGTACCTGGGCGAGGAGCCAGAATAAGGTAAGACATTGTAGAACGCAAAAACAAGCAAACTAAAATAGGCTGGCAATGTCACGCAGCACGGCGGGTTTGGGGGCCAGTGTTGCAAAAAAGTTAAAGAGGTGCTCTCTTTTGGATCGTTGCATTGGTGCTCTGCTGAAGAGGCGGAGGCCAGCCAAAAGAGAGAGTGGAGCGTGCAACCTCCCCGAGAGAATGGGTGTTTGCTGGAGGCCAATAAATATCCGTATGTTGATATTTGAAGTTTTGGCTCCAGCAAACTCGAGACTGGAATTGGGAAAACAGCTTGAAACTCTTTTGAGCAAGATTCCGGTACCAGACAACAAGAAAATCAAGTTGACCAAACACCTTTTGAACAAGATGCTACAGCATAATATTCGCAGCAGCTTTGTTAAAAGTATGTTGAAAAAAGCGTTTCGAGTGCATGCCCGCCCAATGGCAGTATTGCCTGAGAACAAGAAAATAGTGTTGCGTAAAACTGATGGAACTGGATTGGTGGTAACCAAAAACCCACAAGGCGATTATGTTTTGGTTACCATAGATCCCACATTGTATAATGTTAAGAATCCAAGTCCAGAATTGCGTGTTTAAGGAAAGAATATGAAAAAGCTTTTGGCTGTGTTTCTGTTGTTGGGTTTGAGTGGTTGTGTTGTAGCCCCCAGCGGCTCACATCACTATAGAGCAGGCGGACCATACTACTCAGCTCCGCGTTATTATACACCTGTGTGCTATTACACCAGCCATTATGATCGCTACCAGCGTAGGCACGTGACTGTGCGTCGCTGTCACTGAGGGCCGTAGAGGCTCACCTTCTGTTAAGACCCACAGTGGAGGCATGAGGGTGCAGGGATCATCTCCCTGGCGGTCCACAATTATCGGAGTGTAGCTCAGCCTGGCGAGAGCACCTGCTTTGGGAGCAGGGGGCCGGAGGTTCGAATCCTCTCACTCCGACCATTATTTTTTATGCGCTGGTATACATCTAAAGAGGATGCCCCGACTGTAAATCGGGTGGTTACTACCTCGCCTGGGGCGGTACCAGGACGGCGCACCATTTTTGACAACACCTCCTTTCCCTTGCATAATCAGGCCATGAAAAAAATATTGATTATGGGCCTCCCTGGCAGTGGGAAAACCACGTTTGCCAAATTATTGAAAATCCACCTCAATGCAGTGCATTTCAATGCAGATGAGGTGAGGCAAAACATCAACAAAGATCTTGGCTTCAGTGTTGAAGACAGAATCGAACAAGCACGAAGAATGGGCTGGTTATGCAGTAGAGTTTGTGAAGCTGGTGTCTATGCCATTGCAGATTTTGTTTGTCCAACTCCAGATACTCGGGCTGCTTTTGGCGATTGTTTAACCATTTGGCTGAACACAATTCCTGCCGGCAGATTTGAAGACACAAATCGGTTGTTTGTTCCGCCCACAAATGTGGACTTTGAAATCCAAACCTTTGATGCAGAACAACATGCACTGCAAATTGCACAAAAAATCTTGGGCACTCCTGAATGGAACAACAAGCTGCCCACTGCGCTGTTGCTGGGCCGTTATCAACCATGGCATGACGGTCATCAAGCTCTTTTTGTAGAGGCACTGGAACGTGCACCACAAGTGCTGATTGCTGTGCGAGACACACAAGGTGTGGACAGCAAGAATCCTTTTGATTTTGAATTTGTGAAAAGACGTATAGATGAAAAGCTACAAGCTTATAAAGGTCGTTATCAAATTCAATTGGTGCCCAATATTACAAATATTTGTTACGGTCGCGACGTGGGCTACAAGATTGAAAAAATTGAATTGGGTGAAGATATTGAAAAGATTTCGGCAACAGAGGTTCGCCGGCAAATGCAAAACAATAAATAGGGTTGTGGGTAAGGTATCCACAACCCTTTGACACATTTAAGGAAACCCGCAATGCCAAGTGGCAGTACATAGCCGTTATACTGGGTTTCTCTTGAGTCTCCTGTGTAACGGCCCACCAGGAGACAAACAATGCGTAAATTTATCAAAAGTCGTTTTGAAGTTTTGGCTGAATGGATCAGCACCAATTTGGGACACCCCTATGCATTTTTGAGTGCTGTGGGAATAGTGGCGTTATGGGCCGTTCTTGGGCCCATCTTCAACTACAGTGACACATGGCAGCTGGTGATCAACACAGGCACCACTATTGTTACTTTTTTGATGGTGTTCCTGCTGCAAAACACAGGCAACCGAGGCATCAAAGAAATGGATCTGCGTATCCAAGTTTTGGAACGTCAGAACCATGAGTTGTTGCAAGAAATCAAACGCATAGCAAAATAAAAAGGATCCTTGGCGCAACGGCAGCGCATCCGGTTTACATCCGGCTGGTTGGTGGTTCAAATCCATCAGGATCCACCATTTTGGAAGGTAGGCGCCATGGGGCGACACGGTCTTGAAAACCGTCCCAACCCTTAAACAAGGTTGACTGTTCGATTCAGTTACCTTCCGCCATTGACACAACATTGGCTACCATACCACAATAGTTGATGAAGACACCGTTCTCTCCTCCTACTAGTGCTGAACTGAGAAAAATAATTGAAGATATCAAAAAGGATTTTCCTCATGAGGCTGCTCCTCATAGCAACCCAGGGAAAGGAGAACAGATACTTGTTTGGATGGAAGAAAATTTTGGCCCACTTGACGTTCGTTGGACAGTGATAGACAATGGAGTAGTGAGGTTCAGAGACCTCGAAGACAAACTGGCATTTACACTCACCTGGAACAGTGATTGGAATTTGGAAAGCAACGGCCCTTTTACAAAAATAGTCACTTAAGTAGACACAAGCTGGGTTTTTACATTTAAATAACATATAAGCTGGCATGGCGCAACGGTAGCGCATCTGATTTGTAATCAGGTGGTTGGGAGTTCAAATCTCTCTGTCAGCACCAGTTTTTCGGTGGAACGCATGCAACAGATTACCACATACAGCAATTTGATTTGGTGTTTTGATGATGCCATGCGTGAGCAAGACTGCAACGCACTGCGCGATCATATGGAACTGGCCAAGTTCAGCAATCAGCCCAACATTGACGGTAGAATGCCTTGGGAGGACAGCGATGATCTACCCTACTCCAGAATTCAAGACACGAACATTAAACGAGTAGTTGAAGCTTTTCGATTCCGCTGTGCACAAATTTGCATGAGTGCCACCAACACCATCGTGTATCCAAACTATACAGATTTGGTGCTTTGGAGGCCCGGACGCAGCATGCATGAACACAAGGACAATGGCTATACTGACGACAGCAACCTGCGTCCAAGGGTTTGGACCGCTGTAACCTATCTAAATGATGACTACAAAGGTGGGGTCACCTTCATCAAAAACGAGAGAGGCGAGTATTACAGCAGTGTGCCTAAACTGGGACGCACAGTGATTTTTGCCAGCGATGATCGCTGTACACACGGCGTAACGCCTGTAGAGCAAGGCAATCGTTATACCTTGTCCATTTGGTTTGCCACTAATCCAGACCATCTCGAGCACACTTAAGGCATAAACATGCCGCTGCGGGACGAAGACAAAACATTGTGGCAGCAAGCAATGAAGGATGTGCAACCGTTGATATCATCCCATGTAAGTTGCCCGCCCCCGTCTATCCCGAAAATCTTGCCCAAACTGCATACTGCCCATCACACCTGGGACTTGCATGGAATGACCTTATCTGAGGCACACCAATTGGCTGTATCAAAAATCCACAACAACACAGAGTTCAACAGCATGTTGTTCATCACAGGTAAATCCGGCAGCATCCAACAAGAATTTCTGCACTGGTTGCAGGGCTGCAAAGGTGTGCGAAAGGTTGTGCCTCTCCCTGGCGGAGGAAGTTTCAGGGTGTATTTCAAAAAAACTTAAGCAGGTATGGTGTAATAGTAACTCAGTGCGTTGCCAACGCACAGTCGCCGGAGCGTTACCGGCTACCTGCTCCAAATTTTCCTTCTGTAAATATCCAAAAGCTGCTTCAGAAAGGAAATCCAATGGAAATACTTGTAAAACGCCAGCCATCAGCCAATGGCTGCACTATAGGAACCATGAGCATTGATGGGGCATTTCAATGCTAC
>Ga0209972_10001325_pt1 | contig 21853 bp, 21 predicted proteins | sample NOAtaG_7_FD_187302 | JGI IMG/M metagenome (GOLD analysis project Ga0209972, IMG submission 187302) | Freshwater lake microbial communities from Lake Erie, under a cyanobacterial bloom - NOAA_Erie_Diel1S_2200h metaG (SPAdes) (version 2) | ecosystem: Environmental > Aquatic > Freshwater > Lake ... | reverse complement strand
CTCTGGTGTCGTTTCCAAGTCTGTTAATGGGACTTTTATCCCGCCTAGGTCGATTTCCTCTGTCATGCTTTTCAACCTACCTCATCTTGTCCCCTCTAATCTTTAATTTTCGTTAACCCTTTGGACGATTACCTTGAAGCGTTTTATATTGTCAAATCAATTTTAAGCGAAGTTGCTGATCTTAATAAGATTACTTACAAAGATACAGCTAGTTATTTCAATATACTTTTTGACAATATGACGACAAAATGTATATGTAGACTTTGGTTAAATAGTCAGAAGAAATATATTAGTTTCTATCCTAATCACACTTCTAAACAAGATATTTCAAGTCTTAATGATATTTTTAAATACTCTAAAAACATTAAAGAAGCTTTTGGCTTATTAGCCAAGTAATAATTATATTTTGAGCCTAGAACAGCAAAAATTAGAGATTATTGTCTAGTTAATCGGCAAGTATATAATAGGAGAGAAAGATGGACGCAATGACGACAGAGCAAGCAAGTCATGATTTAGATGGATTGATCGATCGCGTGATTGATAACGTACAACCAACAATTATTTGTAATGACAAAGGCAACAAAGCTATTTTAATTTCGCTAGACGAATTTTCATCATGGCAAAAAAAACTGTATTTTTTATTGTCAAATCCAGTCAAAGCAAAAAGTCTCCTGAACTCAATTCAAGAATCAAAAGTAGGTATAGTTACGCCACTAACCCGATAGATGTACGATAATACATGCAAATTTTTAGTTGAAAATTTCCCGACTGACTTTGCTACTTGGCTGCTGGGAAAACCGATCGCCCTAACCAAACTCGAACCATCAGAACTCTCAGTCGATCCGATTCGTGCCGATTCAGTTATTCTTCTAGAATCCTCAGCAGTTATTATGCATCTGGAGTTTCAAACCAAAACCGATGACACAATGCCTTATCGGATGGCGAACTATTACTTGCGACTTTACGGTAAATATGCAGCCAAGGAAATTCATCAAACCGTAATCTACCTAAGACCAACAAAATCAGCACTTGCCTATCAAACCAACTTTACAACCAACAAGCTAAATCATGAATTTAATGTGATTCGACTGTGGGAGCAACCCACCGAACCTTTTCAACAGTATCAAGGACTTTTGCCTCTAGCAGTTTTAACAAAAACAGGTAATCCCAGCGAAACCTTACGAGAAGTTGCCAAATTAATCGACAATATTGAAGATCGAAAAGTTAAAAGTAATGTCACTGCTGCCACAGCAATTATTTCTGGGCTAGCATTAGATCATGAAGTAATTCAACGATTACTTAGGAGTGAAATCATGGAAGAGTCAGTAGTTTATCAAGAAATTTTGCGCGAAGGCTTAACTAAAGGAAAAGCTGAAGGTTTAGCTAAAGGAAAAGCTGAGGGTTTAGCCAAAGGTAAGGTTGAAGCAGCTAATCAAATAGCTCTAAACATGCTGCGATCTAATATGTCTTCAGATTTGGTAGCTCAGTTAACTGGGCTAACCGCAAAACAAATCCTAAAACTGCAAAAACTATCCACAAAAAAGGGACAAAAGCCAAAAGCTAACCTGAATAATCACTAATTAAACCAAGCTCTAATTTTCTATGTCCCTAGCGCCAATCCTCAAAGCTGAAAACATCTCAAAATCCTTTGGTGGCATTCATGCTGTCAGTAACGCTCAAATTGAAGTCCCTGCGGGAAGTATCACAGGGCTAATTGGTCCCAATGGTGCAGGAAAAACTACATTTTTTGGATTGCTCTCCAATTTCCTTAAGCCCGATCGCGGTACGGTACAGTTTAATGGATTGCCAATCCAAGGAAAGCAACCCCATGCGATCGCTAAACTTGGTATGATCCGCACCTTTCAAGTGCCGCGTGTGTTGTCGCGGTTATCAGTGCTAGAAAATATGTTGCTAGCTGCTCAAGATCAGGTAGGCGAAAAGTTTTGGAACACTTGGTTTCAAGGACAAAAAATTGCTGTACAAGAGCGAGAGAACCGCGAAAAAGCCAGACATATTCTTGAGTCTGTGGGCTTAATTAGAATGGAAGATGATTTTGCAGGTTGTCTATCGGGTGGACAGCGCAAATTATTAGAAATTGCTCGCGCTTTGATGACTGACCCTAAATTAATTTTGCTCGATGAACCTGCGGCGGGGGTAAATCCTGCTTTGATTGAGGAGATTTGCTGCTATATCCACAAGTGGAATCAAGAGGGAATGAGTTTTTTGATTATCGAGCACAATATGGACGTGATTATGTCTCTGTGCGATCGCGTCTGGGTCTTAGCCGAAGGTCATAACCTTGCCAATGGTTCACCCTCCGAAATTCAGGCTGATCCTAAAGTTTTAGAGGCTTACTTAGGTTCATGACATTTAATGTTTTGCTGCTTGTGCCCACAGGCATTAATGCTGCTATTGGTGGTTATGCGGGGGATTCTTTGCCAGTGGCGAGGGCGATCGCATCAATAGCGGATAACGTAATTACGCATCCCAATATCTTAAACGGCGCGAGTTTATATTGGTCGATGGCAAATGTTTTATATGTGGAAGGTTATGCGATCGATCGTATGGCAAGGGGTGATTGGGGTTTGCGTCCTGTGCGAGCTAATCGAATTGGCGTAATTCTCGATCGCGGTATGGAACCAGATTTAGAATTGCGTCACCGTCAAGCGATCGCAGCTGCTCAAGCCACATTAGGTTTAAATATTACGGATATTCTCGTTACCGATCAGCCTCTCGGTGTAGAACTGAGATCGGGAGATTCGGGTGCGACTTGGGGAACGATCGCGAATCTCGATACCTTACTCAGAGCCGCCGAAAAATTAATTAAAGTCTCCAAGGTCGAAGCGATCGCAGTGGTGGCAAGATTTCCTGATGACCCTGACAGCGAAGCATTACAAAACTATCGCCAAGGTAAAGGAGTCGATGCTCTCGCGGGAGCCGAAGCGGTGATTAGTCATGCGATCGTGCGAGAATTTGCCATCCCCTGCGCCCATGCTCCTGCTTTGCAACCATTGCCAATCGATCCAAGCGTTTCGCCTCGCGCTGCTGCCGAAGAATTAGGTTATACGTTTTTGCCTTGTGTATTGGTTGGTTTGAGCCGCGCTCCAAAAATCATTACATCGCCAGATTTATTTAATGCTGGTGATTTTACATCTGATCGGATTGACGCGATCGTCACTCCCTATAGCGCCTGTGGCGGTGCAGGTTTACTAGCAATTAATCCACTTCCCCATGTGCAGACTATTTTTGTGAGAGAAAATCAAACAGCGCTGAATGTTACGCCTGAAATGTTGAGCTTAAAAGGTATTCAAGTTGAAAATTATTGGGAAGCGATCGGGGTTTTAACAGCAATTAAATCTGGAATTAATCCTCAAAGTTTACGATTATGAAATAATCATGGCTGTCGCAACAACATCTAGACTATTAAGCGATATTTTGTTGTTTTACGCGCAAAATTTATGAGACGATTAGTCAGGTAATATTTGCAATCTATAACAATCATGAAGTTTTGGAAGAATAGCATTTCGGCATTGTTTGCTACAGTTACATTTGCTTCTGGGACTCTATTAGTAGCCCAAACATCTGTTGCAAAACCTAGTAGCACAATAGCTCCTTCAAGCCTGAAGACGACTATTGTAAACAGATCAATTACTGAAAGCGAGGTTTTAGCAGCCCAAAAAGCTTGGGGGGACGCATTGGTATCTATTTCCACGACATATGATACGGAGGGAAAAGATGCTGCTAAAGCATTAGCTGGAAAGGTAATTGACGAAGCCTACGGTTACCAATTTGGACTTGTTCTTTTCAAGCCAACACTCACTACAGCTCCCCAGACATTCCGCACTACCCGTGCAAGCGCTCTGGCTTATTTTGTCGGCGATGATCCTGCATTTCCAAAAGACAAGGGTTTTGCTTTGAATGGTTGGCGAAAAGTAGAGAGTAAGAATGTTGGAATCTTTATTGCTGGCGATACGGCTACTTCTATGGGTAAAGTGACTCTTACCGATAAAGATGGCAATGTGATCACAGTAGACAAGACTTGGCAGTTTTTTAAGGATGATACTGGTAAGCTACGCATTGTTGTTCACCACTCCTCATTACCTTATTCAGGCAAATAATTCATTCTAGTGATGCAATCTTACTCCCTTCCCACCAAAGAAATAGCCATATAAAACCAAGAATTAGCGTTGCGGCGCGAAGCGCCGCAACGCTAATTTTTTAATGGGAAGGGAGTAAACCGAAAAATTGTAAGAATTACTTTTTGATTATTACAATTTTTAGCCATTTGTGCCACGCAGAACATGGCACAAATGGCGATCTCGAACTAGGACGTAAAAGATTTACCTAAACCTAAAGCTGCCAGCTTTTTACGGAAAGTGATGGAACTCTTATCGCCAGAGATATTTACCTCATCAGCGAGACAAATAGGCAAATCTTCCGGCTATTGCTCCTCAACGATCGCCTTGTCCTCATAAAACACCTGATCACTGATGTTACGTGGAAATTTCTAAGCCCCTCACCCCTAGCCCCTCTCCCAAAGAGAGAGGGGGACAAGAGTTTTCTGGATTTTGCTCCCCCTCTCCTCTCTGGGAGAGGGGGCTGGGGGGGGAGGGCAATCTTCATTCCACGTAACATCACCTGATCATTAAAATCGAGGGTATCTTGTAGTGAGGCATCTTTATCGAAGTTCCGATAAATTGGCACAAATAATCGAGTTTTACGCGCCGAGATTGGCGAAGCCGCATTGAGAACATGCAGTTTGCCGTGGGGGAAGAAGACCGTTAACTTGGCGGTGAAAGGAACAAGCAGTTCAAATAGTCTGCGCCATACGAAATCTGATGACGCTAAATGCTTCATGCCAAGCACAAAATGGCTACGCCATTTTGTGCTTTGGTATAATTGTGCGGGATGAGCGATTTTGTAATAGCTGATAAGCAACCTCAATAAAATCCAAAGCTGGAGCGTCGAGCAAAGCCCGACGCTCCAGCTTTAGTTTTTATTGAGGTTGCTGTTGGCATTCAGTACACAGTCCAAAAAATTCTAGAGTGTGATAGTAGATTTGGAAAGTATGTTTTTTTGCTAGTTGATTACCCAAATCATGGATGGGGCAAGAGTCGATAGGTAAAGACTTGCCGCAATTGAGGCAATTGAGATGATGTCTATCAGTTGGGGTGACGCTATAGACTGTTTCGCCATTGGGTAAGGTCAGAGCTTTGATTAAGCCTTGTAGCTTGAGGGTATCTAGTGATCGATATACCGTGGCTAGCCCCACACTGTTTTCACTATTGCGTAACTCCGAATGAATATCTTGCGCTGATACAGCGCGATCGTGGTGTTGGAGGAGATGTAGCACTCGTTCTTGACTGCGAGTGAGTTTTTCTTTCATGCTTTTATGGTTTGTTAAAGCAAGCATTAGGCTAGCTTGCTTTAACTTAGTTCAGAACTTAAAAGGATTATAAAGCAGACATGGTGTAAAGCATTTTTCTAATCGTTCACAAGTTTCTGAATTGATTTCTGTAATCCATTGTTTTTGTAACAATTCAGAAATCGTCTGAGTACCATAAATTAGAGCTGACATACCTGCGATCGTTGTACAAAAGTCGATCGCAAGATTTGCTATATCGCTATTACCATAGCGTTTAACTGTAAGCTGACCGCGATCGCCATGAAGATCACCCCTAATTCCAAATACGCCATCATTCCAATTACAATAGGGATCGCTAAGAACAAAGGTAAATGACTCACAAACAATCGGCAAGCCATGCAAAGCGCCTACAATATCGATCACTCTGACCATCCAAGGCTCAGTCATTGATGAATCTAAGCGTCCTGTATCGCTGAGCCAAGTATGGACGTTTACGCCTAATGGGACAGGCATTTTCAGACTGTGAATTTGATCTCGATGACTGGCAAAGAATTGCAATAGGCGATCGCGTGATTCGAGATCTATCCAAAAAATTGATGAAATTTCAATTTGTCGATCGCGCATTGGCAAATTACCACTGCTATCGATCGTATAGATTGCGATAGCAACAGGTTGGCGATCGCGTTTGATCACCACACAGAGTTTTTGGCGGTGCAGATGCCACCATTGATCATAGGTGAAATCAGTAATTGCCAGACCATGACTGTGGGGCTGAAGAGTTTGAGATCGCAAGTTCTCGTATAGAAAATTAGCCAAAATATCCTTTGCTTCGGTTGCAGCGAGGCGATCGCAGGTCAAATTAGCTACATTTGGTAATTTCAAATAACTTACTAAAGAAGAAATTGGAATATTAATCTCATTAGTGGCATTGGCGATCGCATAGCCTAAGGCTTCATAAAAACTCTCCTTAAATGGCGTAAGCATACTCACGCAAATCCCTTGCATCCGCATTTCTAAAAATGCACTTTTCATGAGTGCCTTTACGCAACCCCGATTGCGATATTCAGGATATGTCCATACGCCGCCGATGCCCCCCATCGTTTTAAGACTGCCACGCACCGACTGCTGAAAACTAAAACATTGCAACGCCGCCACAATTTTGCCATCGATTTCTGCTGCCAAAACCTCCTCAGGATTGATCGCCGTCAAATGAGATCGGGGCAAATCTTGATTAGTCCAACGTGAATAGGCATACAAATCTCCCTTAAGAATTTCAAGACGTTCACTGTTATTGATTTTGCGAATTTTCATTGCCGTTGTATTGCAGCCAAATTTTACCTTTTGTGATTCCCAAGATTTAGGCGATCACAAACTCTGTATATTGTCGAAATCGCAGCATTATTCACAAATAATGCTGCGATTGCTTTTGTAGAAGATATAGGGCTAATAGTCATAGAATTAAAAAATGGAGAATAGGAGGCTCGAACCCCTGACCTCTGCGGTGCGATCGCAGCACTCTACCAACTGAGCTAATTCCCCGACAGGCTATAGATACTAACATAAAATAAAAAACAGCGCGAAGCGCTGCTTTTTATTACAGCAATTCTTATTATGAAACCGCTTGTGGTGTTTCCAGCGCCAAAGGCTCTGGAAACACCACAAGCGGTTTTAGAAAGTCCACCTACGGCGGACTTTCTAAAACCACTTTTTATAATAAACATTGCTGTTTTTATTATTTGGTGGATATGGGAGCTCTCGCTTCAACATTCATTAAAAAGCGCGTGATCTTCTGCTCGTATCCTGAGCCATCGGGAAACTCCACGGCTAATACAGGATTTTTAATGTTTTCAGATGGAATTTGCAGCATATATACATAATCACCATTATGAAACTCGAAATAATTTCCTTGGTTAGGGTTGTAGGTTCTTGCGGTGAGCTTTACACCCTTAGTGCCATTTTTGTTAACACTCCGATAGTAACGAGGTTGAGAAATATCTTTGGTATCAGCACAAATGTAAAGAGCATAGTCTTTAGTTTCTGCATAGGCAAGAATCCCCCCAGTGCCATCACAGGTATTGTCATTGGCTAGCTCATTGGTTAAGCCAGTCCTTAAAGTCTCTGCGATCGCCTTTTTCTCTTTTATTTCAGCACTTACTAGTAGGGAAAGCCCTAATAGCAAAGTCGCCACAGATTTTTGGAAAATAGATTTAATTAAACGCATCTCAAAACCTCATTCTTTTGCAATTTGCAAGTGCAGAGATAATCGTTGCCCAGACTTACTGTAACAACCCTGAAAACCTTTGTAATCAGCCACTTTGCCTATTCTTCGACTGTATTTGTTATAGTTACTCCAAAAGACTTGATCAGCATTCACTATGACCACGAGCATCACCAATAAAGAATCAACATTAAAAAAAATTGTGCATCTTCTGCGTTGGCACAAACCAGCAGGAAGACTAATTTTGATGTTGCCTGCTCTGTGGGCAACAGTTGCGGCTGCCAAAACCCAGCATCAATTACCACCTCTTGATTTATTGGGTGTGGTGATCCTTGGAAGCTTGGCAACTAGTGCCGCAGGTTGTGTAATTAACGATCTTTGGGATCGCGATATTGACCCACAAGTTGATCGCACCAAAAATCGCCCCTTAGCCGATCGCTCTTTATCGATTCAAGTGGGAATTGCAGTTTTGTTAGTTGCGGGGCTATGCGCATTTTTACTATCGACATACCTCAGTCCTCTAAGCTTTGGGCTTTGCTTTGCAGCCGTACCTGTAATCGCTATTTATCCTGCTTGCAAGCGCTTTTTTCCAGTGCCACAATTAGTACTGTCGATCGCATGGGGGTTTGCCGTATTAATCCCTTGGAGTGCAGTTACTGGCGGACTGGATCGCCATGCTTGGGAGCTATGGGTAGCTGTGATCGCATGGACAATGGGCTTTGACACAATTTATGCCATGAGCGATCGCACTGATGATCTCAAGGTTGGTGTTAACTCTAGTGCCCTCTTTTTCGGAAGATATGTAACATTTGCGATCGCCGTATTTTTAGCGATCGCCCTTGGATGCTTGCTTTGGATGGGTTGGGAGATTCAACTTGGTTACGCACACTACTTTGCTTGCTTGACGGCAGGAGTAATATGGATATGGCAATATAACAGACTGAATCAAGCTGAAATTCCCAGCGATTTATATCAAAAAGCCTTTGGTCAAAATGTCTGGATCGGCTTTATTATTCTTGCAGGAATGCTGCCATCGGCTCTAGGGATTAGCTAAACCCTTAATGCCAGTTTCCTACTCCTGACGCATGATGGCTAGCTAACCTCAGTCTGTTAATATCTAAGTTATAGATAGTTTAAAGAAATACATGAGCAATATTACAGAGAAGATCCAAGAAGAACTAAAACAAGCCAGAGAAACCTGCGAAGTCAGCGGTACTGGCTCCAAGGAATGTGCTGCTGCATGGGATGCAGTCGAAGAGTTACAAGCTGAGTCGTCACACCAAAAGCAGTCAAAGGGTAAAAACTCCCTCGAAGTATATTGTGACGATAATCCTGAGGCAGCTGAGTGTCGTCTTTACGAAGATTAATTGCTTGAAATCTTGATTTCAGATTAGTTGCTAAATAGCATTCTGCAAATTTCCATAAAAAATGGGGCGCTAATCGCCCCATTTTTTATGTAGCATCTTAAATAATTGTCAATTCTCGAAAGTGTTGCTAATACCAAAACACAAAATGGCGTAACCATTTTATGTTTTTAAATCCCTTACAGGGTTTGGTCTTTAATTCACAAAAGTGTGACAAAACTTCTGTGAATTGATATAACTCTTGAATGTTAAAAAAGAAACCCCTTCTGGGTTTTAAGAGCACAAAATAGCGACACTATTTTGTACATATTGTATTACGCTAAAATTTATCCCTAAATCAGTAAATTTGCCAGATTGTCAGTTACATTGTAAGCTGAATTCCCCTACTATGGGGATTCAGCAATTTTCAAGGAATTGAAAATCGCTATAGTGAAGTACATCTATAGTTGCTAGAGAAATTTGTAGATAATTGGGAATAGGGTATGACACAACTAAGCGTTATGGATTGAGCAAAGAAAGGTGATCCTCAGGCGATCGCCTCTTTGCTCAATCGCTCGCTAGTATCTAAAAGCATTCATGCCGAAGCTAAACTTGAAGCAGAATGTCTAATAATATCCTTACAAGCTTCTCAGATACACAACCAAAAAGCGGTTGTGACAATTATTCAACGAGGCATGGTCGTTTTACAGGTCAAGCAAATCAAGCGAGTCAAAATTCTGACCTATCGCTCTGATAATCAGTATCTAGCTTGGCAGGATGAAATCGATTTTGGTAACAATGATGCTCCTACCCAGCCTTTAGCAACTCCAAAGATTGACAAGAATAATAATAGCGAACAAGGTCAAAATGTGAATCTTGTCAGCAATCCCAAAGGAGTCATCCTCGTGCAGAAGTCGCCTCAAATCCAGCAAAACTTGCAAGAATACCAAGACATCATTGTCCGCTTTACCGATGAACAAGTTGGTACTGTACGATGTTTAACTACACTCACAGAATTAATTCAGGTAATTAGCCAGCCAAGCTTCTTATTTGCATCTGTCGCTTCTAACCCAAACTTACGAAGTTTGCTTGATATGATCGCCGAATCCAGTAAAACTGATCAGCATGGCGATCAAGTAATTACGAACCTATCGATACTACAGCCAGGACAACAATGGCAAAAAGCCAAAATCCGCCTAGTTACTAAGATATTTTTAGAACCTGCGGAACTTACCCAAGATCAGAATGAGTCAGAAGTCACGCATCAAGGACTTACTTTGGACTTGGCAGAAAGCAATCCTGAATCTATGACTGATGCCTCTCTAGATATACAGCTAAACAATGCTAGTGGAGAAGATGAGCAAGATAATTCTGAAGATGTGATAATTAAGCTAGGCTCAGAATCTAATTCGCAAACATTAACTATCAATTCATTATTTGATGATTTCCCAGAACCGCCATTACCAAGTTCTCAATCAACTCAAATAGTTAATGATATAACTGAAAATTCTGATTTTTCAGATTCTCTATTTGATGACTTTATGAATGTAGATTCTGGGAATAGTTATCGTGAAACTGAGAATTTGTCTATTCAGCAAGTAAGTGAGCAAACAAAGCCTACAGATGCAGATGATGATTTGTTTGGCAATTTCTCATCAAATGATGACTCTGTTAAAGCTGGCTTAAATAAATTAGAAGGTGATATAGAGTCTATTAAATCTAGGATTCCCAAGCAGAATCTAGATGAATTTTTGCATCTGATGGATGAAGAAGAGCAGATTAAAGTGAAATCAGAAACTATTAACAACAAAAAAGATATTGACAAAGATGCTCTTCATATAAAAACAGATTTTGGGGCAACAAACATAGAGCGAATATTGAGCAATATGGAGACCATTACTCTTAGAGGCTCAAGTTCAAAATCTTCATCTGATTTTGTCACATTGGAAGACTTTGCAGAAGACTTAAATTCTGTTAGCTTCTAACAAATAAAACTTTGGATGTGAACAAAGCCCACATCCAAAGTTTTATTTGTTACCAATCCTCTAAATAGTCTTGCCATGTGGAGGATTTATCCCAATTCACGAAAGTGCAGCAACACTTTTGCGAATTATAGCAATGCAAGAGATAGCTAGGACAAATCAAAACCCAAAAGATGAGTGGCGGCGCTTCGCGCCGCCACTCATCTTTTGGGTTTTATGTCCTAAGGAAAACTTACATTGCTATAAAAAACAAGCCCAGTAAGGATTTATATCAAAGAACAAAATGGCATAGCCATTTTGTTCTTTGATATAAATCCAATAAGGGTTTTTAAATCAAGAAATGGCGTAGCCATTTCTTGATTTGGTGTTATTGCTTGGATGCCTCTAACTGTTCACAAATTTCAACTAAACGGAAGTTTGCAGGAAATTTCCCGTCAACTTTAATCTGCTTGACATATTCAGAAGGAATCCGCCAAAGAAGTTTGCTGTCTAAAGCCTTGATGATATCTCCATGATCGATGACTCCAGCTACTGAGCCAACAGGCGATCGCACAATGACATAACGCAATTGTTTCTGTTCGAGGAGATTCACAACTGTGGAAATTTGCGTTTTGAGATCGACAGTATCAATTTTGTCCAAGGGTTTAATCAGAGCTTGCAAAGATTTTGATTGCCATTCACTGCTGTCAATATTGCGGATCGCGACCGCCGAAATTATTCCGCGATCGCGCCCATTTGAGGAAGCGATGTAAATGGGATTTGCGTCTTTCTCTTCCATTAATAGGAATTTATCAGCAAATTCACGCAATGAAATTTCGGCATCAACAAGGCGGAAATCTCTGGTCATTGCCGCTTCGGCATTAATATCGAGGAGAGCTTGTTGCAAATTATTGAGATAGAGATAGCCTCCTGCATTACCAAATAGAAACCATCCAATAAAGATCAGAAAAATGCCGCCAATAGGACTGTTGAGGGTTACCAATCCTCCCAAAATCATAGTTAAAATCCCGCAAAACTGACCTGATCGCGCTGCCCATCTGATACCAGTAAAGCGATCGCCTGTTATTTTCCATACGGCTGCTTTGAGTATATGACCACCCTCAAAAGGTAGCGCGGGGATGAGGCTGAACATCCCAAAGATGAGATTGATTCTAGCGATATTCAGCGCAATCATTGTCCAAATGGTGCGCATACTGCCAATACTGTCGGGTAATGCCTCAATGGTTTTTGGATTGTTAGAGAAAATTACATCCCCTGCAATTAGCCAAGCAGCCGTAAAGCCGATCACACTCAAAACCAAGCTCACTAAGGGTCCTGAGATGGCAATACTAAATACAGCGAAAGGATCTTTAGCTTCCTGTTCAATCGTGCTTGCCCCACCCATAAATTGAATGTTAATCGCACTAACTTCAACGCCACGAGCCTTAGACATGATTGCATGGGCAATTTTATTGAAGGCGATCGATAAAAAGAAAAGTATGGCGGTAATTGCTCCATAGCCAAGCGAAAAAGATGGCGATAGCTTCGTATAGGCAGCACTCAGCCAAACGGCTAAAAAGCCGAGGACGAGAAACCATGATGAATCAATGTATATGGGAATGCCAGAAATGCTGCCGCTGCGGATACCGCCTCTCATGATGTGCCTGTCCTAAATTTTTATACTGATTGGCGCTAAAAGCTTTTGATTACCTTTTGATTACATTTTATAGCAATCCTCAGAGTGTTTAAGAGTAAAGGTTGCTTCGCGCATTTACTCTTGGGCTTGAAGATAAGTGATCGCATCTTCTTTGGTATAAATTTCACGATCAATCATGGCAAATCTTAGGCTTTGTATTATTGCGCCCATTTGCTTACCTTTTGTATATCCAAGCTGCGTGAGATCTGCGCCTGTTAATGGAGATTTGACCAATTGCCATTGGCTTAGATATCGCCAAACAATTTGTCGATAAGCTTGTTCACATTTTATTCCCGCCAAGATCAATGTCGGAGTATCAAATTTTTGCAGAACTTGAGTAATATCTGACTTTTTTAAACCAAAATTTGTTAAATCTGGCAAATTTACTATTAAATCCGCTAATTTATGTTGTCTTGTTTTTTGTTCGGGTGTTAACCCTAAATCAAGTTGAGTAGCGATCTGATCTGGTAAATAGGATAGCAATAATTCCAAGCCTAGTTGCAGCGGTGCATCAGTTTTGATTTCTAATCGCTTAAGTAAATTTAGCCAATATTGCGATCGCCGCCATTGATGCTTAAACGAATTAGATAAATCCGATGGCAATGTTAACGCTGGATGAATACATCGCAAAGCACCCAATGTTTGCAAAAGTGCAAACATTGCACCTGCTCTAGGTTCGGCAAGAGTATAAAGCAACTCTGATCGCAATCGCGCCCCGCCAATCGCATCATGGATTCCGCTTGCAGTAGTTGTCATGATTTCTGCATGGGTTTCTGTGGCGATCTCAAAATCCAGTCGCACGGCAAAACGCACAGCTCGAAACAACCGACGTGGATCTTCCTCAAAGCTACCTGTACGGATGGTGCGTAATTGTTTATTGGCTAAATCTGCCAGACCCTTGAAGCGATCTATTACTTGACCTTTAATCCCCAACTGCTGGTCTAGCTCAATAGCTAAAGCATTGACAGTGAAATCGCGCCGACACAAATCATCTTCAAGAGTTGTCGCGATCACTTGTGGATTCGCTCCCGCATAGGCATAAATCTCGCGCCGCGCTGTCGCCATGTCCATTTCAAAGTCTTGATCTGCATCTTGCCAGCTCAATGCTGCTGTCTGAAATTTTTCATGGATTTGTAATTTTGATGCAGGAAAAAGCTCATGCAATGCGATCGCCACTTTAATACCTGCTTTTTCCGCCCCATCAAAAACTAAGTCCAGATCCTTATGCAAAGGCGGTGAGGGATGGTTTGCTCGGACAATGGCATCGCGCACAATTCCCCCAACAGCAAAAGCCCGTAAATTTAGATCTTGGGCAATCTGGGCTGTTTTTAGAATAATTTGCCACTGTAAAGCACTAAAGTAGCGTTCAAAATTTTTCAGATACATAAACTTTAAGCATCATTATGAAACCGATTTTTGGATTTTCAACGCTATAGATATAATTCCAAAACATTTACCGCCTAGTGCGTTGGCGGTAAATGTTTTGATATTGTTAACGCTGTTCGGGATGGCAGATTAAAGGATTGCCGCTATCACAAGTGTCATTAATTGCCGAAATTAACTCATACAATCGTCCAAAACCATGCTGATTAAAGTGCATCTTTATACGAGGCAAATCGATAATATGTGGCTCATTGGCTTCTTTAGGTAGCGCAGAACTGCGCTCGATCTTGCCACTGATTAAGATATCGCTGAAATTATCGTTTAGGAGATCTAGATGTTCGTCAGTAATTTCTATGTGCAATCGAATTACAAATAAATCCTCAACCCATCGACAAGAATGATAAACACTATAAAACGAAGCAATAAATTGACAAGCTTCATCGATATCATCAGTAATTTTGTAAAGACTACGGTCTTCTTTCGTAATCAATCCTCTTTCGAGTAAATTATTCTGTACAAATACATCCCAGTCATTCCAATAATCTCCACCCTGTTTGTCGATTAGGACGATCGGGCGCGGCGTTGTTCTTCCTGTCTGACAGAGCGTTAAACATTCAAAAAACTCATCCTGAGTACCAAAACCTCCAGGAAAAAGCGCGATCGCGTCACTCTCTTTTACAAAATAAAGTTTGCGCGTAAAGAAATAACGAAACCTAACTAAACGCGAAGCCTCAGGTACAAATCCATTACTCGATTGCTCAAAAGGCAGGCTGATATTTAAGCCGAAAGAATTATTTCCTGCGCCTTCATTTCCTGCTGACATGATGCCGCCCCCAGCCCCAGTAATCACCATGAACCCTTGTTTTGTGATTTTTTCAGAAAACTCAAAGGCTTGGCGATATTCAGGTGCATTTGCTGAAGTACGCGCTGAGCCAAAGATACTCACTTTACGATTAAAGCGATGAGGGTAAAACATAGCGATCGCTTTTTGCATATCCTGCAAAGAACCTGTCAAGATTTTCCAATCTAGACGCTCTGACTCGGTCTGACTAAGTTGGGTGATCGCTTTTAAAGCATTGTAAATTAGCTCTCCATGCTCGGTTGCCTCAAGATTATCAACCAACTTATGCAAATCATCAGAAAGCGCTTCGATATCTGAACGTGAAGGATTTATAGCCATAAAAGTTATTTTACAGTGATTTACTCTCTGATAAAGTCCATAATTTTTTTAAAAGCTTTGCACAGCAAAGCTTTTAAAAAAATTATGGACTTTATGCATTTAAGTAAGATAATAAGTGTGTAATAAAAATTAACAAACAATTAACACTCAACTATGGCGAACATTACGTTTGTGAATGAAGGAAAAGAAGCGATCGCTATGGATGGCGTTAACCTTCGTATAAAAGCTCTCGAAAACAATATCGACATCTATAAATTTGTTGCGAAGCTCACCAACTGTAATGGTTATGGACAATGTGCCACCTGTGTAGTCGAGATTGTAGAAGGTTTGGAGAACCTTTCGCCCAAAACAGAATTTGAAGAAAAAAAACTTAAAAATAAACCAAATAATTACCGTCTCGCCTGTCAAACCTTGGTAAATCAAGGAAATGTAAGTGTAAAGACTAGACCATAGTTTTTGGCTTTTAGCTCTTAGCTTCTAGCTGTTGGCTTTTAGGCTGTACCACTAAAATCTTAGGAAGGAATTCAATAGCCAATAGCTAATGGCTAATAGCTATTGATGTGCGGTAAAACGTACTCATTACGAGTATGCACAAACAAACGATCAGTGCTACGTTAAACTAAAATAATTGTCTATGAATCCTTTAGGCGACAGAGAAACCCCCTATGGCGCGTGATTATTACGAAATCCTTGGAGTCGATCGCAGTACTGACAAAGAGGAAATCAAACGAGCATATCGACGTTTAGCTCGAAAATATCACCCCGATGTCAACAAAGAAGCGGGGGCAGATGAACGATTTAAAGAAATTAACCGTGCCTATGAGGTTCTCTCGGAACCAGAAACTCGTGCGCGTTATGATCGGTTTGGAGAAGCTGGAGTCTCAAGCGGTGGCGGTGGATCACCTGACATGGGCGATATGGGCGGATTCGCCGATATCTTTGAGAGCTTCTTTAGCGGATTCTCTAACACAGGACAGCAGCAGCAAGCTCGCCGTCGCAGTGGTCCTACTCGTGGCGAAGATTTGCGCTTTGATCTGAAACTAGAATTCCGTGAAGCCGTGTTTGGTGGTGAGAAGCAGATCAAAATTTCTCATCTTGAAACTTGTGGAACTTGTGCAGGTAGTGGCGCAAAACCAGGAACTCGCCCTCGCACTTGCGGCACTTGTAGCGGCACTGGTCAAGTTCGCCGTGCTACACGTACACCCTTTGGCAGCTTTACGCAAGTTTCTACCTGTCCAACTTGTAACGGCACTGGTCAAACCATTGAGGATAAGTGCGAAAGTTGTAATGGCTTAGGGCTAAATCAGGTTACCAAAAAGTTAAAAATCACGATTCCCGCAGGTGTCGATAGTGGTACAAGACTGCGGGTATCTAGTGAAGGTGATGCTGGACAGCGCGGTGGCCCCTCAGGCGATCTCTATGTTTACTTGTTTGTTCAAGCTGACAATGAGTTTGAACGTGAAGGCATCAACGTTTTATCAGAAATCAAGATTAGCTATTTGCAGGCAATTCTGGGTGATAAAATTGCGATTAATACTGTTGATGGCAAGAAGCCACTCACGATTCCCTCAGGCACTCAATCTGATACGGTCTTGACCCTAGAAGGATTGGGTGTCCCTAAATTAGGTAATCCTGTCGCTCGCGGTGATCATTTAATCAGAATCAAGATCGATATTCCGACCAAAATCGGGAATGAAGAGCGCGAAGTGCTTGAGAAGCTCAAAGAGAAGCAACTTGGCAGCGCGGCTAAAGGTGGTATTGGTGACATCTTAGGCGGTATATTTGGGAACCAAAAATAAACTATAAACTTGAAAAAGCCTTGCAAAGCAAGGCTTTTTCAAGTTTATTTATAATATTCTTTTGAAGCTTACGACAAAAATATATGTGCATTCAGGCTACCAAATCCATCGATTTACGCGACGTTCCCTGTCCACTCAGTTTTGTGCGAGCAAAATTGCATCTAGAGAAACTGGAAACTGGGCAATTGCTAGAAGTACTACTAGATGGTGGTGAGCCAATTGAGCAAGTTCCCAATAGCCTTATTTCTGATGGTCATCAGGTAAAAGGCATCGAAGAGCGCGATCGCTTTTTTGCTTTGACAGTCCAAAAAGCATGATGCAAGCAACCCCATGCTGGCTATAACAGGTACAGTCTTGGCTGTACAAGCCAACTATTATCGCGTGATCTTAGATCAAGCTTTCAGTCTAGAGTTGCTTGATGAATCTGGGCAAAAATTTAGTCAACTTGTCCATGAGTTACTCTGTACCCGCCGCGCCCGACTCAAAAAAATTGGTCAGCAGATCTGTGTAGGCGATCGCATCACCATCGAAGAACCAGACTGGCAGGGCGGACGCGGAGCCATCTCGGAAGTAGAGCCGCGCCGTAACTTGCTTGATCGCCCGACTGTAGCTAATGTCGATCGCATTTTATTAGTTTTTGCCCTATCTGAACCCAGTCTAGATCCACATCAACTCAGCCGATTTTTAGTAAAAGCCGAAAGTACTGGGGTTGATGTTTTGTTGTGCTTAAATAAGCGCGATTTAGTTAGTGAGCAAATATGGCAATCATGGTGCGATCGACTAAAATCTTGGGGATATCCACCGATCGCCATTAGTACTTATACTCGTGAAGGTATTGACGAGCTAGCTCAACATTTACAAACGGGCGTAACCGTCGTCGCAGGGCAGTCAGGAGTCGGTAAATCTAGTCTCATTAATTTATTAATTCCCAATTTACAAGTTCGTGTTGGTGAAGTTTCTCAACGTTTGGGGCATGGGAAACATACTACCCGCCATGTGGAGCTATTTGCATTGCCTGCGGGAGGTTATCTTGCTGATACTCCTGGTTTTATGCAACCGAATCTAACCGTTACACCTCAGGAATTAACAGATTGTTTTCCTGAAGCAAGACAAAGATTAGCTTCAGGAGAAAGTTGTCATTTCAATGATTGTTTACATCGCCGCGACGAGCCAAATTGTGTGGTACGAGGTGATTGGGAACGCTATGAGCATTACATAGCCTATTTAGAAGAGGCGATCGCTTATCAACAAAAGCTAAAAAATACAGCCAATGCTGATGCTTCAGTCAAAGTTAAAGATACCAGTGATGGTAAACAACAGCAAGAGCCTAGATTACTGAAGAAACGCTATCGACGAGAGTCACGTCGTAGCGAACATCAAAATCTAGAAACAGATGATGATTAGAATTATGTATTTGCAAAAGCAGGGAATACATAATTCTAAGTTTTATTAATGCGCTTGTAAGGCACGATATAGTATCTAACGAGCTTCAAGCTTGTTCCCTAATCGAAGGTCGTATCTTAATCGCACATGAAAAAGTATATTTCCCTTGCTGCTGGCTTAGTCTTATTCGCAGTCAGTGCTTGCACAACAGCTACTCCTGTAGCCGATAATGCAACTCCCACTAAATCTGCTTTACCTACAGCTAATGCCACAGAAAAGCCCCCAGAAAAGCCAAAAGATGGGACAACCCCAGAAGTTAAAACTGGCGACAAGCCCGAACCAACATCAAGTGCTAATGGTTGGCAAGATTACAAATCTGCGGCTGGGAAATTTACGGTAGAAGTGCCTAGCAAGCCACAGGAGCAATCTCAAGAGCAGAAGACTAACGTTGGTACAATTCAACTAAATATGGTGATTGCTGAAGCCAGTGACTCAGGGTACTTCATTGGCTATGCTGACTTCCCAAACAAAATCGCCAATCCTGCTGATGTCCAAAAAGGACTAGGAGATTCGGTTAAAGGATCTGTGGCAAATCTTAAGGGAGTAATTAAGTCGGAGAAAGAATACATGCTTGGAGATGTTCCTTGTCGTGATTTTGAAGCTAGTGGCAAAGTTCAGACTACGGATGTATCGATGAAGGGTAGATTTTGTCTTGCAGGAAATCGTTTGTATCAAGTATTTGCGTTAGGTGCTGCCGATAAAATTGCGGCAGCCGATGTTGATCGCTTTATTAAATCTTTCAAGATTGAAAAATAAAAACAAAAAATGGATTGCGATGCAACCCATTTTCTATAAAAAGAGAGGCGACGCATTGCGTCGCCTCTCTTTTTATGACTAAAGAATATAGAGCAATAAAAATAAGACAATCCAGACAATATCGACGAAGTGCCAATATACAGAGGCGGCCTCGATGCCGAAATGACTGGTGTTGCTGTAATGTCCTGCTTTTAGCGATCGCACTAACACAGTTGCAATCAGCGATAAGCCGATAATTACGTGCAAGCCATGAAACCCTGTTAACACATAAAAAGTACTAGCAAACAGGTTGGTGGTCAGACCAAACTCTAGATGTTGGTATTCATAGATTTGACCAGCGATGAATATTGCACCCATGATAAAGGTGGCAAGAAACCATAGCTGAGCAGCCTTGATCTTATTCTCTTTGACCGCATGATCGGCTTGGTGAATCACAAAGCTGCTAGATACTAGAATAATTGTGTTGATGCCTGGTAGTAGTAATTCGAGTTCAGGCGTACCTTCTGGAGGCCAAGATGTTGCCACAGAACGAAAGGTTAAGTAGGCAGCAAATAAGCCAAAAAATAGCATTCCTTCGGAAATAAGGAAGACAATTAAGCCAAAAACCCGTAAATCGGGATGTTCGTAATGCCCCGCTTCGGCAGCATGAGCATGGATTGCATCATCTTGCGTTGGGTCAGTAACTGGAGCGATCGATCCTTGCATAGGTAAATGTTTGGATAAATGGATAAATACAGACAAGGGGTGTTGGGCTTAGAAACTGTCTCGATCCCCCCCAGCCCCCCTAAAAAAAGGGGGGGAAATTAAATTCTTCCCCCTTTTTAAGGGGGATTGAGGGGGATCTCTTACAGCTTTAGACTACAGAAAACAATTCTTAAATGATTTCTTAAGTTAGAGCTTGTGAAGCTGAGATCGCTGCTTCTTTGCGAGCCTCTTTATATTCTTCGCCGTAGTCATAGGGACCAGTCAATAAGACAGGTTCACCAACCCAGTTATGGGGGATTGGCGGAGAAGAAGTTGTCCATTCCATAGTCAGAGCGTTCCAAGGATTGTCAGGAGCTTGTTCGCCCTTAAACCAGCTATAAACGGCATTGATCACAAAAGGAACTGTAGAAATCGCTAGAACAAATGCGCCAATTGTGCAGATCACATTAATCGGTGCAAATTGTGGATCGTACTGGGCGACGCGGCGCGGCATTCCTTGCAATCCTAGAATATGCATAGGACCAAAGGTTAGATGCATTCCGATGAAGGTCAAAACAAAATGAACCTTGCCCCAAAACTCATTCAACATGCGACCAGTCATCTTCGGGAACCAATGATATAGTCCCGCATAAATACCAAATACACTGCCGCCAAAAAGAACATAGTGGAAGTGAGCTACCACGAAATACGTATCGTGAACGTGAATATCAATGGGGGCTGAACCAAGCATTACGCCACTCAAGCCACCGATTAAGAATGTGGAAATAAAGCCCATTGCAAATAGCAAAGGACTCTCTAAGCGCAACTTGCCACCCCAAAGTGTAGCAACCCAACTAAATACCTTAATTCCAGTTGGTACAGCAACCAACAACGTCGCCACCATGAAGAATACACGCAACCAATCAGGTGTTCCGCTGGTAAACATATGGTGCGCCCATACAAATAAGCCCAAAAAGCAAATCATCATGCTGGAATAGGCGATCGCCTTATAACCAAAAATTGGCTTGCGGCTATGGGGAGGCAAAACTTCAGAAATGATGCCAAATACTGGCAAAACCATTACATAAACGGCAGGGTGTGAATAGAACCAGAATAAATGTTGGTACACGACGGGATCTCCGCCGCCAGTGGGGTTAAAAAAGTTTGTGCCAATCAATAGGTCAAAACCTAGTAAAACCATAGCTCCTGCTAATACAGGAGTAGCTAATAGAGCTAGCACTGATGTTGCCATCATCGCCCAGCAGAATAGGGGCATACTAAACAGATCCATTCCAGGCATCCGCATCGACCAGATCGTGACGATAAAATTCACCGCCGCCAAAATCGAGGAAGTCCCCACTAAAAGAATGCTACCAATCCAAATAACTTGACCAACATGTTCATTTGTCAAAATGCTTAAAGGTGGATAAGCCGTCCAACCAGTTGAGGCAGGTCCAAAGAAGAAGCTGCTCATCAACAACATTCCCGCAGGAATCGTCAACCAAAAGGCGATCGCATTTAAACGCGGAAAAGCCATGTCCCGCGCTCCGATCATCAATGGAATCAGATAGTTGCCAAAGCCTCCAGTTACAGCAGGTACGATCCATAAAAAGATCATGACCGTACCATGCATGGTGAAGAGGCTGTTGTAAAAAGCGGGATCGACTAAATCAGAGTCTGGGGTTGCTAACTCAACTCGAACAGCAGAGGCAAGCAGTCCCCCTACTAAATAAAAGACAAACGAAGTGACGAGATATTGAATCCCGATAATTTTATGATCGACGCTAAAGGTGAAAAATTCCCACCAAAGAGTTTTTTGGGGTTCGGCTCCCAACGCGCCCGAACTTTGGGTTGGTATGAGTGTCTGGGTCATAGAGTAATTGGTAATTCGTAATTGATAATTCGTAATTCGTGTTCAGCCTTTAATGACTCATATGCATCATGTGCATATCTCCACCAGCTTGAGCGACTTTACCAGCGAGGTATTCTTGATCAGACATCTGGGTTACAGAGACTGGACGGGAA
>Ga0209972_10001320_pt1 | contig 21885 bp, 20 predicted proteins | sample NOAtaG_7_FD_187302 | JGI IMG/M metagenome (GOLD analysis project Ga0209972, IMG submission 187302) | Freshwater lake microbial communities from Lake Erie, under a cyanobacterial bloom - NOAA_Erie_Diel1S_2200h metaG (SPAdes) (version 2) | ecosystem: Environmental > Aquatic > Freshwater > Lake ... | reverse complement strand
CTGCTGAAGAAATTTGCCGCCTTAATTAACCTTTCTCCGGAACACACACGGATACTCAGGGAGTTTGCAACCGGATCTCAGGTTTTTCGGCATCCGGATCCGAACATCATGCTGATTTCGGGAAAGCACCCCGATCAGGCGGAAGCGCTTAATCATTGTGAAATTCCGGGTTTTTCCGGCAAGCTGGCTGTTTTGAAACTCCCTGAACTTGACACCTACTTTGTTCAATACCAGGGGGAGGCAGAACCACTGCTGAACGGACATATTCTTCAGAATGGCATCAGCCGCATCTGGGCTCCCGGTGCCACACTGAGGCAGCAGGGAATTCCGCCTGTATTTTTCAGCTTCATTCAGGAAAGGATCATCAATCCGGGCACAAAACCTCGGATTGACTTCAGGGCCAGCAATATAAATCTAACCTTCCCGGATGGAAAGGTTGGTTTGAAAAACATCAATCTTTCGGAAAAGGGCGGACGTATGGTAGCCATCATGGGTGCCAGCGGCTGCGGCAAATCCACCCTGCTCAATGTACTAAACGGCAATGAGCAACCGGACAGCGGCTTCGTTCATATCAACGGGCTTGATGTGTACAAGGATTCTGAAAAACTGGAGGGCATCATCGGCTACATTCCGCAGGACGACCTCCTCAATGAGCGCCTTACGGTTTTTCAGAACATGTATTTCGCGGCGAAATTCAGTTTTGGCAACCTGAGTGAAGAGGCCATCATCCAAAAGTGCGATGCCATTCTGCACTCGCTCGGTTTGTCTGCAATCCGAGATAAGGAGGTAGGCTCTCCCTCTAAAAAAACGATTTCAGGAGGCCAGCGCAAACGCCTCAACATAGGCCTGGAACTTATCCGGGAACCCTGGGTATTGTTTGTAGATGAACCAACTTCAGGCCTGAGCAGCAGCGATAGTCTCCGCACAATGGAGCTATTGAAAAATCTTTCCCTCGACGGAAAACTTGTATTTATCATCATTCACCAGCCTTCAGAGGAAATCTTCCGCATGTTTGACCGGCTCATGGTGATGGATGCCGGCGGAATTCCGGTTTTCTATGGAAATCCTCTGGAGGCCGTATCGTATTTCCGCAGGGAAGCCAGACTTCCTGGTCTCAAAAATGCCGGTGAATCGGCCGATGCAGCAGAAATTTTCAATATTCTGGAAACAAAACTGGTTCAGGAAGACGGAAGTCTCTCAGAAAAACGGAAGTTTCCGCCTCAGGAGTGGGAGCAGCGTTTTCTCCGGAATTTCCCCGTTGCAGAAAGCAATGAAAATTCCTCACCAATTCCCAACCTCATCAAAAAACCCGGTTTTTTCCAGCAGATCAGGTTGTACTTCCGGCGGGATGTTCTTGCCAAAACCCACGACCGTCAGTACCTGCTGATCAACCTGCTGGAAGCCCCCTTTCTGGCCTTGCTGCTGGCTTTGCTGGTTCGTTACGCACCTGCTCACAAACTGATGGACAGGGCTTATGCCTTCGCAACGAACGAAAATATTCCGGCTTATTTTTTCATGTCGGTAATCGTGGCGCTGTTCATGGGCATGAGCGTGAGCGCGGAAGAAATCATCCGTGACCGTCTGCTGCTCAAAAGGGAGCGTTTTCTGCACCTCAGCCGGGATGCCTATCTGATTGCAAAGGTCCTGCTCATGTTTATGCTGTCACTGGTGCATACACTGGCTTTCGTTTTCATTTCAGACTGGGTCCTGGAAGTACCTTATACCGGAATGGAATTCTGGATGGTCCTCTTTGCTGCTGCCTGCTGTGCTAATCTTCTCGGTCTGGTGCTGTCGGATACCTTCCGCAATGCCGTGGTGGTGTACATCCTGATTCCGCTTTTACTCATTCCACAGATTGTTCTTGGTGGTGCGCTCGTGCGTTACGACAGGCTTAGCCCTGTTTTTGAAAGCAGCAACAAGGTTCCCTTTGCCGGCGATGTAATGGTTTCACGCTGGGCCTACGAAGCCATCATGGTGGCACAGTTTAAAAACAATCCTTTTCAGAGCCGTATTTTCGATGTAGAGGCTGAGAAGGAGGAAGTCCATTACAGGCGTTCGGCCTATCTGCCGGCCCTGGAAAACCTGTGCAATGAAATTGCTTCGGACAAGACGGGAGGCGAAGAAATTAAAATCAAGCGTAGCATCCTTTTCAGGGAAATGGAGAAATCGCTTTCGCACTTCAACATGCAGGCCGATGCATTTGGCTTCCTAAAAAATAATGATGCCATCCGCCCGGAGCAGGCTGCTGCCATTCACGGAACCATTCAAAAGCTGAACCGCTATTACAACCGCCGTTTCCGGGAGCTTCAGGAAAAGCTGGATTCCGTGTTTGAAGAAGCCGGAACGGGACAGGACGGAAAAAACAAGCTTATCAGGCTGCGGGAGCAATATCAGAATGAGCAGATTGCCCGCTACCTGGCAGAGGACTTTGCCATGCAGCCCAGACTGGAAATTACCCCGGATGGTGTAGTAAGAAAGGAGAAACCAGGCTACCATTTGCCTGAACCGGAGCATGCACTGGATTTCAGAACCCACATGTACTCGCCTTTCAAGCAATTTGCCGGCTGGCAGTTTCCTACGGAATCCTTCAACATTGTGATGATCTGGCTTATCAGCCTGTCGACATTTCTGATTCTGCGTTTCCGCCTGCTGCGAAAACTCTTTCGTATCCGGATGTAGTTTTTTTTCTCAATCTTCTTTTCCTCCGGCATCCCGCCAGGCATATTCATCCTTCAGCAAAAGTATGTCGCGGTAGAGTTTTTCCATTTCGGTACTGTCGGTACCGTCGTAATAGCCCCGGATCTGCCGGTACTTATCGACCAGAACGAAATTCTGGGTGTGAACAAAATCCTCCGGACCGCCGTCCCCTTCTGTTGCCGTCACAAAATACCCCTTCCTGGCCATGTCATACAGCTTCTTTTTTTCACCGGTGAGAAAGTACCACTGACCTGCTCTAGCATTATGAGCAGAAGCATAGGCTTTCAGCTGGGGCACGCTGTCTGTTTCCGGGTCTACGGTATGGGAAACAAACAGGATATCCGGGTTTGAAGTAAAGCGGTTGGCAAGCTTCATCATTTCTTTTCCCATTCCGGGACAGATTGACTGGCAGGTGGTAAAGAAAAAATCAGCCACATAGGTTTTTCCTTCTGTATTACGCTGAGTGAATTCTTTTCCGTTCTGATCGGTAAAAGAAAAATCCGGCACCTTGTGGATATGGTTTATGGTTACGGGATTTCCTTTCTCATCCAGGGTGTCGGTTTGCTGATTTCCATAGGTATCAAGAATGCGTGCTGGCCTGGGATTGTACCAGGTCTGGTAGGCACCGATGCCAAGCAGCGATGCCACCACGATGAAAATTCCTGCGTAGATGATCAGAGAGGGGCTTTTTCCTTGATTTTCCATATTGTCCGGCTAAGGAGGAATATTCATAGCAGGTCATGGCCGGCCTTCCTACCTTTGCTGCTGCAAAATTACCCCGAATTGCACCGCTTTCGCCTGATTTCCGGTATTTTTTTCTTAGCACTGCTGCATGCGGAAGGAAGCTCCTTTGATCCTCCTGCGGGAATGCCGGGAAGCAGGGCCATTCCGTATGATTCACCCCTGATAAAAGGCTGGGCCGCAAGGGTTAAGCGTCTGGAACGCGGCCCGCTTAATGCTTCGGATGTGGGTTCCGGATTTGCTACATCCGGAGCAGCGGATAATGCCCTTGGTCCGGCCATGCAAAATGGCGTAGTTAGTCTCGGAGACGGAGGCAGCATCGTACTTGCCTTTCCTGCTCCGCTTTCCGATGGTCCCGGGCCTGATTTTGCGGTTTTTGAAAACGGATTCTCCGATGGTTTTCTTGAGCTGGCGGAGGTTGAGGTGAGCAGCAACGGGGAGGACTTTTTTCCCTTTCCCTGTTATTCGGAAACACAGACAAGCGTTCAGACCGGACCATTTGATACGCTCGACGCACGAAATCTTTATAACCTCGCCGGCAAGTACCGCGCCGGTTTCGGCACCGGCTTCGACCTGGCCGAGCTTCGGGGCAGTCCGGGACTTGATGTTTCACAGGTTTTGTTTGTCCGCATCCGCGATGTGGTGGGTTCGCTGGATCCGGCCTATGGCACAGCAGACCTGCTCGGCCGGATGATTAACGATCCCTGGCCCACCCCTTTTGAAAGCGGAGGTTTTGATCTGGATGCCATCGGAGTACTTCATTTTCAGCAAGTCGGCCTTCCCCTTGTATGGCCAAGCGTACTTCCAGCGGGTGAGGCTTTTTCAGTCATTGGCCGGGAAGATTCAGAGGGATTCTCTCTGTTCACTGCAAGCGGCCATCGTGTGCTGGAGATTCCCCAGGGAAACCGGCAGCCGGTTAAACTGCCGGAATGGCTCCGGCCGGGTGTATATTTTCTGAGGGATCAAAACGGCCGGGAAGGCCCGAGAATACTGGTACAATGAAAAAGTGGTTTATCCTCTTTGCGAATCTGTATCTTCTTTCTTCCTGCCGGAAGGAAGAGGAAAGTTCGCCGTCTGCCTTCCCTGAAATGGAAGGCGGAAACATGGTGCTGGTTTGTTCCGAGGGAAATTTCCGCTGGGGAAATGCAGAAGCCGGACTGCTCAATCTTCGCAGCGGAAAAAGCGAGTGGCGGGCATTTCAGGCCAAGAACAAGCGGCCTTTGGGCGATGTCCTTCAGTCGGCGGCTTTCTGGAACGGAAAGTTATGGCTGGTTGTCAATAATTCGGGAAGACTGGAGGCCGTAAATCCTTCCGACTTCCGTGCAGAAGAAAGCATCAGCGGACTTACTTCACCGCGGTTTTTACTGCCGGTTTCCCCTGAAAAAGCCTACGTCAGCGATCTCTATGCCAATGCACTGTGGATTCTGAAAAAAGGAAATTCTCAGCCCTCCGGCAGCATCCCGATGCCGGGATGGACGGAAGAAATGCTCTATTCCGGCGGCAAGGCATGGGTTCTTTGCCGAAGCAGGCCGTGGGTGCTGGGAATCAATCCACAGACAGACCGAGTGGAAGATACGCTGCTGCTGCCGGGAAATGGAACTTCCATGGCAAAGGGACCTGAAGGAAAAATATGGGTGGGATTTGAAAAACAGGAGGGCGTTTCCCCTGGAATCATGCTCCTACATCCGGACAGTGCAGCAGCGGATTTCATCCTGAATACCAATCAGGACCTTCCGGCACCGGATCGTCTCAACAGCACTGCAAGCGGTGATACCCTGTTTTTCCTCAGCAATGGACTTTGCCGCCTCAGCACCGGCGACCGCAGCCTGTTCCGTTACGGGCTGCCTTCTGCGAACTGGTACGGCCTGGGCCTGGATCCGATGCGGAGGGAACTCTGGTTGTCGGATGTGAAGGACTATCAGCAGGCAAGCCGGATTCTCCGAATTGACCTGCAGGGAAATAACATTCAGGAATATCAGGGTGGCATCATCAGCAGCCGCTTTTATTTCTGGTAGTATGTTTGGCTCATGGAAAATGCGGTAAGCGAAAATGCCATCAGGCAGGCAGCAGGTAAGCTGCTGGAGGTACTGAAGGCTCATGGACTGAAAATAGCCTTTGCCGAAAGCATGAGCGGCGGACTCCTTAGTGGCAGCCTCACCCGGATTCCCGGGGCTTCTTCGGTGCTGCTGGGTTCGGTGGTATGCTACGATGCAGCGGCAAAGACACGGCTGCTCTCCGTTCCGGAAAAATTACTGCGTGAAAGCAGCGCCGAATCCGCGGCGGTGACCAAAGCCATGGCTGCCGGACTCGCCGGGCTGTTTCCCGATGCCGGTATACTGCTGGCGATAACGGGTTCTGCCTCCGCACCAGTGAATGATTACCGGATTTCCAGTGCGCCAGGTACGGTATTCGTCAGCTTCGGAAAGCCGGGTCATGAACTCAGCAGCCGGGAATGGAAGCTGAGCGGCAGCCGGGATGAGGTCCTGAACCAGGCGGTATTACTTGCCTTTGAAAGTCTCACGGAGGCACTTGGCGGGGAGGGAGAGTAGATTTTTTTTCTGATTTGCAGTCATTTCCGCCCTTGTTGGGGTTTTCAACAATAAGTATTCAAGTCCGTAATTGAGTTGGTCAAAAGATCAGCGAAGGTGCAAAAGCACAACTGGATTCCTGCAATGAAACATCCTTACCGGGACTTGAGTCCCTGCAGGTATTTACAAATCCGGAGAGCAGCTTTGCCTAACTATCCGTATGGATGAAGGTCTGGTGAAAACACCTGACACCACCCTAAACCATATTGACTTAACTCAAATAAATTTCAAGGCAGATCAGGTTTTTATGGTCTTCATCTTCCAGAAACCGGCGGATGGAAATGGCATGATTTCTGAGAATTTCAGCCAATTCTCCGCTGCTGGTATTACCTGTACGAACCCAGATGATTTTTGGCGGTGCATCAGAAAGTGTAACCATATCAAAGAAATCAGCATCAAAGGTCACCAGATTGTAGCCCTCGCTTGGGGCAAACTCCAGAATTTGCCGGTCTGTGGCGTTTTGAAGCCCAAAATCTTTTACATGCCTGGCCAGGGGGAAAACATCGGCCAAACGATGAACAACCCTGAAAGAAATATTCTGATCAAAAAGCAGCTTCATGAAGCCAGGCGGATGCGGTGTTCCTTATCAGCTGCCCAGGCCAATGCCGCCCGGATATCATCCTGCGTTAGCTCCGGAAAATCATTCAGGATTTCTGCATTTGTCATGCCCGAAGCCAGCCATCCCAGCACATCATACACGCTGATCCGCATACCCCGGATGCATGGCTTTCCGAACCTGACATCGGGGTTGATGGTAATGATTTCGGAGTACTGTTTCATTTACGCAAATTAAGAGATATTTTGGATAAGCGCCATATCAGCTGAACACCTCTGTCCGCAGTCTTGCATAGGGGAGACTACAGAGTTGACAATTAAATTATGTGGGGGTCTTCGACCCGGAATGATTCACCCAGTTCAACTGGATTCCCGCAATGTAACATCCCTGCTGGGACTCGAGTCCTGGCAGGGATTTACAAATTCCGAGAGCGGCTTTGCCTCACTCTCCGGATAGATGATATGTTTTTCTTTTTAGAAAGCCTCCACCCTAAAATCAGATTCAGGATTAAATGCCTTCTCTTAAAATCTTTATTCGTTTCTTAATTGGTGGATGGCTGGCAAACAAACCACCGAAAAGAGATAAAAAACTTATGCTGTTTTGGGGACTGTTTTCAATAAATAATTGTTTTAAGTCCTGGCTCTCTACCTCAAGATCGCTTTTGCGCGAAATCTTCTCAAGTGCCGAGGCAAGGGCATGTGCATCTTTTGTCATTTCAACTGCCCCGGCATCTGCCAGGTATTCTCTTTTTCTCGAGAGTGCAAATTTGAAAATAACAGTGAAAAAATAAACAATTATGGATATAACAAGGGCAAGCAATAAAAGCTTGATGCCTGAGCTACCCTGTTTTTTTCCCCGGCCACCCCGCAATAAACTCCTTAAAATAATATCAGTAGTAAAACCAATAATTCCTACAAAAACGATTGAAACAATGAGCAGCCGAACATCTTTATTTCGGATGTGCGTTAACTCGTGAGCTATTACTCCTTCCAGCTCACGATCATTCAACTCCGAAATTATTCCGGAGGTAAGCGTGACAGCATATGAATTTTCATCAATTCCTGAAGCAAAAGCATTTAATTCAGGAGAATCAATGATGTATAATTTCGGGGTTTTCATTCCTACAGAAATGCACAGATTCTCCGTCAGATTCCATACCCTTGGATTCTCATTTCTGTCCAAACCGATTGCTCCTGAACTTGATTTAATTATTGATTCCTGAACATTATAAGCTATTAAGAACCAGATTCCAACACAGATAAAAACTATAGGTGCGATTTTCGTATAGAGAACATCTGAACCTTCAATATCCTCGTTAAAAACAATATATATAAAAGCGTAAACGCCGAATAGAATAAGTAAAGGAAAGGCAATTAATAATAGAATTGATTTCAGGTTATTATTCCAGATTTGCCTCTGTAAGCCAATGAATTCCATTTAACTATTATTTAATTTCAGGTGCTTTTTCCATCATAGCCCTGTTTTCAGCTCCGGGATCAAACAATGGCTGAATGCTCATTTTCTTTATTCCCGCCACGATGCTGGATGGAATCTCTTCAATTGCAATGTTGAGTTCTTTTGTTGCAGAATTGAAATACCTTCGAACAGCTGCGAGTTTATTTTCGATGTCCGTAATTTCCGTTTGAAGGTGCATAAAATTGGCATTTGCCTTTAAATCCGGATAAGCCTCTACCTGAATATTAAGTGCCCCCATAGCAGTAGAAAGTTCATTTTCTGCCTGAACTTTTTCATTTATTGATTTAGCGTGAAGGGCTTTTTGCCTTGCTTCTGTTACACTGGTTAATACACCCGATTCATGATTCATATAAATTTTTACAGCACCCAATAACTGAGGAATTAAATCATGCCGTAACTTCAATTGAACGTCAATATCTGCAAATGCATTTTCACGGTTATTTTTTAATGTGACCAGCCTATTATTGATACTGACATACCAAAGAATCAAAAGCACGATAAAGCCTGTCAAACCAATTATTACCATCATAGCTGTTTTTTTGAATGAATATTCAAATATATTAATGTTCAATATATTTTGGCTTTTTCTTCGTTGTTTTTTTAGGTCATATCGTTCATATGAGATCCCGTGGAAAAAAACGATTTCATGTTTCTGTTTTTCGCAGACTTCCCTGCGCCCCGGATTGAGCGCATGTCTGAGTGGCCCGCCGCGGCGGGCTACGAGAAGCGAAAGCCGGAAATGGCGCCCAAAAAGGAAACCTGATTATTTCAGCATTCTTGACCTCTTGGTCATGAAGCTCATCAGAATCTGGCTGAAATCGAGGTTGGTATTAGCCTCCACATAATCGATTTTCATCTGACCGCAGCGCAGGCGCACGGCCTGTATCTGTTTTTGCATGGCCTCGCGGTACTGCGCCTGAATTTCAGCCGGATGGAGCTTTACTTCGTTGCCGGTTTCGGCATCCACAAACAGGTAGGGCTTGTTGCGGAATTCGAAATCGAGCTCCTGCCGGTGATCGAGCACATGAAAAAGCAGCACCTCGTGCTTGTTGTGCCGCAGGTGGGCAAGGGAGCTGAACAACTTTTCCTGATCGGTGTCGGTGAAGAAGTCGCTGAAAATCACCACCAGGCTCCGGCGGTGAAAAGATTCTGCAAGCTGGTCAATCACTTCAGGTACGGCCGAGCGGCCTGCCTGTGCGGGCTCCTGCATGATTTTTTCCAGGTAGAGCATGAGCTTGTGCAAGTGACCCGAAACCGAGCGGGTCTGGCTCTGGCTCACTATTCCGTCGGCAAAGGTGCTGAGCCCTACGGCATCGCGCTGCCTGCTTAGCATGTTCATAATGGCCGCCGCTGCCAGAATGCTGAAGGTGAGCTTTTCCTGATTGGGTTTGGGCAGGTACATTGAGGGCGAAACATCAAGAAGAATCTGACAGCGAAGGTTGGTTTCTTCTTCGTAACGCTTGGTGTAGAGCCGGTCGGTTTTGGCAAAAACCTTCCAGTTGATGTGCCGGGTACTTTCGCCGGGATTGTACAGCACATGTTCGGCGAATTCCACTGAGAAGCCATGGTAGGGCGAGCGGTGCAGGCCGGTGATAAAGCCTTCCACCAGCTGTCTTGCCAGCAATTCCAGATTTCCGAACTGCCTCGCCCAGGCCAGGTCTACTTTTTTGCCCATAATCCGGATGCAAATATGCGGTATTTTCCTGCCGTCAAACCGGAAAAAAGCGGCCTTTGTTGTAGCCAGGTTTTTCGCCCCCTGAGATATGGAGTGAATTATGGCCATTTATTTCCGGGTGATGATTGTTTTTGAAATTGCTGCATTACCTGAGAAAAGGCTTTTCTACCTTTGCCTCCCGGCCCGGAAAAAAGCCCGGAAAATGAATTCACTTCTTGATCAGCTTAACGAAGTCCAGCGCAAAGCCGTGGTGCACAACCAGGGTCCTGTGATGATCATTGCCGGGGCTGGTTCGGGCAAAACCCGGGTGCTGACCTACCGCATGGCCTGGCTCCTGTCGCAGGGAGTGGAACCCTACAACATTCTGGCGCTTACCTTCACCAACAAGGCAGCCCGGGAAATGCGGCAGCGCATTGAAGCCCTGGCGGGTCCGGCAGCGAGGGGGCTCTGGATGGGAACCTTTCACTCGGTATTTGCCAAAATCCTGCGGATGGAGGCCGAGAAAATCAATTATCCCCAGAACTTTACCATTTACGATACGGATGATTCCAAATCGCTGATCCGGAACATCCTCAAGGAAATGAACCTGGACGACAAGACCTACAAGCCCAACCAGGTTTTGTCGCGCATTTCCTCGGCAAAAAACCGTCTGATCAGCTGGCAGCAGTATGCCGCCGATGCCGAACTCACGATGGAAGATGCTGAAAGCGGAAGGCCGCAGATGGGAAAAATTTACCAGATGTACCAGACCCGGGCCTTCCGTTCCGGTGCCATGGACTTTGATGATCTGCTCTTCAACACCAATGTACTTTTCCGCGATCATCCCGAAGTACTCAACCGCTACCAGCATAAGTTTCACTATGTGCTGGTGGATGAGTATCAGGATACCAACCTTTCTCAGTACCTGATTGCCCGGAAGCTGGCGGCGGTAAAGCGCAACATCTGCGTGGTGGGCGATGATGCCCAATCGATTTATGCTTTCCGTGGCGCGGATATCCAGAACATCCTCAATTTTGAAAAGGATTATCCGGATGCGGAGATTTTCCGCCTTGAGCAGAATTACAGATCTACTTCCAACATTGTGGAACTGGCCAATTCGGTCATCAAACACAATAAGGGTCAGCTGAAAAAAAATGTCTGGACGGCCAACGAAGAAGGGGAAGCGATTCCGTTGATCAAGGCCGAAAGCGACAACGAAGAAGCCCGGCTGGTGGTGCAGAGCATTTTTGAAGAAAAGCAGAAGTCGGCCTGCCGCAACAAGGACTTTGCCATTCTGTACCGTACCAATGCCCAGTCGAGGCCGCTCGAGGAAGCATTGAGAAAGCTCAATCTCCGCTACCGGATTGTGGGCGGACTCAGCTTCTATGAACGAAAGGAAGTAAAAGACCTGATGGCCTACCTCCGCCTGGCGGTGAATCCCATGGATGAGGAGGCCCTGAGGCGGGTAATCAACTATCCGAAGCGGGGAATCGGCGATACCACCCTTGCACGGATGATGGTGGTAGCCAATGAAAACGGCGTTTCCCTATGGGAGGTGGTTTCCAACATCCGCTATGTGCTGCAGGGAAAAATGGCCGGTGAAATTGAGTCTTTTGCCAACCTGATCAAGAGTTTTAGCCTGATGGCGGCGGCCCAGCCGGCTTTTGAGGTAGTGGAGCATATTTCCAAGGCTTCGGGCATTGTAAGGGAACTCACTTCGGATCTCACGGCAGAGGGAGTAAGCCGCTACGAAAACATCCAGAGCATGATTTCCGGCGTTCAGCAGTTTGTGAGTGATCCGGAAACGGAGGAGAAGTCGCTGGCGGCCTGGCTGCAGAATGTGGCCCTCTTAACCGATGAAGACCGGAACAAGGAAGACGATGATGTCATTACGCTGATGACCATCCACTCCAGCAAGGGACTGGAATTCAAGAATGTGTTTGTGGTAGGGATGGAAGACGGTCTTTTTCCTTCCATGATGATGTCGAGCAGCCGGGAAGACCTCGAAGAAGAACGGCGTCTGTTTTATGTGGCCATCACCCGGGCAGAAAAAAGGCTCACGCTTTCCTATGCCGTAAGCCGATTTCGTTATGGTTCGGTTTCGCCAATGGAACCCAGCCGCTTCCTTACGGAGCTGGATCCCAAATACCTGAAGCTGGTGAAAAAGTTTGAGGTGGAGGCCCAGCCCTCCTTCCGTTTTGCCGAGCAATTTACCGGAAGGGGCAGAAAGAACAGTGCCATTCCGGCTCCTGCAGCAGTGGTTGCGCACACACCTTCACCCAATTTTACTGCTTCCAATCCGGCAGCACTGAAAGCGGGTCAGCGGGTGGAGCACCAGAAATTCGGTTTCGGAACGGTGGAGGCACTGGATGTTTCGGGCCCCGACCGAAAGGCAAAAATCAACTTCGATAAAAACGGGGAAAAAACCCTGATTCTGAGTTTCGCCAAACTGATGATTCTGAACGAATCCTGATATCAGCGGAAGAAGGCGATGATCTGCTCCGAGACATAATCAATTTCATCTTCCCTGATTCCCGGATAAAGGGGAATGCTGAGGCTGGTTCCGGCCAGCATCTCTGCCACCGGAAAATCGCCTTTTGAATAGCCTGCAGCAGCATAGGCTTCCTGCAGGTGTGGCGGAATCGGGTAGTGAATCACCGTTTTTACACCCTTTGATTCAAGCCAGGTCTGCAGACGGTCGCGCTCTTCGCAGCGGATGACAAAGAGGTGGTAAACATGGCTGGCATCCGGATGGCAGTAAGGCAGCGTTAGTGCGGAAACCGAACTCAGATTATGGATGTAGCGCTTTGCAGCTTCCTGCCGCATGCTGGTCCAGTTGTTGAGGTGCTTTAGTTTCAGGGAAAGCAGGCCGGCCTGTAACTCATCGATGCGGTTGTTGTAACCCTTCACCTGGTTGTGATAGCGCTTTTCGGAGCCGTAATTCCGCCAGATGCGGGCAGCGGTATCCACTTCGGGGGAATTGGTGGTAATGGCACCTGCTTCACCGAAGGCACCGAGGTTTTTGGTGGGGTAGAAGCTGCTGGCATTGGCGTGACCAAATGCGCCTGTGAGCTTACCACGGTAGCGGGCACCATGCCCCTGTGCATTGTCTTCGATCACTTTCAGATTGTATTCCTGTGCAATGGCCATAATTTCATCCATTTCGCAGGCTTGACCATAAAGGTGCACAGGCATCACTGCTTTGGTGGCCGGCCCGATGGCCTTCCGGAAATTTTCCGGTGAAAGGTTGTAAGTACGGGCATCCGGCTCCGCGAATTTCACCTTTGCACCGGCCATTTCCACGGCAAGGGCGGTGGCAATGTAGGTATTGGACGGTACGATGACCTCATCTCCCGGGCCGATGTTGAGTACCTTGAGGCAGAGGTGAAGGGCATCCAGTCCGTTGGAGATGCCAATGGCATGAGGGACTTCACTGAAGCGGGCATAGTCTTCTTCAAACTGCTTTGTCATCGGACCAAGCACATAGTACTGGGAGGCCAGAAAGCGGTCGAACACCTGCCGTGCTTCGGCAGTAATTGCTTCGTTTTGCGCGGTGAATGATACAAAGGGGACTTCCATCAGAGTTCTTTTGAAAAAATGTGAAATATCGAGCCAAGTTTAAATCCAAGCTTTTCGCAGTTGTGGATCACTGCCTTGTTGCCGGATTGGGTTGTCATGACCAGTGCCGGGGCATTTTTGGATTTTGCATAATGAAGGGCTGCCAGACAAAGGTGGTAGTGCCATCCTCTGTTTTCTGGAAGGGCTGCAGTAAGCGGAATACGGTAGATGCTGGTTCCGGCGATACTTACCCTGGAAAGAGCGGCGAAAGAAGCCGGACTGGTTTCCAGTTCCGGAACAAAAACCAGTTCTGCAAAGCCATTCAAACAGTTTTCTATATAGGTTTCCAGATATTCAGCAGCTTGTTTTTCGCTGAAAAAGGGATCGCTGTGATAGCGGTCGAATTGATTCACAGCTTCCGAGGCTGTCTTTTTCAGAAAAGGCAAATCCTGTTGTTCGGCCGGTCTGCTATGCCTGTTCATTTGCGGAAGGTTATCCAGCAAATGGAAATAGGTAAGCCTGGTTTCGACAAGGGTAAACCCTTTGGATGCCAGAAGGCGAAAAACAGAAACGGCTTCCGTTGGAACTTCGGAAAAAACATAGGTTTTCCGACCCGGTTTTTTTGCGGGCAAAAACGTCAGGAAATTTTCGGGTGAAATACCATCGGGAATATAATCCAGGCGGTGAATATCGGCATTAAAATACGCAGAATCCCAATCCAGTCTCCTGCTGGATATGGCAGGATGCGATTCATTGTCAGGAACAGAACCATCCAAAAAACGATGGATAAAACCCAGCGGATTCCAGGAAATATTATTCATTTAAGTCCGCGGTAAGCGAGGAATTGGTCATAGTTCCGAATGTAATCTTCGGCTGCATAGCAATGTGATGCAAGAACCAGACAGACTGCTCCGGAAGAAAAATCCAGTTCAGAAGCCCAGATACCCGGTGGAATGAGCAGACCCTGATAGGGTCGGTTCAGGAAAAAACTTTTCTTTTCCTTACCATCATCTGCAAGGACAGTAAAGCTGCCCGAGGCTGCCATTAGAAACTGCCAGCATTCACGATGGGCATGAGCTCCTCTGGACTCACCGCCGGGAATGTCATAGAGGTAAAAAATCCTGTTTACCTCAAATGGAATTTCTTTGAGGTTTTCGATAGGACAGATATTTCCTGCCCGGAATGGAATAACGGGTAAATTGATCAGGCATACATCCTCCAGCATTTTCATTTTTCAGCTTTGGGTTTGGATGGAAAATTCTTCGAAAGTCCGGATGTAATCATCCTGACTAAAAAAAGTGGAAGATGCCACAAGGCAAACGGCATTGGTTGAAAAATTTTCCATGTGTCTCCAGAGCATTTGCGGAATATAAAGCCCGAAATAACTCCGGTTTAATTGATATCGGATTGAGCCGCCGAAACCATCCTTTATGACTACATCAAAGCTTCCGGAGAGAGCCACAATAAATTCCTGCTGTTCCTTAAAAGCATGGCCGCCTCTGATTTCACCGCCGGGCACATCAAAAATCAGATAGGTTCGTTTAATGCAGAAAGGAATTTGCTTTTCATTTTCAAGAAAAGAGAGATTTCCTCTGGGATCCAGAAATTTAGGGAGTTCAACAATTTGGCATTTCTCAATTTTCGACATACAGCTGTTCTTCCTTATACGTTTGATATTGCAATTCTGTCTGCATTCTTCTGGCCTGAAATCGGGCAAACTGAAAACGAAGGGCAAAAGTAGAATAACGGAACACAAAAAGTATAACAGGCCAGAAGCTCATTCCGATAAAGGCATAAATTCCGGGGAGGTCTCCTCCACGCAAAAGCGGGATTAAGGAAGCAATCGTTGCACCCTTTATGAGGTGTCTGGTATCAGAATTATATCGAATTGACCGCACCATAATCATATTCAGAAGATAGGCGTAAATAACACTCAGAATAACTATGCCTGATACTCCTCCCTCTCCGTAAAAAGTTCCGTAGAGCGACTGTGAAATTCCCACGGAGCCTCCACCCATGTTATCATTCAGGCCGAGTTTGTTGGCATAACCTCCAAGCGGCTTCTCAGGCCACCAGCTACGCGGAATTGGTCTGTAAAGGATTTCAAGATGCTCGGTTCCGTAATGATAATTAAGGTGCTGGGGGTACACCTGCAGTACCATCATTAATCCGTCGAGCATGGTGGCATCCTCTGTCGATTTGTTCCTTTGCCATGCAGCAGAGATTTTTTCGAAATTACTCATTTTCGTCGTATCAGTGCGCCTTGCTACACCGGCAAGTCCGAAAGCAAGGGAAACAATCATACCTCCTAAAAGGTAGATTCGAAGTTTGTAAAAGGGATTACTGTCCCCAACGAAAATGATTCCAATGGTAACAGACCAGGAAATAAACTGAAACCGGCCGCTGGAAGAATAAGTCAGGCTCGCAGCGAATAGGATTACAGCACCAATCAGCAGTTTGGGCAGATATTGTGTTTTTATATCATAAGATTTAAATACCAGATACATAAGTGAAATAACGCCGCCCAGACCAAACCCGATCATAACATAATAGGACCCACCGGTTGCGATACCGCCTCCTGATGAAAGGAATGAATTAATGAAGGCGAGTTTGGCATAAAAACTGACGGAAGCAACCAAGGCAAAACCAGATACGATAATCAGCTGATTTTGTCTAATGAAATATAACAATGTTAAGGAATCATCCTTGAAATTGGGTGGCGGTTTGCGGCTGAAGGCAAAAACAGAATACGCCAACGTAAAAACTAAGGTACCCAAAAAGAAGTAGTTGAGCGCCTGTAGTCCGAGCTCATCCGTTAGGTTGAAAATGTTCTTTGCGTAAGCCACGCGGACCCATCGCTCTGCACCAGAAGTTACCAGTGTATATCTTTGAATTCCAGAGGTATAAAAAAACAGGACAAGTAAGACGGGTATTTCATCATTTCTGATAAAAAAGACCACCACGGCAAATAAGCCTAGGAACATGGTACCCGTAAGTATGTTGTCTGCGGTCAGCAAATCAGGATAGGTTAAACATCTGGTTTATCCATCGACCGGGTATCTCGCCTGCACTGGCAAGAAGATAGTCTTCTTCACTACAGGGAATCATTTCATAACCATTTTCTGCTGCCGGAGAAAGAACTTTCATCCACCATTTTCCGGAAACAATTCCTTTGTAAAAATCGATGGGCTGTTCGCTCAGATGAGGCAGTATTACCGAAACTTTAGTGGTATCCGCCGGGGAAAAACTCAGCTCGTCGTTTCGGTTGTAATAGCCCTCGATGAAATACCAGATCATGGTAGCCACGGTAGAGGCGGATATATCCCTGTAATCCAGTTCAGGATTTAGTTCAGATACAGAGAAAACAGACATTTTACTGCTGCATCCTGCATACCAGCAGATCTGGCAGGCCTCTTCTCCCGTTAGTCCGTAGGGAAATGCCTTTGGATTTGCGGGAGCCTCACTCATTCTTATGGCGGAAACATCAAAGCTAAGAAAATCAGCTGAACGGACAATCGGCTCTGCTGCTTTGAAATTTTCTCTCAGTTCTCCCAGACGTATCTTGAAGTAATGGTGCTGGTCAATGGCCGCAAGAATATTTTCATCAACCAGGTAGGTCTGATAGCCGAGATGGATATAGCGGCTGAGAACTTCCTTATGTCTGGTAAGAATACGGCTGATGTGATGCTGGGCCATTCCAAGACTTGCATTTGGCTCGGTATCGGAGCGGCTGTCGACATTTAGGAGTACCATTTTGGTTTCCATTTCCTCGAAAGCCCTTACAACTGCAAGGCTCATATCCTGCGTACCGCCAATCAGAACCGGAACAATTTTTTTTTCGAGCAGGGTTCTGACCACTTCTTTCAGTCTCTGATAACTGTCTTCCAGTGTTTCACCGGAGCGGAGATTGCCAAGATCAGCTACATTGTATTTTGAATGGGACGCCCTAAGGCCGTAGAGTGCTCTTCTTATGGCATCGGCTCCTGCCAGCACTCCTTCATTCTCCGGGTTGCCTCTGTCTTCCGTAATCCCAACAATGGCAATATCGATTCCGTCCAGTAAGGGAAAAGAATCCTGATTTTTTTTAAGCCGCTGGTTCAGATAGCTGTAATGCTCAAAATCCTGAGCATCTTCCTCCAGAACAGGATCGAACAACAGTTGAAGACTCATAAAGATTAACCGGTATCAGAAAAAACAAAGGAAAGCAAAACCAAAATATTCTGCGGAAACTTTTTTTGTTGCAAAAGTTTCCGCAGTTTTGCGCCCGCATTCAGGTGTATCTTACTTTTTAATAGTAATCCATGGAAAAAATAATCCTCAAATCGGAGGAACTCTTTATGCGCTACGGCATCAAGAGCATCACTATGGACGAAGTGGCCCGCCATTGTAACATGTCCAAGAAGACCATTTATCAGTACTTTCCTGATAAAGACAGTCTGGTAAAGGCCATTATGGAGAGGCACATGGCAGAAGATGTTTGCCAGATAGACCGGCTGCTGAGTCTGAATCTGTCCGCCCTTGAAGAGGTGCTGAAAATTTCTGAGTTCATGAAAAAGGATATTCAGGAAATTCATCCTTCTGTTTTGTTTGACCTCAAAAAGTATCACAGCACAGCTTATGAAGTATTTGAGAAACACCGAGACGGACATTTCATGCAGGTGATTTCCCAGAATCTGGATAAAGGAATTACCGAAGGAGTTTACAGGCAGGCTATTGATGTACGACTCTTTTCACGGCTTCGGGTAATGGAAGTAGAAGCCATGTTCGACCGCAATCTTTTTCATGAACCGGAGTGGGATCTTTTCAAGGTTCAGCTCTTTTTCATAGACCATTTTGTTCGTGGACTGGTCACCCCCAAAGGCCTGCAACAGTGGGAAAGCATTTCAGAAAATTTATTCAAAGAAATCCGATAACCAACCATTCCTCAATGTCAGCCATGACAGGAAAATCCGCTCTTTTTCTTACCTTTTCACTTGCTGCCGCGCTTCAGTCGCTGGCGCAGGTAAAATCGTTTTCAGCAGCAGAAGCTGTTCAGTACGCACTCCAGAACAATCCGGCCGTTCGAAATGCCCGGCTTGATACTGACATTGCAGCTGCCAAGGTGCGTGAAACCATCGGCTTTGGTCTGCCGCAGATCAGTGGTTCTGCCACAATTTTACATTATCCGGAAATCCAGCGATTTGTACTGGAAAATACCCCCGGTACACCCTTTTTCATTTCGCCGGATGCCTTTGAGGGTGCCCCTGCCGTGAATGCACCGATTGCTTTCGGTCTGGCACTCGAAAACAGCCTCACCGGTAATATTCAGGCTTCTCAGCTCCTGTTCAACGGAAACTATCTGGTTGGCCTGAAGGCTTCCAAAACCTACCAGGACCTGTCGGCCAAACAACTCAAACAGGCCAGAACCACCGTAGCCGAGCAGGTGAGCAAAACATACTATTCCATTCTGGTAAACAGCGAAAAATCCAGGCTGCTTGATCTGAATCTAAGCAGGCTGGACAGTACTTTCCGCGAAATAAAACTGCTTTTCAAAAATGGCTTTGCAGAGCAGATTGATGTAGACCGTCTTGAAGTTGCCCTCAATAACCTTAAAGCGGAAAAACAAAAAACCGCCCGACTTCTGCAGCTGGCTCAGTACGGATTGAAACTGCAGATGGGAATGCCGGTCGGCGATTCGCTCATTCTTTCCGGTAAACTCGATGAGGTCAATCCTGAATCGCTGCAGGCCTTCGGCGGAACGGTCGATTATTCAAGACGAATTGAATATTCTACCCTGCAAACGCAGAAAGCACTCGGCATGCTGGATCTGAAAAATGTGCAGGCAGGGTATTATCCCACCATAGCTGCTATTGCCACGCTCGGAGTGAATTCTGCTGCATCCAGGTTTTCAAACCTTGCAAACTTCACCGAAAAAAACCGCTATGCACCTTACAGTTTTTTCGGAGTGAATCTGAGTGTGCCGGTTTTTGATGGTCTTCAGAAAAAGAACAAGGCTGAACAATCGCGCATCAATCTGCAGAAGATTGACAATGGCATGAAGCAGCTCGAAAATGTGATTGATTTTGAAGTTCGTCAGGCCAACATCAACCTGGCCAATGCCTTCGAGAATTACGGCATACAGAAGCGTAATTTGAAACTGGCGGAAGAGGTTGTCCGCGTAAGCAAAATTAAGTACAAACAGGGTGTAGGTTCCAACCTGGAAGTTACCAATGCCGAAGCCTCTCTCAAGGAATCACAGACCAATTACTACACTGCTTTGTACGATTTCATCATCGCCAAAATCGATCTTGACAAAGCACAGGGACAACTTTTAAAGGACTGACATGACCATGTATACCGAGTTGAAAGAACGCCTTTCTGTCATCCTCAGAAATCAGTTTCTGGTGGATACCACCGGATTGAGAAGCTGGAAATACCTGGAAGATCTTGGACTGACACAACCGGAAAAAAAAGAACTCCTGAACCTGTTTGAAGACGAGTTCAACATTAACATAAGCGAAAAAGACGAGCGTAAAATCCGGACCATCCGCGACACCGTTTTCATCATCCAACAAAATCTGGGAACAGAATCCCTGCTAAAAACAGCATGATAACCATGAAAAATCAGATCATTCTGCTCGCCGTCTTTGCCCTCCTCGGTATTCCGGCCTGCAACCAAAAAGACAATTCGCTTGAAGGCAAGAAGGCCAGGTTGTCGGAACTAAAGTCACAGTCCTCTTCCCTGCAGACCGAAATCCGGAAACTGGAAGAGGAAATCGCCGGGATGGACAGCTCAGTATCTGCTGAAGTAAAGATCAAACAGGTGCTCACTACGGAAGTAAAGAGCAGCGAATTCCGGCATTATGTGAGTGTGCAGGGGATGCTGGAGGCTGAAGAAAATCTGATGGTTACGGCCAAAATGCCCGGTATGATAAAAGAAGTAAAGGTGAAGGAAGGCGATGTGGTGAGCAGGGGACAGGTACTGGCCGTTCTCGATGATGAAGTATTGCGGAAATCCATTGACGAAGTTAAAACCGGCCTTGATCAGATAACCGTTCTGTATGAGAAACAGAAATCGCTCTGGGATCAGAAAATCGGCACCGAGCTCCAGTATCTCACCCTGAAAAATCAGAAGGAAGGTCTGGAAAATAAAATGATAACATTAAAGGCGCAGGTGGGACAATCCCTGATTACAGCTCCTTTCCCGGGTGTAATTGATGCCGTATTTATTAAAACAGGGTCCATGGCCGCCCCGGGAGCACCGCTGATGCAGCTGGTGAATACCAGTCTGCTCAAAGCCAGTGCAAAGGTCCCGGATTCCTATGTTTCCTTCATCAAACAGGGCGACAAGGTATTGGTAAACTTTCCCGACCTTAACAAGGAAATGGAGGCCAGCATTTCCTATGTTGGCAGGATTGTAGACCCGCTCTCGCGCACATTTAAAATTGAAGTAAAACTTCCGGCCGGGGATCCCGGACTCAAGCCCAATCTTCTGGCCATGGTGCGGATCAACGATAAATCCCTGAAAGATGCCATTGTGATTGAGGAAAACATCATTCAGCCTACCGAAAACGGCAAGATTCTCTTTGTGGCCGGCAACGAAGGCGGAAAGCAGGTAGCCGAGCAAAGAACCGTCACCACCGGTCTTTCCTATAACGGCCGGATTGAAATTCTCTCCGGTTTGTCGAAGGGCGACAAGCTCATCACCACCGGCTATCAGGATCTTTCTGACAAGCAGGCCATCCGTTATTAATCCAGGAAACCGAATCCAGCCTCAACCATGCAGCACAAGGAATTCAAACCCACTTCCTGGGCCATCGAGAATAAAACCACGATTTACATCGTCACCTTCATCATTACCCTTGCAGGTCTGATGATTTACAACCGCCTTCCCAAAGAGCAGTTTCCCGACATTGTAATCCCGCAGTTTGTTGTTTCTACCATCTATCCCGGAACAAGTCCCGAAGACATTGAAAACCTGATTACCAAGCCGATTGAGAAACAGCTCAAATCGGTATCCGGCATCAAGGAAGTAAAATCACAGTCCATTGCCGATGCATCCCTGATTACCATTGAATTCAGCACCGGCATCGCCGTTCCGGTTGCCAAGCAGAAAGTACAGGATGCAGTAGACAAGGCAAAGGCAAAGTTGCCGAAAGACATGGACAATGATCCGGCTGTGCAGGAGGTAGACTTCTCGGAGTTTCCCATTATGAACATCAACATCTCCGGGAATTTTCCGCTCGACAAGCTCAAGAAATATGCAGAGGCATTTCAGGATGAGATTGAGTCCCTTCCCCAGATTACCCGGGTGGATATTATCGGAGCACTGAAACGGGAAATTCAGATTAATATAGATGCATACCGAATGCAGGCTGCCGGTTTCACATTCCGCGATGTGGAAGGAGCTGTGGCTGCAGAAAATGTCAATATTTCGGGCGGAGAACTTAAGGTAAACGATGTGCGCCGCACCCTCCGCGTAACCGGTGAATTCAAGGATGTGGAGGCCATACGGAACATTGTCATCCGTTCTTCGACCGGCGCCTCCGTTCTGCTGCGGGATATTGCTGATGTGGAAGATGCTTTTGCCGACCGGCAGGATTTTGCCAGACTGGACGGAAAATCGGTCATTACCC
>Ga0209972_10001319_pt1 | contig 21901 bp, 17 predicted proteins | sample NOAtaG_7_FD_187302 | JGI IMG/M metagenome (GOLD analysis project Ga0209972, IMG submission 187302) | Freshwater lake microbial communities from Lake Erie, under a cyanobacterial bloom - NOAA_Erie_Diel1S_2200h metaG (SPAdes) (version 2) | ecosystem: Environmental > Aquatic > Freshwater > Lake ... | reverse complement strand
CGTGCTTCGCGCCGACGGTGACGGTCACCTGGTCGAAGCTCGTCGCGACGCCGTTCTCCTTCGAGAGCTTCGCGGCGATCGCCTCGCGCGCGGCCTTGTCGCCGGGCGTGGGCGCGTACTTCGTCAACCCCTTCTCGAGCGCAGCGATCGCCACCCGCTTGATGTTGTCGGGCGTGTCGAAGTCGGGCTCTCCCATCGCGAACGCCACGACATCGCGGCCTTTCGCGCGCGCCGCGGCGACCTTCGCGCCCACGGCGAGGGTGGCGGACTCGGACATCGACGCGATTCGGCTCGAGACGAACATGCGGGGAATGTAATGTTTCGTGCGCCGCGCGGAAGGCCCGTGGCGGATACACTCTCCGCCCCATGCACTACGACGCTCATCAACCGGTGATCGACGAGTTGGAGGCGCGGATCGTGACGCTCCGCGACTCTCTTTAACTACGATCAGAAGCTGCAGGAACGGGCCGCATTCGACGACCGCATGAACGCGACCGACTTCTGGGAGAACCCGAAGGCGGCGCAGAAGGTCATCGAGGAGAGCAAGGTGGTGCGCGCACAGGTCGAGCCGCTCGAGGAGGCGATCCGCCTGCTCGAGGACTCGAAGGTGGGCTACGAGCTCGCCAAGGAAGCCGGCGACCGCGACATGCTGGCGGAGGTCGACGAGACCCTCTTCGGCCTCCAGTCGAAAATGGACAAGATCGAGCAGCAGTCGCTCCTGTCCGGCAAGCACGACCACCGCAACTGCTTCGTCGCGATCCAGGCGGGCGCCGGCGGCACCGAGGCCGAAGACTGGGCGGGCATGCTCGAGCGCATGTACCTCTACTACTTCAAGGAGATGGGCTGGAAGCTCGAGGAGATCTCGCGATCGCTCGGGCCTGAAGCGGGCATCTCGGAAGTGTCGTACCGCGTCGTCGGGCCGTACGCCTACGGGTACATGAACTGCGAGCGCGGCACGCACCGCCTCGCGCGCGTCTCGCCCTTCAACGCCGAAGGCAAGCGACAGACGAGCTTCGCGACGGTCGATGTCACGCCCGAGTTCGAGCATGGCGACCTCGTGATCCCCGACAAGGACCTCGAGATCGTGGCGTTCGTGCGCGCGTCCGGCCCCGGCGGCCAGAATGTGAACAAGGTCGCGTCGGCGATCCGCGTCACGCACTTGCCGACGGGCATCCAGGTCGTCGCGAGCACCTACCGCGACCAGCCTCAGAACAAGGCGCAGGCCCTCGCGGTGCTGCAGGCGAAGCTCGAGCAGATCGAGGAAGAACGCCGCGCCGCCGAGCTCACCGCCGCGACCGGCGGCAAGGTCTCGCGCGACTGGGGCAACCAGATCCGCTCGTATGTCTTCTACGACAACCGAGTGAAGGATCACCGCACGGGTCACGAGGTCGGCAACCCGCAGTCGGTGCTCGATGGGCGCGTCTCCGACTTCATCGACGCGGAACTCAAGCGCCGGCGCGCGGAGCGCGGCTGATGCACGCCCACGCGGACGCGGCCACGGGCAGCGGACTCCGCGTGGATGGCGTGTCGTTTGCGCGCGGCGCGCGCAGCGTGCTCGACCGCGTGTCGTTCGGCGTCGAGCGCGGGCGCGTCGTCGCCGTGCTCGGTCCGTCGGGCGCGGGCAAGAGCACGCTCTTGTCGCTCATCGCGGGATTCGACCGGCCGAGCGCTGGCGCGATCGGCTTCGACGGCCGCGACTGGCGCGCGCTCGATCCGGTCGCTCGCGGAGTGGGCGTGAGTTTCGACGACGCCGCGCTGCACGAACATCTTTCCGTCGCCGAGAACCTCTATCTCGCCGCGCGTCCGCTCGAGGTAGACGCGGCGACGCGGCGCGCACGCGTCGAGGAGATGGCGCGCGCGCTCGGCATCGGCGCGCTCCTCGCGCGACGCCCGTCGTCGCTCTCCGCGGGCGAGCGTCGCCGCGTGTCGCTCGGCCGCGCCTTTGTGCGCCGCCCGACGCTCGCGCTCCTCGACGAGCCGTTCGCGAACCTCGACCGTGCGAACCGCCTCGCCGTGCGCGGCCTGATCCGTGCGCTGCAGCGCTCGTCGGGCGCAGCGACCGTCGTCGTCACCCACGATCCGACCGACGCGCTTGCCATCGCCGACGACCTGCTCGTGCTCGTCGGCGGCCGCGTCCGCGCGCATGGGCCGGCGCTGGAGGTCGCCTCGCGCCCGATCGACCTCGAGGTCGCGCAGCTCGTCGACGACCTCGGCATGGAGTCGATCGCGCTGGCCGATGGCCGCGCTCCGGCGGGCTGCGAACTCTCCGCGGCGTTCGCGGCGTCGGTCGCCTCGCGGCTGGCCGCGCGCGGGCTCCGCGAGGCGCGCATCGGCGTCAGCCCATGGCGGCTCTCGCGCGCGGATGGCTTCGATGCCGCCGCGATGCGCATCGATGGCACCATCGACGCGAGGGAGCCGGCCGGCGCGTTCATCGATCTCGTCGTTCGGCTCGACGACGGCGCAGGCGTGCGCGCACGCGTTCCCGCTTCCGACGCGCAGGATTTGCCGAGCGGCGCCCGCGTGCGCCTCGCGGCGCGCCACGAGGATCTTCACCTCTTCGGTGGACCAACTCCGGGCATTCGGCTCGACTGACGCACGCGCGGATGTATCGTCCGTGCGAATCACCCGATGACGAGCGCGCCCCACCACCATCCCGCCGACCGACACCCGATGCACCTCGAAGTCGATCGTGCGGTCGTGTGCGACCGCGTGGCCGGCGCGCGACGCGAATGGCTCGTCACGACGGGATGCGGCGACTACGCGCTCGGCACCGCGAACGGCCTCGCCACGCGGCGATATCACGGCCTTCTCGTCGCGGCCTGCGAACCGCCCATCGGGCGCCGCATGCTCGTGCCGTTCATCGATGAAGAGGTGACGGCGGGCGCGACGCGCCTGTCGCTCGCCACGCGGCGCTGGGCCGACGGCACCGTCGACCCGGCCGGCCACCGCGCGATCGCGGGATTCTGGCTCGAGGACGGCATTCCCACCACCGCCTACGAGATCGGCGCCGCCCGGCTCGAGCGCCGCGTGTTCATGCTGCGCGAGGTGCGCGCCGTGTGCGTCGCGTGGACGCTCGTCGATGCGCCCGCGCCCATCGCGCTCGACGCGCGGCTCTTCGTCGAGCATCGCCGGCACCACGCGCTCGACCCCGACGCGGACTGGCTGCCCGAGGTGTCGATCGACGACGGCGAAGGCGCGCACGCGACCATCGTGCTGCCGGCCAACCGGCTGGCCGCGACGCCCGTCGCGCTTCGCGCGGCCGCGAACGGCGCGACGCTTTCGCGCGCGGCCGTGTGGTGGCGGCGGCACTCGCTCGACGAAGAACGGGCGCGCGGCTACGACTCGACCGGCTCGGCGTGCCATGCCCTCACGGCGTCGCTCGTGATCCCGCCTGGTGCGACGCGCGCGCTCGTCGCGGGCCTCGCATCGGCCGAACTCGACGGCGTCCTGCGCGGCGGCGCGTTTGACGCGGAGGCGCTGCTCGCGGAAGAGCGCGCGCGCCGGCGCGCGCTGGTCGCGCGCGCGCGATGCGAGGACGCGTCGGGCGAGGTCCGTTCCCTCGTCCTCGCGGCCGACGACTTCATCGTGTCGCGCCGGCGCCGCGACGGCTCGCCCGGCCGCTCGATCATCGCGGGCTTCCCGTGGTTCGAGGACTGGGGCCGCGACGCCTTCATCGCGCTGCCGGGCCTCCTTCTTGCGACCAACCGGCACGACGAGGCGAAGCTCGTCGTCGACACCTTCCTCGATCACCTCAACGCGGGGCTCCTGCCCAACCGGTTCCCCGACGAGCGCGACGGCGCCGAGTACAACGCGGCCGATGCCCCGCTCCTCGCGATCGCCGCCGCCGAGCGCGTGCGCCGGTCGAGCGGCGACGAACGCTGGTTCGCTGGCAATCTCCCCCGATTCCTCTCGATCGTCGACGCGTTCCTCGGCGGCACCCGGCACGGAATCCGCATCGACGCCGACGGCCTCGTGCGCGCAGGCGAGGACGGCCTGCAGCTCACCTGGATGGACGCCAAGATCGGCGACCTGGTGGTGACGCCGCGCCGCGGCAAGCCGATCGAGCTCACCGCGCTCTGGATCCATGCGCTCGACGCACTGGCGCGATGCATGCGCGCCGCAGGCATCGACGCCGCGCGCGTGGCCGCGCTCGAGAGAGCGTCGGTGCGCGCCAAGGCGGGCCTTTCGCGCTTCTGGAATCCTGCAACGCAGTGCTTCCTCGACTGCGTCGACGGACCGGAGGGCGACGACGCGTCGATCCGCCCGAACCAGCTCTTCGCGCTCGCGCTGTGCGCCGACGCGATTCCCGAGGGCTGGCGCCACGACGCGCTCGGGACGATCGCGCGCGAACTCATCGTGCCGCTCGGCGTGCGCACGCTCGCGCACGCGGATCCCCGCTATCGCGGACGCTACGAGGGCGACCAGCGCAGCCGCGACCACGCGTATCACAACGGCACGGCGTGGCCGTTCCTCTTCGGGCTCTACATCGAGGCGCTGCGCGCGGCCGGTTCGCCGCGGCTTGCGGCGGTCACGCTCGAGCTCGAGCGCGACCTTGCGGCACGCATCACCGAAGGCGGCATCGGCTCGGTGCCCGAGATCATGGATGGCGACGCACCGCACGCGTCGCGCGGCTGCCCGATGCAGGCGTGGAGCGTCGGCGCGCTCCTCGACGCGCTCCTCGGCGCACTCCTCGACGCGCCGCGCGGCGCTGGGGCGCGACCGTGACCGCCGAGCACGCGCGGCTGCGCGAGGCGCGCGACGGCCGCGCGTCGTGGCGGCTCTGGGGACCGTATGTGTCGAACCGCCAGTGGGGCACCGTGCGCGAGGACTACTCTCCCGACGGCGCCGCATGGAGTTCGTTTCCGCACGACCATGCGCGAAGCCGCGCGTACCGCTGGGGCGAGGACGGACTTGCAGGCTGGTGCGACAAGGACCAGCGGCTCTGCCTCGCGGTCGCGCTCTGGAACGGCCGCGACCCGATCCTCAAGGAGCGGCTCTTCGGCCTGACGAACGACGAGGGCAACCACGGCGAGGACGCGAAGGAACTTTGGTGGCATGTGGACGCGCTGCCATCGCATGCGTGGAACCGCATGCTCTACGCGTATCCGCAGCGCGCGTATCCGTACGACACCCTCGTCGCGGCGAACCGGGCGCGCACGCGGCTCGAGGGCGAGTTCGAGCTCCTCGACACGGGCATCTTCGACGACGACCGCTTCTTCGAGGTCTGGTTCACCTACGCGAAGCGCGCGCACGACGAGACGCTGCTGCGCATCGAGGTCGTCAACCGGGGACCGGAGGAGGCCGAGATCCATGTGATCCCGCAGCTCTTCTTCCGCAACACCTGGTCGTGGCGCGATGCCGCGGAGAAGCCGTCGATCGAGGGATTCCGCTCCCGGCGCGCGGTCGCCGCATCGGCGGAAGGAATGCAGCCGATGGAACTCCGGCTCGCCGACGACAGCGCGGTCGAGGACTACCTCTTCTGCGAGAACGAGACGAACTTCGCGCGCGTGTTCGGCGCGTCGCCGGCGCGCACGCCCGATCACGCGCCGAAGGATGCGTTCCACGACCGCATCGTGCTCGGCCGCCCGGACGCCGTCCACGCGCATCCCCGCGGAACGAAGGCTGGCGCGTGGCATCGGCTGCGTCTCGCCGCCGGCGAGCGCCGCGCGATCGACCTTGTGCTCGTGCCGCCCTCGAGCGACCTCGATCCATCGAAGGCCGGCGCGGTCGAGGAGATCCTCGCGCTCCGCAAGCGCGAGGCCGACGAGTTCTACGAGGCCGTCCATGCGGGGCTGCGCGACGCGGACGCGCGCGCCGTGCAGCGCCAGGCGTACGCCGGCATCCTCTGGTCGAAGCAGTACTACGAGTTCGATGTGCGCCGCTGGCTCGACGGCGACGCGACGCAGCCGCCGCCACCCGCGGAGCGCAAGAGCGGCCGCAACGCGCAGTGGCGCCATCTCGCGGCGTCGAGCGTCCTCTCGATGCCCGACACCTGGGAGTACCCGTGGTTCGCGGCGTGGGATCTCGCCTTCCACTGCGTCGCGGTCGCGAACATCGACGCCGACTTCGCGAAGGGCCAGCTCGCGAAGATCCTCACCGACCACTACATGCATCCCTCGGGCGAACTGCCCGCCTACGAGTGGAACTTCAGCGATGTGAACCCGCCGATCCACGCATGGGCGTGCTGGCGCGTGTTCCAGATCGAGCGCGCGCGTACGGGCGAAGCCGACCTCGACTTCCTCGCCGCGGCGTTCAACCGCCTGCTCCTCAACTTCACCTGGTGGGTGAACCGCAAGGACTCGGCGGGCCGCAACATCTTCGAGGGCGGATTCCTCGGGCTCGACAATGTCGGCGTCTTCGACCGCTCGCAGCCGCTGCCGGGCGGCGGAAAGCTGCAGCAGGCCGACGGCACGAGCTGGATGGCGATGTTCGCTCTCACGATGATGCGCATGGCGATCGAGCTCGCCCACGACCGCCCGTTCTATCAGGACATGGCGGCCAAGTTCTTCGAGCACTTCCTCCAGATCGCGGAGGCGATGACCCAGATGGGCGGCAAGGGGCTCGGGCTCTGGAGCGAGGAGGACGGCTTCTACTACGACCTCATGCAGATGCCCGACGGCAGCGTCAAGCAGATCAAGGTGCTGTCGATCGTCGGGCTGATCCCGCTGTTCGCGGTCGAGACGATCGAGCCGGAGGTTCTCGCGCGACTGCCCGTCTTCCGCGAGCGGCTCGAGTGGTTCCTGCGAGAGCGCCCCGAGATGTCGGCGCTCGTCTCGCGGTGGAACGAGCCGGGGCGCGGCGAGCGCCGGCTTCTCTCGCTCCTGCGCGGACATCGCATGAAGTGCCTGCTCGCGAAGGCGCTCGACGAGCGGCACTTCCTGTCGCCCTACGGAATCCGCAGCGTCTCGCGCGAACTCGGCGCGCGGCCCTACTCGATCGTGATCGACGGCAAGAGCTACGCGGTGCGGTACGAGCCGGCCGAGAGCACGAGCGGGCTCTTCGGCGGCAACTCGAACTGGCGCGGTCCGATCTGGATGCCGATCAACATGCTGCTCGTCGAGAGCCTGCAGCGGTTCCACCACTACTACGGCGACGACTTCAGGATCGAGTTTCCCGTGGGGAGCGGCCGCATGGGCACCCTGCTCGACGCGGCCGGCGAGATCACTCGGCGCAACGCGGCCCTGTTCCTCCCCGACGAACGCGGCGTGCGGCCGAGCATGGCGATGCACGCGAAGTACGCAAGCGACCCGACCTTCCGCGAACTGATCAACTTCTACGAGTACTTCTGCGGCGACACCGGCCGCGGCTGCGGCGCGTCGCACCAGACGGGCTGGACGGCGGTGATCGCGAAGCTGCTGACGCCGCGCAGGGCGTGAGCGGGTTGGGGCGGGAGTCGACAGCCCAATTGAGTGCCACTACTTCTAGGCTCTGTCTGACGGATCCCCGGGACCAAAGATCCGCGCGGCGCCCGGATGGCAAGGAGGTGAAACGAAGCTGTATCCGTAGCGATACAGCGAGTTGAAGCCGACGCGGCCAGCCGGGATGCCGCGTGGATCGACGTCCTGGGGATCCGTCAGACAGAGCCTAGTAGTGCGGCGTCGAGGTGACTGGGTTCAGACGATGTACTGACACGGGTACGGAACCACTACTGGAAGTAGTGGCACCCATTTGGGCTGTCGCTTCGGCTGGTTCTGCGCTCGCGCTTCGCGCTCGTGAGGACCAACCGCGAACATCACAAAGCGCGCCAGAGGCGGCTGCCGCAGCAGCCGCCGCTCAAATACGGTGGGGGAGGGATTCGAACCCTCGAGACCCTGACGGGTCTGCCGGTTTTCAAGACCGGTACATTCAACCGCTCTGCCACCCCACCCTAGAAACTGCGGGCAAGTCCCGCGGCGCCGAGTGTAGCCGACCGAGGATTTCGCTAGTCTCCCCGCACCGGAGACCCCCATGCGCAACCTCGCCCCCGCCCTGCTCGCCGCCACCATCTCGCTCGCTCCTCTCGCACTCGTCGGCTGCTCGACGCCCGGCTACAAGCAGGGCGACAGCGCGGCGGACACGATGCGCGGCGCCGATCAGTCGGCGGCGGCGCTGGTCACCTCCGCTCAGAACGCCCAGACCTACTTCGCCTCGCTCCAGGAAGGTGAGCTCAAGTCGATCTTCGCGCGTTTCGAGAAGGAGGTCGACGGCTTCGACTCGAGCGTCAAGCGCCTGCGCGGCTCGCTCGCCGATGTCCGCACGAACACCAACAAGTACATCGAGTCGCTCAAGAAGACGAGCGAGGCCATCTCGAGCCCCGACCTCAAGGCGAAGACCGACGGCCGCGTCGCCAACATCGCCCAGCAGCTCTCCGAGATCGACGGCTACGCGGCGCAGGTCGACTCGGCCGCGGTCGAGCTCAGCAAGGACTTCTCGGATCTCCGGAGCTTCCTCCGCGCCGACCTGTCGGCGCGCGGGGTTGCGGACGCCGCGCCCATGCGCAAGGGAATCGACGACGGCATCAGCCGCCTCGGCAAGGCCGTCGAGGAGCTCAAGAAGCAGCTCGCGGATGTCCAGACGGCCATCTCTTCGGGCGTCTGACGATATTTGTTCGTGCATTTGCACAAACTTGGTGCTTTTTCGCGTAGACTAAGAATCCTGCGGGCGCACTTCTGCGACCTGCATCCGTCTCCGCGTGCCTGAGCCCCTCTCCATCCTCGAACGCGTCGCCAAGGGTGAACCCGGTGCGCCGGCACTCTGCATCGAGCGCTTCAGCGGCCTCGTCTGGAGCCTCGCGCGCCGCCTGTGCGCCAGCGCCTCGGACGCCGAGGACGCGGTGCAGGAGATCTTCATCGACATCTGGAAGAGCGCCTCGCGCTTCGACCCGGCGATCGCCAGCGAGACCACCTTCGTGGCGATGATCGCCCGCCGCCGTCTTATCGACCGCGGCCGGCGGCGCATGCGACGCCCGGAAGTGCCGCAGATCGCCGAGACGCTGGCCGACAGCGCCGAGCGGATCGATCGCACCGAGAAGAGCGAGCAGCAAGGCATCGCGCAGCGTGCGTTCGCGCAACTCCGTCCGGAGCAGCAGCAGGTGCTCCAGCTTGCGATCCACCACGGTTGCTCGCACGAGCAGATCGCGACCGCAACAGGAATGCCGCTCGGCACCGTGAAGACGCACGCGCGTCGCGGACTCATCAAGATCCGGCAGATCCTCGCAGACCAGGGCGTCCTGTCGCCCGAAGATCTCTCCCGCGATTTCCCGCAGCCGCAGCGCGATGTTGACGAGGACGCCTCTTCGCGAATCCGTGCAAAGCGCGCGCCCGAAGCCACCAACCTCTCCTCTTCAGGAGAACCTTCGGCGTGATCCACCACTCGAACAACTCCTTCGACGACGGCCAGCAGGGCGACTCGACTCGCCTGCTCGAACGCGCATGCGATGCGGCGCTGTTCGGCGATGCGCTGTCGGCGGACGACCTGCTCGATGCGCGTGCGAACGGAGTGGATCTCGCGGCGGAGATCGAGTCGTTCGAGTTGACCGCTGCCCAGCTCGAGGCCGAGCACCATCGGGCCAACCCGTCGAAGGCCGAGGTCGTTCCGGCCGCGCTGCGCTCGCGGCTCCATGACCTCGCGCAGTCGTTCGACGCACCCAAGCCCCTGCCGATCGCGACGGCTCCCCGTACGCCGGCGCGCCCGCGCACCAAGGTGCGCGAGTGGCTCGTTGCTGCCGCGTGCATCGCTTTCGGCGCCGCGTCGACCTTCGTGCTTGTCCGAGCCGGAACGCAGACCACCGAAGAACTGCCCACCGACCCCGCGCGGTTCGTGTCGATGTACCCGACCGCCGTGCGCGTGCCGTGGGAAGGCACCAAGGATTCGCATGTCGTCGGCGCCGTGCGCGGCGAGGCGATCTTCGATCCCCGCACCTCCAAGGGCCTCCTCGTCATCGAGGGCCTTGCTCCGAACGATCCTTCGTTCGAGCAGTACCAGCTGTGGATCTTCGATGCCTCGCGCGACGAGCGCTATCCCGTCGACGGCGGCGTCTTCGACATGCCGTCCTGCGGCCAGGCCGCGGTGCCGATCGAGGCGAAGCTGCCCGTCGACAAGCCCGTGCTGTTCGCCGTGACGGTCGAGAAGCCGGGCGGCGTCGTCGTGAGCGATCGACGCATCGCCTTGGTCGCGAAGCCTTGAGGATTCTCCAAGACATCACACGACCCCCCGAGCGGGGGGTCGTTGTGCTTTTTGGCGATTTGCAAACGCCAAACTCGGTCGACGGAAACGCGGATTGGTTGAATCCGTACGATGCCGCTCCGCAACCGAGGCTCGAGTCCCCCATGCACTACGACACGCTCAACGCCACGCTCACCCGCGTGCTTGTCCTCATCGCACCCGCCTTCTTCGCGACCGTCGCTCCCGCGGCGCCGCTCGACGCCGTGGAGCCGTCGCCCACCCGCGGCCTCTGCCGGTACCCCGACATCTCGAAGGATTCGATCGTCTTCATCTACGGCAACGACCTCTGGCTCGTGCCCAAGGCCGGCGGAACCGCCCGCCCGGTGGCGAATCCTCCCGGCTTCGAGGGCGCGCCCCGCTTCTCCCCGGACGGGAAGTCGATCGCCTTCCGCGCCAACTACGACCAGGGCCTCGACCTCTACACGCTCTCGGTCGAGGGCGGAATCCCGCAGCGCGTGACGCACCACCCCGGGCCGGAAAGCCTCTGCGACTGGACCCCGGACGGCACGGGCCTGATCTTCATGGGCAACATCGGCGGCCTCACGCGCGCGTCGAAGCTCTACACCGTCGGCGCCGCGGGCGGCCTGCCCACGCAGCTGCCGGTTCCGTACGGTGCGAACGGCTCGCTCGACAAGACCGGCGAGTGGCTCGTGTACACGCCGCACTCGACCGACACGCGCACCTGGAAGCGCTACCGCGGCGGCATGGCGACCGACATCTGGCTCTTCAATGTGAAGACCGGCGAGTCGAAGCGCATCACCGACTGGGAAGGCACCGACACGCTGCCGATGTGGAACGGCCGCAAGGTCTACTACCTGTCCGACCGCAGCGCGGCCGAGGAGAATGTGCTCAATGTCTGGAGCTATGACATCGACTCGGGCAAGACCGAGCAGGTGACGCGCTTCAAGACCCACGATGTGAAGTGGCCCGCGATCGGCCCGGACGACGGCGGTTCCGGCGAGATGGTGCTGCAGCACGGCGACCAGATCTATGTGCTCGATCTCGCGACGAACGCGTCGCGTCCCGTGTCGATCACGGTGCCCGGCGACCGCGAGACGCTTCGTGTCGCGGTCGTCGACGCCGCACAGAACATCCAGGGCGCGTCGATCTCTCCAAGCGGCAAGCGCGTCGCGGTCGTCGGCCGCGGCGACATCTGGTCGGCGCCTGCCGAGAACGGCACGCCGCGCAACATGACGCGCACCGACGGCGTGTTCGAGCGCTCCGCGGCGTGGAGCCCGGACGGCAAGTCGATCGCGTTCTTCTCCGACGCGACGGGCGAGTACGAGCTCTACACCATGCCGGCCGACGGCAAGCCCGCGGAGGACGGCACGCCTGTGCCGCCGAAGCAGATCACGAAGCCGGTCGAAGGCGTGCCGAGCGCGTTCCGAACCGACATCACCTGGGCTCCCGACTCGAAGTCGGTCGTCATCCAGGACAAGGCCGGCCACATCGACCTCGTGAAGCTCGAGGACGGTTCGTCGATCCGCCTCGACAAGAATCCAGAGGCGCCGCGTTCGGTCGCCATCTCGTTCTCGCATGACTCGCGCTGGATCGCGTGGTCGCGCTCCTGCGACGGAAGCGAACTCGAGGCGGTCTACCTCTACGACACGAAGGAAGCAGACGCCGCGAAGGCGCGCACGCAGGTGACGAGCGGCTTCTACTCGGACAGCGATCCGACCTTCGACCGCAAGGGCGACTGGCTCGTCTTCACCAGCCAGCGCAACTTCTCGCCCGCCTACGGCGAGTTCGACACCACCTGGATCTACAACAACTCGCAGGTGCTGATGGCGGTGCCGCTGAAGAAGGACTTCAAGCTGCCGTGGCTGCCCACGAGCGACGAGGAAGGCCAGAAGGACGACGGCAAGTCGTCGGGCGGCGGTGGCGGAGCTCCCGCTGCCGGCGCCGGCGCCCCCCCCGCGGGTGGCCCACCGGCAGGCGGACGCCGTCGCCGTGGCGCCGAGGGCGAGGAGGCGAACCTCATCGCGGCCTCCCCCGAGGCGGCGCTCGTGCAGGACGAGAACAAGGACGCGAAGAAGGATGCCGCTGCTTCGACAGGCGCCGCAGGCACCTGGAACTGCATGGTCCGCATCGACAACGCCCCCGTCGCCGTCAAGCTCGTGCTGACCGAGACGGGCGGAACCGTGAAGGGAACCGCGAGCTCGATCATGGGTGCGACCGAGCTCACCGGAACCTACGACGCGGCCACGGGCGCGCTCAAGCTCAGCGGCAACTTCAACGGCATGGTGTTCGAGCTCGATCTCAAGGTCGAGGGCGACTCGCTCACCGGAACCGCAAGCGGCCCCGGTGAAGACGGCGCCCCGATGAAGATCGAGATGACCGGGACGCGCGTCGTCGAGAAGAAGGACGGCGACGGCGAGAAGAAGGATGAGAAGAAGGACGAGAAGAAGGAAGTCGTCATCGACCTCGACGGCTTCGAGGCGCGCGCGGTGCAGTTGCCCGCGGCGGCCGGCTCGTTCGGCTCGCTCGGCTTCAACGACCGCAACGAACTGCTCTACGGCCGCGAGGGCTCCGTGCGCATCATGGACCTCTCGTCGAAGAACCCGTCCGAGTCGACGGGCGCGAGCGGCATGCGCTTCGATCTCTCGGGCGACGGCAAGAAGCTGCTGATGGGCGGACGCGGCGGCGCGTCGATCGCGAACGCTTCGGCAGGCGCGAGCGCGAAGCCGATCGTCGCAAGCCCGATGCTCGTCGAGATCCACCCGCGCCACGAGCGCGAGCAGATCCTCGTCGACGCGTGGCGCATCTTCCGCGACTACTTCTACGACCAGGGCATGCACGGCATCGACTGGAACGCGATCCGCGCGAAGTACGAGGCGATGCTGCCCGCGGTCGTCACCCGCGAGGACCTCAACTACCTGATCGCCGAGATGATCTCGGAGCTCAATGTCGGCCACGCGTATCTGCAGGGCCCCGGAGATGTCGAGGAGACGGCGAGCCGCTCCGTCGGCATGCTCGGCGTCGAGTTCGCGCCGGCGACCAAGGAAGACGGCACGCCCGCGAAGGCGTGGAAGCTCGCGAAGTTCGTGAACGGCGCGTCGTTCGACAACGAGGCGCGCAGCCCGCTGTCCGCGCAGGGCCTCGGCGTCGGCGAAGGCGACTACCTGCTTGCCGTCAACGGCGAGCCGGTCGATCCGTCGCGCGATCCGTGGTCGCAGTTCCTTGACCTTGCCGGGAAGCCCGTCGTGCTCACGGTGTCGAAGAAGCCCGTGATGGACAAGGACGCGAAGGATGTGGTCGTGACCGCGCTCGCAAGCGAGTCGAACCTCCACTACCGCGCGTGGGTCGAGTCGAAGCGCCGGCAGGTCGAGGAACTCTCGGGCGGCAAGATCGGCTACATCTATGTTCCGAACACGGGCGTCGATGGTCAGACCGAACTCGTGCGCCAGTTCTACGGACAGCGCATGAAGCCGTCGCTCATCATCGACGACCGCTGGAACGGTGGCGGCCAGATCCCGACTCGCTTCATCGAGTTGCTCAACCGCCCGGTCACCAACTACTGGGCGCGGCGCGACGCCCGCGACGGCGCTTGGCCGCCGGACGGACACCGTGGCCCGAAGGCGATGCTCATCAACGGCCTCGCCGGCTCGGGCGGCGACATGTTCCCGTGGCTGTTCAAGCACAACAAGCTCGGGCCGGTGATCGGTACGCGCACCTGGGGTGGGCTCGTCGGAATCTCGGGCAACCCCGGGCTCATCGACGGCGGCTCGATCAGCGTTCCGACCTTTGGTTTCTACGAGGTCGACGGCACCTGGGGCGTCGAGGGCCACGGCATCGACCCGGACATCGAGGTGATCGATGATCCGGCGAAGATGAAGAACGGCGGCGACCCGCAGCTCGAGAAGGCGGTCGAGGTGCTCCTGAAGGAGCTCGAGACGAACGCCTACAAGCCGGTGCCGAAGCCGAAGGGCCCGGATCGCCGAGGAATGGGCCTGCCGGTCGCCGACCGGTGACCCGCAGCCGCGAATCGATCACGACTCGTCACTCCCGTCGGGCCTCGGATTCACTCCGAGGCCCGATCGCTTTGGGTCGCGGCCGCAGCCGCGAATCGTCCCCGACTCGCAGTCCCCGACGAGGTGCACGGCACGTGCCGTTCAGTGCCAGGCACTGCACGGCACGTGCCGTGCACCGGTCTGAACGCGGCTGCGGCATCGCGGGCGACTCTGCCGATACAAACCGCATGGCAAGCAAAGGCGGCGGCTCTGGCGGCGGTAAGGTGGTCCTCATCCCTCTTGCGCTTCTCTGCGCATTTCTGTTCTGCCAGACCTTCAACCTGCTCCCGACGGCCGTCAACGACGACATCGTGCGTTGGGCGAGCTCCTGCGTCTTTTTGGTCGCCGCGATCGTTTTCGGCCGCGATGGCTCGGCCGCCTGGTGCGGCCTCTCGGCAGCCTTGGCTGTGGTCCTGAACCCGGTCTACCCGCCCGACCTCGGCAGCTATTTCCCCGCGGCCAAGATCGTCGGGGGCGTCGTTGCCGGGGCCGCGGTCGTCCGCAACTGGTGAGCGCGCCAGGGTGCACGGCACGTGCCGTGCAGTGCCTGGCACTGAACGGCACGTGCCGTGCACCGGTTCGGGGCGCTGCGTGGGGCGACCGATGGCAGCCGCCGCGACTCCGTCAGCCCTCTCTGTTACGCTTCCGTCATGACTGACCCCGAACTGATGGCTCGCCTCGCGGCCATCGAGGATCGTCTGTCCGCACTGGAAGGCCGAAAGGCCCAGCCAACAACATCGGCGGCTCCGTCGACCGAGCCCGCACCGCCACCCGCGGTCGCTCCGGTTCCGACTCCCGCGCCCGCCATAGCCGCATCGACGCCGCCGGTTGCGCCTCCGCTGCCGGTCTTGCCTGCGCGGCCCGCACCCGCGCCGGACGCGCTCGCGCCGTCGCGATCATGGGACGCGCAGTTTGCCGCGCCATCGCATGCGAACGAGTCCGAGTCGAAGCCTCCGATCGACCTCGAACGCTTCCTCGGCGTGCAGGTCGCGGCGTGGATCGGCGCCATCGTCGTCATCGCGGCGATCGGCATCTTCGCCAAGTTCGCGATCGATCAAGGCTGGTTCGAGAAGACGCCGCCCGCCGCCAAGCTTGCACTCGCCTACGCGCTCTCCGCGGCGTTCATCGTCGCGGGCGTGCTGCTGCGCGAGCGCCTCGGCCGCCTGCCGGGCGCCGCGATGCTCGCAGCCGGCATCGGCGGCCTCTTCGTCTCGACCTGCGCCGGCATCACGCCGCTCAACATCCTCGGACCGATTCCCGCGCTCCTCGCCGGCGTCACCTCCGCGGTCGTCGGCGCCGTGCTGACACTTCGCTCGCGCGAACTCGCCGTCGGCGCCATCAGCATCCTCGGCGCGTACATCGTGCCGATCTTCGCGGGCATGTACACCCCGCGGTCGGGGCTCGAGGAACACGCGCTCCTGGTCGGCGCGCTCTACCTCACCGGCGCGTACGCCGTGGCGCTTGCGCTCGCGCGGCTGGGACCGCCCGAGTTCGCGTGGCTCCGCCTGGCGGGCGCGTTGCAGGCGCTCTCCGCGGTCTTCCTCCTGATCGACATCGGCCTCGGCTCGCCCGCGCTCTCGCTCGCGTTCACGGCGCTTTGGTGGGCGATGGCGGTCGGCGAGTGCACCCTCGCCGCGATGCGCGGGCGCACACCCCGCTTCAACACCGCCGTGACCGTTGCGGCGACCTCGATCGGCGCGACGCTCGCGCTCCGCGGCGCCTTCGCCACCAATCCCTGGACCGACATCCATTCGTGGCTCCCGCTCGGCATGGCGATCGCGGCGGGCGTGGCGGCCTTCTACCTGCGCGCGCTCGTCCCCGCAGGCGGCCTCGACGAGCGCGACCGCGAGGAAGACCCCGACGCCTACGCCGTCGTCGAGGCGTGCGCGCGGCAGTCGACCGTGCTCGCCGTGCTCGCGGGCGCCCTTGTCATCGCGCAGGTCGGCGTCGTCGTGCGCGGCGGCGCGCTGCCCGTCACCTGGTCCGTCATGGGTGCGGCGGCCATCCTCATCGGGCGGCGCAGCGGCCAGACCGCGACCGCGCGGCTCGGCGTCGCGTCGGTCCTGCTCGGCCTCGTCGCAACCACGGTCCACGCGACGCTCTTGTTCTTCGGCGCGACCACACTCTTCGAGTATCCGTCCGACCCGTCGTTGCGCGACGCGTCCGCGTGGGACTTCCGCATCACGGATTCCCACTGGACACCGCTCATCGTGGCGTTCGCGCTGCTGTTCGCCGCGCGATTCTGGTCGATCGGCACCGACCGCGACCGGCGCCCCCCGCTCACCTCGGGCTTCCTCGCCGCCTGCGCGTCGCTCCTGTGGATCGCGCTCTCGCTCTCGGTGGGCTTCAGCTACGCGACGGTCCTGCTCCTGCTCGCGATCCCGACGGCGGCGATGCTCGCAGGCCGCACGCTCTCGCTCATCAAGCTGATCGCGCTCCTCGGCTCGCTCATCGCGGCGCTCGGCTGGTTCGCGGTCACGAGCCTCCATGTCTCCGAGAACCTCCGTACCGCCGACGCGCGGCCGGCAGGCGGCGCGATCGCCGCCGCGTTCGTGGTCGGCAGCTTCCTGATGCTTGGCAAGCGTTTCCGTGCGGAACGCTTCGGAGAGGTCCCGACCGCCCTCGGATTCGGGTTCGGCCTCGCCGCGCTTGCGACCCTCATCCTCGTCGAGCGCCTCGCAGGCGAAGGCGGCGGAAGCGTCGCGCGCGCGACGATCTGGGCGTCGATGGCCGTCGGCACGATCGCGACCGTCGGCGCCATCGCCGCGCGGCAAGCGAAGCTGCTCCTCTCGGAGAGCCTCGGACTCATCGCGACCGGACTCTCGCTCGCCGTGATGCTCTTCGCGACGATCTCCGACGCCGCGTTCCCCGGCGCCGACGCGCAGTGGATCTGGCACTGGCTGCTCACCCCCGTCAACCTCGGCCTCATCCTGATCGCAGGTTGCGGCGTCGTCCTGCGCGGCGCATTCGCGCAGGATCGCGCGCGCTGCGAAGCGATCGCCGTCGCGGCGGGCGCGATGTTCCTCCTCGGCTCCGCGACGCTCGTCTACCGCTTCTTCGACCCGCGGGTCGGCGCGCCCTTCGAGACGACCCGCGTCATCCAGCAGTCGGCGCTCAGCGTCTGGCTTGCGATCGCAGCGGTGCTGTTCATCGTGCTCGGCTTCAGGCGGCAGCTGCGCCCGGCGCGATGGACCGGTCTCGCCCTGCTCGGGGTGGTCGCCGCGAAGGTGCTCATCGTCGACATGGCGGGCGCCGCGACCATGTGGCGGGTGGCCGCCCTCCTTGTCACGGGCCTCCTCTTCGTGGCGACGAGCACCGTCTATACGCGGGCCGCGAAGGCCGTCTCGAAGGCACCCCCGCCGCCCGCCCCGCCCCGGTGAGCGGGGGAGCGTCCGAGATATTCGGGCGTGGTTTTTGCGCTTCCGCACGGGGTTCATGGCATGTCGCCCCCAGCCATGCCATGCCGCTTGCCCTCTCGGGAAGTTCTGCTATTCTTCCCGACCCGTTCGAGGGCAACCTCGCGCGGGACCGCATTCGCGGGTGTAGCTCAGCGGTAGAGCGTTACCTTGCCAAGGTAAATGTCGAGGGTTCGATCCCCTTCACCCGCTTCAAGATAGAACCGGAAGGCCCAAGGCCTTCCGGTTCTGTTTTTGGCGCTTGATCGCCGCCGAATGGCGCCACGGCCGTTGAAGCGGTGCGTGCTGAGCGGCTTCGCGGCGTTGTTCGCGTCGAGCGACTCGACGACGTACGCGGCCGTGCCGATCGTGGCGCCGATGTGCGGCTTGATCACGCCCGCGTAGTCAGACTGGTTCACGAAGCCGTCGCCGTTCACATCGGAGCGCGGCGTGCGCGTCGCCTCGCCCTACGGCGAGTACGCGATGCGGTCGATCACGACGCCGGGCTTCCCGGGGGTGGCGACGGCGATCACGCTGAACTGCGCATCCGTGAGCTGGAAGGCCAGCTCCTGCGACGCCCCCGCCGCGACTCCGCCCGAGCCGTTGCCCGCGACGCGCATGCGCGCGACGGCGTCGTCGACGTCCTGCCTCATCGCCCGTCAGCCCCCATCGCAAGCATCTTCCGCAGCGCCTCGATCCGGTCTGCGGAGGCTCCCTTGGACTCCGCCGCCGCGAGATGGTCGAGCGCGGTCTTCCCCGCGTCATCCTTCAGCGTCCGGTCGGCGCCGCGATCGAGCAGCAGCTCAGCGACCTCGACGGATCCGCTGCCGGCCGCCGCCATGAGCGGCGTCCCGCCAGACAGATCGCGCGTGTCGAACGCAACACCCATGTCGAGAAGCACGCGGCAGCTCTCGCGCGCACCGCCCTCCGCGGCCGCGAGGAGGTATTTCGCCTCCATGCCGTCCAGGCGGCCGTGCGCGTGCTGGAGGAACTCGACGAAGACGGCGTCGAGGCTCGCGCCGCGCGATATCAGGGCATCATAAATGCCTCGCCGAACGCACTCGGTCCCGGGATCGACACCAGCGCTCAAGAAGACGCGGATCGACTCCCCACCGGCCTCCTGAAGCGCGACATAGACGGGCGACATGTGGAATCGCGCTTGGTCGCCGGTTCCCTTCGGGCATAGGTTCAGATCCGCGCCGCGTTCGATCAGGAGGCGCAGGATCTGAGGATCGTGCACCGCATACAGCAACGCGGTGTGGCCAATCACGTCCTCCGCGTTCACGTCGGCACCCGCGTCCAGCAGCAAAGTGACGCAGTGTATCTCTCCTGACCAAACGGCCGCCATCAGCGGTCGAACGCCACCGTACATACCGCTCCGGTCCCAAGCCGCGGCGTTTGGATCCGCGCCAAGACGAAGTGCAAGCCTGAGCCCGTTCACATCACCGGACTCGGCGAGCCGGTGCATTCTGCCCGGTGCGAATCGGATCCAGCCCCAGGCGGAGAGCCCAACGATGCACAGCAACGCAACGCCCAGGGCGACCATGCGTCGAGAATTGAAGCCATTCCGCCGATTCACTTCGTCTTGCATCCTTTCGTAAGGCAGCACGCCCTCAGTGCATCATCCACGAAATCGTGGCAAACATACCCTGGGGCTGACCACTCAGCCCTCGGCGGGACATGCCTGAGGCAGTCAATGATCTGCGCGCAGGTGGCACTCTCGCAAGGCTGGCCACTCGCGGAGCCCCGCTCAAGGAATGCCGACGTGGTGTAATCAACGGATGTGCGACGGTTCCAAAAGAGATCACTCCAGGTAACTGGCGTCTTTCTGTAGTAGCGCTCGGGCTTCACCCGGCGAAGCGCCATCCACTCATGCATCGCACCTCTTTCATGAGGATCACGCAGCCCGCACGACTCGGGGATGTACGGAACAACCAGGTTTCGATCGCGAGATGGGCCGTACAAGGTAGAGTTGGGAAATTGACCTGCGGGAAGGTCGCTGGCGGGCACTACATCGCGGCGGGTTTGGAGGGGCCAGTACCCGATGGAGGTATCCCACAGTCTCCGTCCCTCCTTGCTGAACTCGTGCCACTCGATCCAGCTGTGCCCCTTTCCGTCACCGAGTTCGAGGATGTCGGAATCACGCTTCGCAATCCGAATCCCGCAGTCCAGAGCCAACATCGCGGATGAGATCAGGCTGACCGGCACCGTCCGCCGACCACTTGGATCCACCGCGTCAATCGCCCCACCACGCACGTACTCGTAGAGGTCCATCCCATCCACGTACCCCGCCGGGTCCCGCTCGAGCCATCGGCCGAGCGCCGGGGAGTAGCTGCGGAATCGCACCGTGTACAGCCCCGAGTCCTCGTTGAAGACGTAGCCGTAGTAGCCGATGCTGTTGCAGAAGCCCTTCGAGAAGAGCCCCGCTTCGCCGACGCCACCCGAGCTGGATTTGCCGTCGTCGGCGATGCAGATGTCGTAGTCCGTCTGCGTGATCTTGCCGTTTCGGTCGAGGTCGGCTTCGACGACGTAGGCGGCCGTGCCGATCGCGGCGCCGTTGCGCGGGCGGATGATGCCGGTGTGGTCGTCCCTGTTCACGAAGCCGTCGCCGTTCGGGCCGAGCGCCGCGCCTACTTCGACTACGCCACACGCCGCTTCCGGCGGGTCGCCGCGAAGGCGATCTCGATGCCGGCCCGCCCGAGGAGCTCAATGAGGTTGTCGACGCTGAATCGGTCGATCTTGCCTCGCACGAGATCGCTCACGCGCGGCTGCGTGATGCCGAGGGCCTTGGCCGCCTCCTGTTGAGTCCAGCCCTTGCGACGGATCAGGTCCTCGAGCTCCATCATCAGATGCGAGCGCGCCTTCAGATTCGCTGCCTCGGTCGGCGACGCCCCGAGATCCTCAAAGATGTTGCCGCGAGAACGGCGCGTTCGCTCCTTCATGATGGCTCCTTCATCTCAAGGGATGAATCCCGACTCCATCGCCGATGTCCGCAACGCGGCGCGCCGGCGACGCGCCTCGGTCCACTTCGATAGGTCATGCATCGCCTCTTCGACGAGCACGCTGCTCAAGCACCGCCCTCAGCCGCTGCGCACCAACCTCGAGGTCGATGCGCGCTGTCTTGCCCGACTTCTTCTCGAAAGCGTGCAGGACGTACACGGCTTCCGCGAATCGCGCGAGAAAGAAGACCCGATGCTCGCGGCCCGTTCGGATCCGCACCTCCGAGACGCCGACGCCAAGCGACTTCATCGGCTTCCAGTCGATCGGCTCGAGCCCGCACTGCACCCGATGAAGCTGGTGGCCAGCCTCGTTCCGAGCCGCGGCGGGAAACCTCGGAGGTCGTCGAGCGACGAGCCTACCCACACGATCGGCTTGGTCGGGTGATGCCGCACTTCCAAGATTATACATGTCGGTGTATCTTAGTCAAGTCCCGCCGAGAAAGCGCCACGGTCGATTCGATTGCCAACGGTCGGGCGAAGGTCTGCGACGCGTCGGCACGGCCCACCCGCAACGGGAACCACATGCGCGAGAAGCACATGAACCACAAGCAACTCGACACCGTCGTCCTCTCCCGTGACCTTCCCGAGTTCGGCCTCCGCGCGGGAGATGTCGGCGCGGTCGTGTTCGTGCTATCCCCAGATGCGGTCGAGGTCGAGTTCGTGAGCGGTTCGGGCGACACCATCGCCGTCGTCACGCTGCCTTCCGACGAAGTCCGAGCGGTGGCGGATGAAGAGGTCCTCGCGGTGCGGGCGATTCGTCGCTCGGCGTGAACCCGCCGGGCGTCGCGCGCGCATCGGCGCTCCTACCTCCCCCACCTCTCCTACCTGCCATCCCCCGCCGCAAGCATCCGCCGAAGCGCCTCGATCCGGTCCGCGGAGACTCCCTTTGCCTCCGCCGACGAGAGATAGTCGAGCGCGGTCTTCCCCGCGTCATCCTTCAGCGTCCGATCGGCGCCGCGGTCGAGCAACAGCTCGACGACCTCGACGGAGCCGCTGCCGGCAGCCACCATGAGCGGGGTCGCGCCGAACGAACCGCGCGTGTCGATCGCCACACCCATGTCGAGAAGCGCGCGGCAGCTCTCGCGCGCGCCGCCCTCCGCAGCCGCGAGAAGGTATTGCGCCTCAATGCCGTCCATGCGGCCGCGCGCACGCTCGAGGAGTTGCGCGAGGACGGCGTCCGCCGAACCCCTGCGGGAACCAAGCGCGTGGAGTACTCCCTCCCGAAAGCACTCAGTGCGAGGATCGAGGCGATCGACGAGAAACGGTCGCAGGGAATCCTCTTCGCCGTAAGCAA
>Ga0209972_10001318_pt1 | contig 21901 bp, 18 predicted proteins | sample NOAtaG_7_FD_187302 | JGI IMG/M metagenome (GOLD analysis project Ga0209972, IMG submission 187302) | Freshwater lake microbial communities from Lake Erie, under a cyanobacterial bloom - NOAA_Erie_Diel1S_2200h metaG (SPAdes) (version 2) | ecosystem: Environmental > Aquatic > Freshwater > Lake ... | reverse complement strand
CGATGATCTCGATGCTCTTGACGATCGCGAGCAGGCGCACCTCGTCGGCGGCCAGCGCTGCATCGTCGAGGCCGTCGGCGATGCGCACCGCCCGCTGGGCGGATTCAAGCATGTGCGTGAGCCGCACGCGGTCATCGTCGATCGACTCACGCGGCATGGAGCACCCTCGCCTCGGCAAGCACGCGGTCGCGGAAGTGCTTGGAAAGTTCGCGCGGGGTTCGCAGATCGACCCTTCGCCCGATCAACGATGAAAGTTCGCTCTGAAGGTGAACCATCGTGAACATGTCCGGCGTGCGGCCGGGAGCGAACTCGACCAGGACATCGACATCGCTTTCGGGCGAGAAATCGTCGCGGAGCACGCTGCCGAAGAGCGCGAGGCGGACGATGCCATGTCTCTGGCAATACGCCGCGACATCCTCCGCCGGAATCGAAATGGGCAGGTTGTCTGGCACGCTGGAAAGAGTGTACGGCCCCGTGGGTTGCAATGACGGCAAGCCCGGCAGCCTGACCGGCCGCAAGGCGCCGGACCGTGAAGGCCACCGTGCCGCGGCCCGTGAGGCTTCGGCCAGCGCCCGGGATCTGCTGGCCCCGGCGGCGCCCCCCAAACGGCACGCCCAGCCCGTGGGCGAATGACCAGGACGCCAAGGCGCTGCTGGCCGAGGCGGCGGCGTTGATCGAAGGCCAACCGGGCGGGTCCGCGACGACACCGGAACCGAAGTGAATCACGCCACCCCTTACCCCTGCCCCCCCACTCCCCACCCCCACTCCCCACCCGCACCCCCGGCACGGTCTCGCGAGCCGCCGCCTCGGCGGCATCGCGTGCATCAGAGGGCGTCGGGCGGCGGCATGGGCCAATCGGCCACGCCCGCCTCGATCGCTGCGATGAGCGGCGGCAAGTCCCGCACCACGACCTCGTACACGAGGTTCATGTTCACGCCCCAGTACACGTGCACCAAGCGGTGGCGCATGCCGACGATCTTCTCCCACGGCACGCCCGGCACGCGAGAACGAGCCGCCTGGCTGATCCGCGACGCCGCCTCGCCGATCTCCTGGATGGTGTGCATCACCGCCCGGGCGAGGATCTCATCTGAGTCCAGATCCTCGCGGCGTCGATCGTGCATGAATCGGCGAGCCGACCGGGCCGCTTCGAGCATGTGCTGCAGCCGGATGCGATCAGAGATCTCCACGTGATGCGGATCAGGCGGCATAGAGCGGCATCGCCTCCCGCAGGACCGAACCCCGGAAGTAACGCGAAAGATCCTCCGGCGTGCGGAGATCAACCTGCCGCCCGAAGATCTGCGAGAGCTCGACGCTCATGCCGCCGAGATCGAACAGGCTCACGCGGGCCGATGGCTCGAACTCCACCAGCACGTCCACGTCGCTCTGCGGGGTGAAGTCGTCGCGCAGCACGCTGCCGAAGAGGGCCAGCCGCCGAATGCCGTTGCGCTGGCAGAACTCGGCGATGCGATCCATCGGCAGTGGGATGGGGATCTGGCCCATGCGGAAATTATACCGTTGGCGCTCGGTCCTTCCGGCTGCGCAGCGCACCGCCGGGCACGGCCGGCGCTCGGGCCGCGGAAGTCTCCGCCGGGTGCCGCTCGCCGGCGCTGTGAGGGGGCTCAAGGGAGCATGTCCCGATTTGGAGCGGGCCCGACGCCGGACCCAGCTCAGGGCCTTGCGAGCATGGTCCGGAGGGTTGCGATCAGAGGCGGCAGGTCGTCGTGAATGACGGCCCAGAGGATGTCAAAGTTGACCTCGTCGTAGCCGTGGATGATCCGATTGCGCATGCCGATGATCTGGCGCCAGGGGATCTCGGGACGATCAGTTTGGCCCTGCTTGGAGACGCGGTTGGCCGCTTGGTCGACGATCTCGACCAGGCGGACGAGCGCGAGGTTGAGCATGCGGTCGGAGTCGAGGCCCTTGCGGGTACGGCCGCGGCACATCTCCACGGCCTCCAGCGCGTGGTCGAGCATGTGTCCGAGCCGGACGGTGTCTTCATGCCGCGACATAGAGGCTCCTGGCCTCGCGGAGCACCTCGTTGCGGAAGTACTTGCTCAGGCACTGAGGGGTGTTGAGATCGACGGCTCGACCGAGCATCTCGCTCAACTCGTCCTGCAGCGCAAAGAACTGCAGGCCGGGCGTCCGCCCCGGCTCGAACTCCACCAGCACGTCCACGTCGCTCTGCGGGGTGAAGTCGTCGCGCAGCACGCTGCCGAAGAGGGCCAGCCGCCGAATGCCGTTGCGCTGGCAGAACTCGGCGATGCGATCCATCGGGATGGCAATCGGAATCTCGCGCATGCGGGGAAGTGTACGGCGCGGCACGCGGATCGCCGGTGCCGCCGACCCCGGGCGTTGCCGCCGCGGGAACATGGGCCGGTTGTTCGGCTCATCCGGTGGCGGTGGGTCCGGCCCCCAGCCAGCCACCCCCCATGCCCTCAACCCCCATTTCCCCGTCCCCCACCGCCGCCGCCTCTACCCTTGGCCGTGCTCTCTCTGCTGGTTCGGCTCGGGTGCGTGGGTCTGCGGCCGCTGAAGCCGGCGGTTCTTCCACCGGCTGAGCGGGGGGTGGCGTTCGGGTGGTTGGGGCGGGTGGCGGTGCGTTGGGGGCGGGGGCGGGGCTGGGCGGCGCTGGGGGTGGTTGTGGTGCCGCTGGTCGCCGTGCTGCTGGGCACTCTGGCGGCTGCGCCGTTCTATCGCATCACGTTCAGTGAGCGTTGGCCCGGGCGTGTGCAGACCATCGCCGACGTTTGGTCGGATGTGACCACGGACTCCTCCACGGCGTATTCCACCGCCGCCCTCGGGGCGTATAGGCCCGCCATGCTCGCGCATGCGGGGCTGACCTTGGCCGCGTTGGCGCTCGTCCTGCTGCTGTGGCTGCGTCTTGGGGCTCAGGCCGCGCTCGCTCGGCGGGCGATGTGTTCCGGGTGTCAGCACACGCTCACGGGCTTGCCGCTGGTGGAGGCGGCCGAACAAGACTCACTCGGACCGCGCTCGGTGCGCTGCCCGGAGTGCGCCGCCCTGCACCCGGTGCTGCCCGCCTGGGGCGAGGTGAACGCGCAGACGCAGCGGTTTGTGCCGGCAACCGGGCTGGTGCAGCTGTTCTGGACGCGGCGGCGGGTGAAGACCGGTGCGGTGACGGCGGCGGGGGTGGTGCTGCTCGCCGGCGCGGTGTGGGCGGGGCAATGGGCGTGGTCGCACATTGATGCGCGACGGCAGGCGGCGGCGGCGGTGGCGGCGCGGCTGAGCCCTGAGCAAGTCACGCAGCGGATTCTCGCGTTCCGTGCGGCACGAGAGGCCCAAGGTGGCGCCCCCGCACCTGAGGGTGCCGCTGGCATGGGCCCGTCGCGGTTGGAGTTGGTCGGGCACTTGGCCGATCGGATCACCGCGATCACCGAGGCGTTCATGCTCGACTGGAACGTGCGGATGCAGGGTGTGACGCCATCTACGGCGGGGACCTTCCTCATCGCACCGCTTCGGCTGCGCTCGCTGGACGATGCAACGCCGGTGCGGGTCGCCGATCAGTTGCTCTATCGCCTGCTGGCTGAGGGTGTTGAGCACGAGTTGGATGCACTGACCGGTGCGCCGGTTCCGGGGCCCTTCCCGTTCGTGCCCCGCGATGCACCGGCCGGGCCAGAGGACGGCCAGGCCGCGTCCTTGACGATTGTCCATAAGGCGAACCTGGCGTTGCTCCGGGTCGCGGTGAAGTCGGGCGACCTGCACGGCCTGATTGACCGGCTGGCGACTGCCGAGGCCCTTGAGGAGGCAAGTCGCGCGTGCCTGCCGGTTCACCAACTGCACGCCCTCATGGTTGGCGACGTCTTCCAGCACATTGAGTGGGCCTCACGCGTCCGGGGCCCTGCGGCGATGGACAGGGCCAGCAACGGCGAGGTGAACCGGGCGCGGATTGCCGCGTGGTACGACGCGCTGCGCACGACGGCGGATCGCCTGCCGCTGCCGGACCCGGTGGTGTGGCTGGACGTGGCCAGGTGGATGCTTGGCGATGAGGTAGCGCTGCACTTTGCTGCCGCCGAGCGCGTTCGAAGAGGGTTGGCGGACACGACGATCATGGAAGGTGTCGTCACGTGGCCGGGGCGAGCGGACTCGGGCAGCGCCCGTCTGGGCGGATTCCGTGAGAGCATGGAGGCCGTCAACGCTGTCGTTGATGCGCGGATGGACCGGCTTGGGCGCGTGCCGTGGACGGTTGAGCGCTATGGAGGGACGGGTGATCCACATCAGGATTTGTACTTCGGCCGGCTGGCTTCGCACCGGGTTCACAACGCCAGTGCAGGGCTGGACTCGATCACCCTCGCGGCTCGCAGCGTGCGGATCACGGTGCGCGTGGAGCGCTTCATCGCGCTGTCGCCGGAGGGCCGACCGCCCACGCCCGAGGAGTTGCCCGGCGTGCTGGGGCCGGATGTGGACTTCACCGACCCGTTCACCGGCAGGCCGCTGCGGTATCGCATCACCGATCATCCCGCGGATACCTCTCCCAACTGGCCGACGGACTGGTCCGATTCGTGGCCGCGGCGCCCGTATGTGCTGTATGCGGCGGGGCTGGACGGCACGGATGACGGCGGCAGGATGGGAGAATTCACGAGGGCGTGGCTCCCACCGAACTTCAGCACCGGCACGGATGTGATTCTGCCGTACGGGGTGTTGTCGCCGTGAGGGGTGGCTCTCCGCTGCCGAATGGGCACGGCGACGCTGCTCTGTTGCGCGCCCAGTCAAGGGCCCTGGCTGCTGTGGCCCCGCCGGGGGCAGGTCGCGACGATGGACTTACCCGAACAGCAGGCGGAGCAGCTCGTCGCGTTCAAGGCCGGCGTGCGACCCAACGTCTCGCAAGATGGCGTTGAGGGTGCCGATCTTCAGTGGGTCGTGTGCGGGGATGGTGATGTGGTGCTGGCTGGGGCGCAGCGTCGTGAGACGGATGTGGCTGCCGCGCTGATGGTCGATGGCGTAGCCGAGCCTGGTGAGCGCCTTGGCCAGTTCCAGACCCGAGATGTCCCGGGGCAACTTCATGCCGCGATCAGTTCATCGCGGACGTGGTGCAGGCGGATGACTTTCGGTCGCGTGCCCTCGTCTGGAAAGTGGCAGCGCACGGCGTCGCGCACGTTCTCGCGGAGCTGCTCGGGCGTGTCGCCTTGCGTGAAGATCGACGAGCCGACGGCGTGGGCGGTGAAGCCGCCGTCCGGGTCTTGCTCGACGATGAAGACGATCTCGGTGTTCACGGCGGAATCGTATTCCGCACGGCCGACGGCACGGCCGAGAGCACCCCCGGCATCCGGGCACCGCCCCCCGGCAGGCCACCGGGATGGCGCGGTCCAGCGGGCGGCCGGTTCGCGGCCTGCTGCCCACCTCCTACTCCCCCCGCTACCTTCCCTCCCCATGTCCCCCCCCACCTCCCCCACCCCCCACACCGCCCCAAACACCCCCCACCCTGCCCCCCTGGTCACCCGCTTTGCACCCTCGCCCACCGGGCACCTGCACGTGGGCGGGGCGCGCACGGCGCTGTTCTGTTGGGCCTTCGCCCAAGCGCAGGGCGGGCGGTTCATGATCCGCATTGAGGACACCGATCAGGCCCGCTCGTCCGATGAGTCGGCCCGGGGCATCTTGGAGGACTTGGCGTGGCTGGGCATCCTGTGGAACGACGGGCCCACGCTGACAACGCCGCTCGGGGCCATCGGCGCACAGTCGCGCCCCGTCGGCCCGTACTTTCAGGCGCAGCGGCTGGGGCTGTACAACCAGTATCTGGAAGCGCTGGTGCGCGCCGGGCGGGCGTATCCGGCGTTTGAGAGTGCCCAGGAGATTGATGTTCTGCGGCAGGCGGCAGTCGCTGCGAAGAAGACCTTCCGCTACCCGCGCCCGGCTGACGTGGTGCCCGGGGTGTTCCCCGCCCAGCGGTGGTCCCGCGCCCAGGCCGGCGAGCCCCACGTGGTGCGCTTCGTCGCACCCTCCGCCGAGGTGGTGGTGAACGACCAGATCCTCGGGCCGGTGCGCTTTGCCCCTGGCGAGATGGACGACTTTGTGGTCCGCAAGACCGACGGCTTCCCGACCTATCACTTTGCGGTGGTGGTGGACGATGAACTGATGGGCGTGACCCACGTGCTGCGCGCTCAGGAGCACCTGATCAACACGCCCCGGCACGTGGCCCTGCAGCAGGCGATGACGCGACTGGACACCGGGGCCCGCTTTGCCACGCCGGTGTACGGCCACATGCCGCTGATCTTCAACATGGACGGCACGAAGATGAGCAAGCGCGACAAGGCCAAGGCGGCGCGCAAGGCGGCCAAGGATGCGCTGACCAAGAACCCCGCGCTGAACGCCGGCACGCTGGCGGCGGCCACCGGCCTGGCCGAGACCGCGGTGAGCGCGTTCCTGAACGCCGAGAGTGACGATGTGAACACCGCCGAGGCGGTGGCGCGGCACTTCAAGGTCGGTCTGCCGGAGATCGAGGTGTACGACTTCCGGGCCAGCGGCTATCTGCCCGAGGCGATCACCAACTTCCTGGCCTTGCTGGGCTGGTCGCCCGGCATGAAGGATGCGGCCGGCAAGGACGTGGAAAAGTTCGACATGGCCTTTTTGGCCAAGCACTTCTCGATCGACCGCATCGGCAAAAAGCCGGCGCAGTTTGATCGCACCAAGCTGCTGTCGTTCAACGCCGATGCCATCAAGGCCCTGCCCGACGCGGTGTTCGCACAGCGGCTGGTCACCTGGGCGGCGGAGTTCAACCCCGCCTTCGCGGCCCAGTTGGCAGCGCTGCCGGAGGCAGCGCGGACGCGGCTGCTGGCGGTGATCAAGCCCCGCTGCCGCACGCTGGGCGATGCCCCGGGCGTGTGCGCGTTTGCGATGGTGAGTGATCAGGCCTTGGCGTTTGACCCAACGGCGATGGACAAGGCGGTGCGCACCGACGCGGGGCGGGCGGTGCTGCGGGCGTTCGCCACCGCCCTGCCGGGGCTGAACCCGACCGAGCCCGCGGCAGTGGACGCGTGGGTGAAGGCGCACGCGGAGGCCGGCGGCATGAAGATGGGCGAGGTGGCCCAGCCGGTGCGGATCGCGCTGACCGGGGGCACGGTGTCGCCGCCTTTGGGGGATGTGGTGGCGGTGCTGGGAACGGCCAGCAGCCTGGCGCGGGTGGAGCGGTGCCTGGCGCAGGCCTGAGGGCCCCAACAATGCTGATGCGTGGTTGGGCGTGCCCGGAGCGTTTCAGCCCCGGCCGCCCGACGCACGCACCGGAGGTCCGCCCATGCTCGCTCGCGCGGTGCTGGTGTGGCTGGGGATGATGGCAACGGAGACGGTGCTGGGGGTGCTTCGTGGCGTGGTGCTGGTGCCACTGCTGGAGCGAGCGCTGGAGCCGGTGGCGGGCAGTGCTTCGGGGGCCGATGTGCTGGCGCGACGGCTGGGCTTTGGCGTGGGGCTGGTGTGCATTGTGCTGTGGGCGTGGTTCACGCACGGGTGGATGACGGCGGGGCGGCGGCGTTCAGGCGCAGCGCTTGTGGGCGTGGGCGTGCTGTGGGCGGGGCTGACGTTCGGCTTTGAGGTGGGCATCGGCCGGCTGATGGTGGGTGTGGGGGGTGAGGGGGGTGAGGCAGGGGGGGGTTGGCCGGCGGTGTGGCAGCGGCTGGCGGAGGACAATGACCTGACGCGGGGTGGGCTGATGGGCATCGGGCTGGCGGCGATGGCGCTGGCGCCGGTGATGATCGCGCGGTGGCGCGGGGGGCGGAGGGAGCGGGGGCGAGGGGAGCCGGGACGGGGGAGCGAGGCCCCTCCAGCGGCCCCCGGCCCCCGGTCGTAAACTTGACCGCATGGAGGCCGTCCCGCTGCCCGACATTCCGCGCCAGGCCTTGGCCGAGTTCTGCGCCCGGTGGGGCGTGGCGCGGCTGTGGCTGTTTGGATCGCTGGCGAGCGGCTCGGCTACGCCGCAGAGTGACGCCGACATTCTGGTGGAGTTTCTGCCCGACGCGCTGACCTCGACGTGGGACTGGCCCGCGATGCAGGACGAGCTCAGTGCGCTCTTCGGAAGGCCGGTGGATCTGCAGACCGTCGGCATCCTGCAGAACCCGTGGCGTGCCACCTCCATCCTCGCCTCGCGGAGGCTGCTGTATGCCGCGTGACTCCTCCGACCGCGCCGACCCAGGCGATGCGGCACTGTTGCACGACATGGCCGAGGCCTGTGCCCGGATCGAACGCTTCATCGCCGGCAAGGCACTGGCTGACTATCAGGAGAGCGATCTGCTTCGCTCGGCGGTTGAACGCCAGATCGAGATCATCGGCGAGGCGGCGCGGCGACTCTCTGCCGGCTTCCGTGATGCCCATCCGGAGGTCCCTTGGCGTCCGATCATCGCCCAGCGAAACATCCTCGCGCACGAGTATGGCGAGATCGAGCATCGCCTGATCTGGCGTGTGGCCAGCGTGCACGTGCCCGCGCTGGCCGTGCAACTTCGCAACCTCCGCAGCACGGGTGGAATGTCGCCGCCGCCGGCCTGAACGCCCCTTCCGCTACCATCGCCCCGACCACGCATGAGCACACCCGATCAGCCCGCCCCCCCCGGCACACAGCCGCCCGCCCCCCCCAGCGCCGAGCCCCCCGTCCGCTTCGGCGACGTCGTCAAACGTCTCGGCCCCACCGGGCCGATGGCCGTGCTGGCGTTGGCCATGCCGCCGATCTTCTCCATCGCGCTGTTCGCCGCGTTTCCCACCATCGCCCCGTGGCTGCGCGAGCACCAGGGCACGGGCGTCGCGGTGTATGTCGCCGCGTTTGCCATTCTCGCCGGCCTGGCGGTGCTGCCGACGTACGCCCAGGCGGCGCTCGGCGGGTTTGCCTTCGGGTTTGCCGTGGGCCTGCCCGCGGCACTCGGCGGCTTCGCGGGCGGCGCGCTGATCGGCTACCTGATCGCCCGCTCCGCCTCCGGTGATCGGGCGATGACGCTGATCAACGAGCACGCGCGGTGGCGGGCGGTGCGCGATGCGCTGGTGGGCGACCGCGACCCTGATGGCTCCGGCCCGCGCAAGCCGTCGTTCTTCCGCACGGTGGGCATGGTGGCGCTGCTGCGCATGCCCCCCAACAGCCCGTTCGCCCTCACCAATCTGGTGATGGCGGCGGTGAAGGTGCCGGTGTCGGCGTTCATCCTCGGCACGATGGTGGGCATGTTGCCCCGCACGGCCGCGGCGGTGTTCATCGGCGCCAGCGTGAAGCAACTGACCAAGGACGACCTGGCCAAGGCGGGCCCGGAGTGGATGTGGTATGTGGGCATCGTGCTGACGGTGGTGGTGTTCCTGGCGGTGTGCGCCATCGCCAAGAAGGCGGTGGAGCGGGTTACCGGACCACACATCTGACAGCGGGTTCCGATACTCACGTGGGAACAGGGCGTTTGGCCCCGGGCGAGCCTGCGCGGCGACGGCTGTGTGTCGCTCGTGGCGACCTTTTCTCGCTCTGCCGGACAACGGCCGTGCGGTCCGCCGGCCAGATTCGGGAGACCCCATGTTCAGCCGCCAGACCAGCCGCCAGACCGGTCACCAGACCGGTCACCAGACCAGTCACCAGAACGGCCGCCGGCCATCTGCCAAGCCACTGTTTGGCCCCGCCCGGTTGCGGAGCATGGCGGCGACGTTCGCGGCTTTGCTGGCTGCGCTGGGTCCGGCTGCCCTGCCATCGGCTTCGGCTCAGCCGTCGGTCTTTGTCGTACCTCGGGGTCCGGTCTTCGACACCACGCCTCTGACGGGCATGTCGCCGTCCGGCCGTTTCCTGTGCGGGGCCGGCACCTTGCTGTTCATCAACTTCCATGCGCAGTGGGCGATCGACATGGAATCGTCCGATCGCTCGGCGACACAACTGCCGATGGTGCCTGTGGGAATCGGCTTGGAGAGGTTCTTTCCGGCCGCGGCGTTCGACAATGGCACCCTGCTCGGCTGCTTCTCGAGGCCGGAGGAAGGCAACGGCCTGACCACCCTCGACTACCGCACCTCCAATCAGTTCTCCCACGTCCCGGGTGTGGCCGGCTCCTTGAACACTCTCTATTCGTGCAAGCCTCGGATCTCGCGTACCGGGCGCGGCGTCGTCAACTACCGCATACTTGAGAACAACTTAAAGGGTGTTGCGCTGTTGACGCCCACAGGGCCGGGTCAGCCGATGAACGTCACCCCGATTCCGTTTCTGGAGAATGCGTTGGGCATTGGTGTTGACGCGAACGGCCGCGAGGTGGTCACGGGTCTGGACGCAGCGGGCAACGTGCTTCGGCTCGACCTGCTCAGCGGCGTGGCGTCCGTGGTGTATGCGGCCCCTGTGCCGTTTGTGGTGCAGCACGCGTCGGGAAACGGGCGGGTGATCGCCGGAGCCGTGGACGCGGGCCAGGGCAACGCCAGTCTGTTTATGTGGTCCGCTGAGACCGGCCTGCAGGCCTTGCCCAGCGAGGGTCTGTCATTCAACTTCGTCTGCGGCATCGATGAACCCGGACAGGTCATCATCACCGCCGGCAGCTACTTGGCGGATCCCTCGAATCCCAGGAACAGCTACTTATCCGGATACGTCCACCGCCGCGGACATGCGCCGGTGACCCTCAGCGAGCTGGCGGCGTCGCAAGGCCTGACTGGTCTTCCGGAGCTGTGCGGACCGCTTGAAATCTCCGCCGATGGCAGCACCATCGCCGGGGCTTTCAACGAGTATTGGGATCAGAACCTCACAAGGAGAACAACCGCCCTCCGTCTGGTTGTTCCTCCCCCGCTGGGCGACTCGTGCGCCGCCCCCCAGCCGGCCACGTACGGATCCACGTTCTCCAGCACGCGCGGCGCCAATCGCAACTCGGGCATGCCCGCCGCCTGCGGGGTGTCTGAAACAACTTCGGGCGACGTTGTCTTTTCCTTTGTGCCCGCCGCCACCGAGACTGTCATCATCGACACCTGCGGCAGCGACTTCGACACCACGCTGCTGGTCACCACCGACGGCTGCGGGAACAGCCTCGTTACGTGCAACGACGACGACCTCCAGGGCACGTGTGCCGCCAACGGCCTGGCGTCGCGCGTGCAGATCTCCGTGTTCCAGGGCCAGACGTATTTCATCCGCGTCGCCGGATACAACGCGTCCCGAGGCGGTGTTCAGTTGAACATCACCGCCCCCAACCGTCCGGTGAACGACCAGTGCACCGGGGCGTTGCCCATTGACGCGGGAAGCTCCCGCGAGATCATCGCGACCAACGCCATTGCCGATCAGCTTGCTGTCTGTCCGGGATCGCCAGCCGTGTTCAGCGACGTGTGGTACTCCACCACCGCCCCCGCCAGCGGCCGCCTTCGCATCTCCAACTGCGGTTCAAACGCCAACACCGGCATCGTCATCTACAACGCCGCCCCCTGCGGCTCGCTGGGCCAGCCCATCGCCTGCGCCACCGCCGGCTGCTTCGGCGGCGGGGCAAACGCGATCGTCAACGTCACCGCGGGGCAAAACCTGCTGATCCGCGTGGGCGGCCTGTTTGGGGGCGGGCCCCAGGGCCTGCTGTCGGTCGCGTATGCCTGCGATGAACCGGCGTACGACGCGTACCGGGGCGTGGTCATGGCTGACACCCCCGCGGCCTTCTGGCGGATGGACGACCCGGCGACGTTCGTGGCCGCCGATCAGGTGCTGCCGGTCGCCGGACAACTCGACTGCGGTCGCAACCCAGGGGTCTACTTCGGCTCGGCGAGTCGCCAGCAGTACGGCCTGTGGGGAGGCGCTCTGAGCCTGAACGGCCAGATCGGCGGGGTCAACCGCATGGGCGCTCCGCTGCCTGATCCCGCGCTGCCCGACGGCGCTTTCACCGTCGAGGCGTGGGTCCGCGTGACCGATCCGCTGGCCGGCGGCGTCATCACCCAGCGTCTGGACCCTTCGGAATACTCCCTGAGCATGAGCATCGGCCAGACCTCTCTGGGACAGTTCCCCGGGCGCGTCATGTTCTTCGCCGACGGCCCCGGGGTCCTCAACGGCGCCATCTCCGACGGCGCGATCAATGACGGGCGCTGGCACCATGTCGTCGGCATTCGCGACCGCACCGGCCCCAGTGACCGCGAGTGGCGATTCCGCATCTTCGTCGACGGCGTGCTTGCCGGCGAGAACAACCTGGTGCTGGCCGGCACCCGAATCCCCCAACCCGTCAGCAGCGACGGCTGGTGGACCATCGGCTCCCTCCCCGCCTGGAACCTGCCCTTCACCGGACTGATCGACGAGGTGGCCCTTTACACCACCGCCCTGAGCCCGGCCAGAATCGCTGAGCACTACAACATCGGCAAACGCCAGTGCTCCGTCGCCGATATCGCCGGCGTGGGCGGCGTGCCCCAGCCGGAGGGCAACCTCACCGGCGACGACTTTGTCGTGTTCATCAACGCCTTCTCCGCCGGCGAACCGGAGGCGGATCTGGTGGGCATCGGCGGCATGCCGCCCCCCGACGGCCTGATCACCGGCGACGACTTCAACGCGTTCATCGGGGCGTTTGCGCAGGGGTGCCCGTAACAGCGTTGGCGTCGCCAATGCTCGAGATTCACGATTCCACTTGTGCGACATCCGGCGTGTCCCGCGTTGCTCTGTGCAGTTGCGTCGTTCCAACGCTGTCCGGGAGGTGTTCGTGTGTGCTGGAGTGCGGATTGATGCCAGCCCCCTCCAATGATGTGCTTCGGGCTCTTGCACGAGAAGTCAGCGGAGGTGTTCACCATGACTGTGCACGTGAGAACACTGGGGTTTCCGTCCCGTCCTGGTCATTGGTTCGGCCTGTCGCTTCTTCTGCTGCTGGTCATCGCCGCGTCGCCAACGCGGGCGCTGGCTCAGTGCCAGCCGCGCTGGCTGAACAGCCCCGATCAGGCACCCGAAGGGGTGAACGGCTGGGTCTCAGCGGTCGTGCCCTTGCCCAACGGTGATGTCCTGGTGGGCGGCGCCCTCTACAGCGCGGGCGGACAACCCGCCGCGGGCCTCGCTCGTTGGGATGGCGCGGGGTGGAACACGCTTGACCGTCCGTTGCAACGCACCGATGGCTTGGGGGCGTGGGTTCTCGACGCGGCCGTGCTCGCCAATGGGGATGTCGTGGTCTGCGGGAACTTCTCGACCGCTGGCGGTGTGCCGGCAAGAGGGATCGCGAGATGGAACGGCTCGCAGTGGACCGCGATGGACGCGGGCGCGGCGTCGGGGGCGTACGTGTTCTTGACACTCCCCGGCGGCGATCTGGTCGCCGGCGGCCGCTTCGTGGACGCGTCGGGCAGCGTCGTCGACGGTGTTGCCCGCTGGGATGGTGCAGCGTGGTCGCTTCTGGGGGCAGGCTTCAGCGGTGGGTTCTTCAGCGGTGACACGACAGTGTTGGCTCTCGCCATGCTCCCCAACGGGGATTTGATCGCCGGGGGTGACTTCTCCGCAGTCGGCGACGAACGCACCCAGAGCATCGCCCGGTGGGACGGCCAGCGGTGGCTGGCGTTGACATCGGAGGCTGACGGCTTCAACCCGCTGAGCGTCGTCTACGGGTTGGCCGTTTTGCCGTCCGGCGATCTGGTGGCCGGCGGCTACCTCAATTCCGCGGGCACCATCGCCACCAACGGCGTTGCCCGGTGGAATGGGGCGGCGTGGTCACCCATGGGCTGCGGCATGGACGACTTCGTCAACTGCGTCGTAGCACTCCCCGATGGCAGGGTCATCGCCGGCGGGCAGTTCACCGCCGCCGACGGCAGGCCGTGCAGCCGGATCGCCATGTGGGATGGGACGGCATGGGCGCCGCTCGGCAGCGGCATTGATGGTCCGGTCTCCATCCTGCACGTTCTTCCCAACGGGGACCTGATCGCCGGTGGTTTCTTCGCCCTTGCCGGCAGCCGATGGGTCAGCAACATTGCGCGATGGGATGGGGCATCCTGGTGGCCGTTCAACGCTGGCTTGAATGGGCTCGTGTGGTCCGTGCACGTGCTGGAGAACGGCGACCTGGCGGTCGGTGGCGCGTTCTCGCACGTCGGGGGCCAGGCGTCCGGTCGCGTCGCCCGATGGAACGGCAACTCATGGTCAACGTTCGGCTCGGGCATTGGTTCCGCCCAGCACAGTGCGGTCACGGCGCTGGCAACCGCGCCCGACGGCGACTTGATCGCGGCGGGCTCGTTCTCGATGGCAGGTGGCCAGCCAGCCAGCAACATCGCACGCTGGAACGGCTCGGCGTGGCACCCCTTGGGAGAAGGAACCTCCAGCATCGTCTGGGCGCTTGCACCCCTGCCAAACGGCAACATCGTCGCAGGCGGAGCGTTCTCGCATGCCGGAGGAGCCCATGTCAACTGCATAGCCGCTTGGAACGGCACAGCCTGGACCCCGCTGGGCGGTGGTGTCAGCGGCCGGGGCTCTTCGACGGCGATTTACGCCATGGCGGTGCTCCCGAACGGTGATCTGATCGTCGCAGGTGACTTCACGATGGCCGGGTCCATCAGTGCGAGCAACATCGCCCGCTGGGATGGCTCGGCCTGGAACCCGCTTGGCTTGGGGCTTGACGACGCGGCCACCGCACTTGCCGTGCTTCCGAACGGGGATCTGGTATGCGGTGGCAACTTTGCCTTCGCCGGAGGGATCCCGGTCAACCATGTTGCCCGCTGGAACGGGTCGTCGTGGAGCGCCCTCGGCACAGGTCTTGCGCTTTCGCCGTCCAACTATGTGTCGGTTTCCGCGCTTGCTGTCCTCCGCGACGGCAGCTTGGCTCTTGCCGGGGTCTTTGACTCCGCTGGTACCGTCCCAGCGAACAACTTTGCCCGCTGGGACGGAACCGCCTGGCAGTCACTCAACTCTTCACTCAATGCCAGCGTCAACGCGTTGGCCGTACTGCCCAGCGGCGATCTGGTCGCCGGAGGCTCCTTCGAATCGGACTTCGTGACCCTTGGCTATCTGGCCCGACGCACACCCACCGGCATCCCCTGGGTCGCCCGCCAGCCGACCCCCGCCTCCGTACCCGCCACCCGCACGGCCACCCTCTCCGCCTTCTGTGCCTCCGGCTACGACTTCAACGGCCCCGTCACCTTCCAGTGGCGGCGCAACGGCGTGAACATCGCCGACGGCCCCGGCGGGGCTTCCCCCGGCGGCGGCAGCGTGTCGGGCGCCACCGGTTCACTCTCGGCGGCCAACCTCGGGGCCACGCTCACCATCTCCGGCGTGCAACCGTCAGACGCGGGCGAGTACACCGTGGTGTTCACCAACGCCTGCGGGTCGGTCACGTCGGCGCCGGCGACGCTGTTCATCACGCCCGCGCCGTGCAGCCTGGCCGATGTGGCCTCCGTCGGCGGCGTTGCCCCGCCCGATGGCCTGCTGACCGGTGACGACTTCAACGCGTTCATCGCGGCGTTCGCGGCCGGCGAGGGGGGTGGGTTGGCGGATGTGACGAGCATCGGCGGGCCGCCGGCGTTGCCGGATGGGCTGATCACCGGAGACGACTTCAACGCGTTCATCGCCGCCTTCGCCCAAGGCTGCCCATAACCCACACTCCGCCCCACCCCCCCACACAACCCACGCCCCCCCACACAACCCACGCCCCCACCGCCCCATTCAGCCCGCTCCCCAGCGTCGTGATCCGGTCATGGATCACGCGCCCGCCCGCGTCCATATCCACCTGCCGCACCGTCTGGCTCGCCCCACCTCCGGTGGACACCAACGATCGACAGGCTATGGCTCATCGACTTGGGCCTGCTCCGTCATCCGGGACCACGACAGGCAATGGAAGTCGAATGACCAGCGACGCGGAACCGTCGCTAATGACCTTTGCAACGCTGGATTTATCATAGTCTGCCAGTTTATTTCGATGGACTCTGTAAATATCCAATTGGACAAGGTCACCCGGTGCCACAGACGACAACAAGATCTTCTCTTCAAAAGGCCTATCGTCAGGATGACTGGGCGTTATTTGAGAGCCGAGATACTTCCACAACAACCAAGGATCGGCCACCATACGGCTTGCTCCGTCTGACTCAAATACTGTAACAACGCCCAAGTAATAGAACGTGTGGACCGTGTTGTGAGCAAGACTATCGCCCGTCTCGAATGAAGTCATCAAGAATATCTTCCCCTGTTCGCTCACAAACAGTCTGCCGGCCGAAGCCGATTGAGCAAACATAGCAGCTAGCCACGGAAGATACGGATCTCGAATGAGCGGACGTTTCTCATGGAGAACGACTGAACGCCGATAGCCCATCATGGCCCCAAATGCCGTCTGCTGCGAACCTGTCTGCAGCCGTTCGATAACGGCCTTTGCAGCCAACACTCCAGGCTTCTTTTGATCTTCCATGATACTCGTATCTACATGACCGCGTGCATTCAAATGAGAAGCATTTGATGCAAAGATGACTATCGCCAAGAAACCTAATCCGACACAAGAAAAAAGACAGAACAATGTTCTTGTAAACATCTAAACGTCTCCGGTCGCGTTGGTGGACAATACAATGACTAGCACTAGAATTTGACTCTGCTCGGGCCCGAGTACAGATCAATTGGTGGCACCTCAACTGGTTGCCTACTGCCTCCAGCTTTATACGTACATCCGCCTCCCTGGGAGGAAACGTTTGCGCTAATCCGCGGTATTTGACCATTGCATGCCGTAGCCTCGGTCAGCCCAGCAGGTGCACACTTATCCCATGCAGCCTCCCTGGCTGGTTTGGTAACTCCGGCACATCCGAAAGAATCGCTATTATCAATATACCACTTTTTCAACGCGGCGACGCACTGAGCCCAGGTATTTCCTTGACGCCATCCGTTGGCTGGATCACAGCAACTTGCGAGTGCGGTCGCTCGGGCTTCCGTGCACATCACAAAGTCGCAAAGTGGTCCATTATTATTCTGATTTAATAATCCACAATTGTCGTCCCCAACACACCTATCTGCCGCATGCAGAATCTCGTGAGCAAGAACTCCGCAGTCTTTATCTTTAAGATTGATGGTGTTTGTCAAGCAACTAAAAGAACCTGCAGGTCCCGTCGTGACGCACACAATCTTAGTTGTCCCTCGCGAACTGTTTGCGCAATCAGCGCTGTACCTTGCCAATGCTGCTTTTACTTGAGGGTCATTTTGGCAGGTGACTAACGGATTCGGTGAGCACGACGAATCCACGGTCGGTCCCGGTGCAGAAGGACGTGGCGGCGGAGGGGCCGGCCGGGGAACTTCCGGAGGCTGAAACCACTCGTGTGGATCTCTCCAGGCGGGGTTGAGGTTGGAAACTGCTCGATGCGTAACAATCGCTCCACTTCCCCACCTCACCCTCCCCGTCTGCCCACTCCCCCCACTCACCTTCCCACTCAGCACGGCATCCAGCGCCACACCCGCCGCCGCCATCGCCCCGCGCACGTTGCCCGGGCCCTTCGCGTCCGCCCCATCCGGCACGCTCATGATCGCGCGACCCACCAGGGCTCCGCTGTCCCACTCCGCGTTCCAGGCCGTGAAGTCGTCCCCATCCACCACGCCGTTGTTGTTCAGGTCCGTGGCGCCATTCGCCGTCCCCGCGGCATACTCCGCGATCCAGGCGTTGTAGTCATCACCCGTCACAAGCCCATCCGCACCCCGCGCCCCACCAATCTGGTACCCATCACTTGGTGACAGCCGCATCGGCTCCACACTGCCAGCCCCATCCCCACCAGGCACAAACTCCATCCGCTCCCGCACCGCGCCGGGCCGCGTCACGCTCCCAGTGTCCTTCAGCCCACCCACCACCGCAATCACATCCCCATTGGCCCGATGCAGCAGAAACGCCTGCGTCTCCAACACCCCATCGCTGCTCCCGCCCCAGCCACCGCCGCCCGTCGCATCCACATCCCGCCGCACGGCCAGTTGGCTTCCGCCAGTGCCCATCTCGTGGTGCGTGTAAATCTCCTTCGGGCTGGCATCGGCCCCGCGGAAGGTCGCCACGTGCCGGCTGAACCCGTCATACGCCTTGAAGTACCACGGGTCCTCCGTCTCCGTCCCCACCCCCGCCGTCGCATCGGTGTCGTACCGCTCGCCGATCACCCGCCCCAGCCCGTCATACGCAAACTCCTTCACCAACGCCCCGCCCGTCTTCACCTTCGCCTCCACCAACCGTCCGAAGCCGTCGTAGGTCCATGAGTAGTTCAACCCATCGCTCGTCGGCCGCGTCAGTTTGTCGTAGGCAATCGTGTACTCCGGCTGCGCCCCGTTGTCGCTGTTCGTGTCGCGCGCCGTCGGCTTGTCCAGCAGGTTCAGCGTCCGCGTGTCCTTGGTCTCTTCCGGGTCCACATAATTCGGGGCAAACGCCGTCGTGCCGTCGAACTGGAAGTTCAGGTCCATGTCCCACGACGCCACCGTCCCCGACTGCGTGAACGTCCGCACATCCTCGCGTCGGCCGTCGGCAATGGGGATGTTGCCGCTCCCATCCAGCGTGCCGTGCCGCAGGCTCTTCAGCCGCCCCAGATTGTCGTACGTCGCCTTGGCGTCCTCAATCGGGAAGTACGTGCCATCGCGCTTCAGGGCCATGCCCTCGGCGTTCAGGGTCACCGCTACATCAATGAAGTCCACCAGCGTCGCCCCACCGGTGGCGTTGTACGTCTGCCAGTGCTCCCGAATGGGCCGGTTCCAGCGGTCCAACTTGTTCGTATACGCCGCGGCCCCCCCGCTCGCCCCCGTGTGCAGCCGGCTGCGCACCAGCGCCGCCGCCACGTCGGTCTCAATCACCGTGCCCGCGCCAAGATAGCGATACTCGGCTTGAATCAGCGTGCTCCCGGGGAACTTCATCTGCGTCACCCGCCCCAGGTCATCGTCCATCAACGCCGCAGAACCAGACGCGTTCAAGTACAGCATATCCACACCCTGCACCAAGGTTGCAGCCCGGTACAGGTCCTGGTCCGTCCGCCGCAGTTGCACGGGCACATGGGCCCCACCCGCCCCGCCGCCAACACCCCCATACTGCACGAACGTATTGCGAACGTTGTAGTCGTCCACGCTGCCGGAGGCTCCCACCGCGCTATTCACGTCGATGGCGTGCCGCTCCAGCAGCCCCCACCCGTCATACGTGTTCTGCACCTGGTTCACAATCGCCCCGCTCCCCACCGTCGCATTGTCCCAACTCGTCACCGTGCTCGCCATCCCCCGATTGTCGTACACCGTGCTGATCCGCCGAACCGACCCATTGAGCTTGGTTGTGTCCAGCGCCGTGATGCGGTCATGGATCACTCGCCCACCCGCATCCAGGTCGGTCTGCCGCACCGTCCCCATCGCATCCTGACTCCACACCTGCTCGCCCAGCGCGTTGTACGCAAGGCTCGTCCGGCGATCCGCGGCCGTCTCCCCCGCCGTCTGCAACGGCCGCTCAATTGCGCTCACCAGGTGCCCCGTCGCCACCAGGCTCGCCGGGCCAAGCGTGCCCTTGGTCGTCCCATAGCTGTACGTGGTCACCGCATCGCCGGTGTCCTGCGTCCCGTTCGCGTTCACATCCCGCCACCGCTGGCTCACCAGCCCCGATGTCGGGCTGTACACCGTCCGCGTGTACACATCGTTGTCCCGCGTCGCGCTGGCCAAGCTCCCGCCCTGCTCGTTGCTGATCACGGCCGTCTGCCGCCCGGCTCGGTCATACAGGAACGCGGTCCGGATGCCCGGGTTCGCAAAGTCATCGGCCCGGGGCCGCGGGCCAACCACCGCTTGCACCGTGCCATCGGTGTTGTACACCGTCTCGCTCACCATCACCGTGGCGCTGCGGCTCGGCGGCGTGTTCCACAAGGTGCCACCCCGGGCAAAGTTCGCCCCCGCGTTGTCGCCATACTGGGCGCTGGTCACCGGCGCAGGCATACCTGCAGGTCTCGTTGGGGGCAGGGGGCTTGAGGGCCCTTCCAGATCCGATTTTATCCTTCGGGCCTCAAATGTGCCGAGTTGAAAGTCGCCCTAGCAGGCTGTTGAAAAACCCATCCGGCTACTGAACCGCCCGACTTTCCGGCCCTCGTACCCGGGTCTAACAGGCTGTTGAAAAACCCATCCGGCTACTGAACCGCCCGACTTTCCGGCCCTCGTACCCGGGTCTAACGGGCAGAAAACGGTCTGGAATGGCTCGGAAGAAGCTCGTCAAAGCCTATTTCAACAGCCTGCTAACGGGCAGAAAACGGTCTGGAATGGCTCGGAAGAAGCTCGTCAAAGCCTATTTCAACAGCCTGCTAGCTGGCAACTTGTGTGGGGCCATCTGATACCCGGCTGCTACCGCACACGGTCCTTCAGCTGGGTGAATTGGGAATCATCCATGAACTTCGTCTGGGAGATAAGGAGGCTTGCCCATACGCTCGTCTGCTTGCCGCCGACCGACCGATGCAATTGAATTGTATTCTCCGATTTGAAGAGCACCCTGTTTGCATGCGCAAAGAAACGACTCGCCTCACCAGACGCGATGCCAACCAAGCGTAGCGACAAGGCAATTTGACCTAATCGGAAAATGCCATCATCGCCATAAAACATCCGATCATTATAGTTCTGCCGACGATCAAGGTGGCATCGCCAAACAAGACTCCAGATAGAATGCACTTGATCAAGGTATTCGTCATTACAGGAATGAACTGCACACTCCAATATAGCACCACAAAGCTCCAGAAACCAATCCGGCTGAACATCGTGCTCCGAACGGACTGCTTGGAGACCTGACCAGGCGAAATAAATCAAAAGAACACTAGATCGATCCCCGGCCCAATACCGTCTCCACATCTCATCTTCAACATCGCCATCAAACACATTTGCATCAGCACAGCCTCGCTCGATCAAACTGATGACGCTTTGAAGCATTGACAAATCAGAGCGAGCAACATCTCTGGCACTAGAACCCTCCCGATGATATTCACCAAGAGCAACATCGTGGGCCAACAATGATATCAACGACGACAGTGCTGACAGTTGATCATTCATTTTTTCGAACTCGTCGATCCAACTCGATCCATTTAGATCTTGGACGCGCAATCATGGTCCCTGAATGCTTTTTGCATATCGCCAATTGAATCCCTCTTGCTCTTGATCTGTTTCCGATGGTTGTAGCCGGAACGATCACGTCCACCATGGGTTTCTGTGCACATCCGTAGGTTCTCCATCGCATTCAAGCACGCAAGTGCATTATCTAAGTTGCGCTTCAACTGTTTGCACCACCCCTTTGATCCAGGTACGCCATCAGGCATACCTTGCTTCGGCGCATCTGGCACTCCTTCCGGCCTATCGGTCGGATTGCCCCCGCAACGGGCCCACTTCTCCTTCCACTCGTGATGACAAGGATTATCTGGATCGCGGGGCCTGAATCTTCGAGGAACGGGTGGCTCGTCATGCGGCTTCGTCTCTGGCGGCACCCAAGAATCTGGTAGCGAATCAATGATTCGCGGTCCAACGGCCTCACCAACACAATAGAACGTGCATCCCACAATCACACAGGGCGCCACGACGCCAGGTGCAATCCACATGGGGCCACGAATCGGCGTAGTCCAAGGATTAAATGGTGGTGCATATGGGCTTGGTTGGGGCCTGTGCGGTAGGGTATCAGGAATGCCAAGATCTGCCCGATATCCTGCCGCTCTCGACGCAGCCACGTAGTGATGTCTATTCAGATCAACATGTGAGTCGAGGTATACTAGACCACAAGGTGCAGCATCAGTCCGCATCTCCCTTCCAGGTAGAGGAGCAACGGGTCCACTACCGCCCCCTCCCCCGACTACTCCATCGCTCACCGCCGCCCACCTCACCCGCCCCGTCTCACCGTCCGCCCCCGTCACCTTCCCGCTCAACTGCGCATCCAGCGCCACGCCCGCATCCGCCGACCGCCCGCGCACGTTGCCTGGGCCCTTGGCATCCAGCCCGTCCGCCGCGCTCAGCACCGCCCGCCCCACCGCCGCGCCGCTGTCCCACTCCGCGTTCCAGGCCGCAAAGTCGCGGCCATCCACCACCCCGTTGTTGTTCAGGTCGGTGGCGCCGTTGGCGATGCTCGCC
>Ga0209972_10001312_pt1:20000-21939 | contig 21939 bp, 15 predicted proteins | sample NOAtaG_7_FD_187302 | JGI IMG/M metagenome (GOLD analysis project Ga0209972, IMG submission 187302) | Freshwater lake microbial communities from Lake Erie, under a cyanobacterial bloom - NOAA_Erie_Diel1S_2200h metaG (SPAdes) (version 2) | ecosystem: Environmental > Aquatic >... | reverse complement strand
CTTTAAAACCTTTAGCTTTACTTGTGTTGTGATGTATTCTAAGCCTCTGATCATAAACCAAGTCACTGAGCTGACTTGGTTATGCTATGACTTGTGAATGTTTGTTACAGATAGGTTACGAAAAAAAATACAGGCTTCTTTGCTGATGCATATTAAGGTTAGGCACTGTATAGGCGTCAAACCTTGATCAGAGGCTTAAATACCTTTAGCTTTACTTGTGCTGTGAGGCCGGTTTGATGGGCTTGCAACTGATTTCTTCGTATTTAGCATTGGTGGCGTATGCCGGAGCCGAAGAAGCAATGACGGCAGTAGAAGTAGGACTGGTGGTCAATGTATGTGTTGTTCCACTGCCTGGTGTAGAGCAAGCGACAATCAATTGGGATAACTGTTCCGGTGTGAACTTTAGGTATTGGGAACGTTTCGAAGCTGGTTCGTCCCCGTCATTGTCATCAGTCATGCGTTGAGTGATATGGCGAATGGAATCAGTTACTTCCTGACCGCGAAGCTGGCTTGGCAGTAGATGGATCTGATGCCAAGGTGGAACGGTTGGATGACATGATAGGATAGAAGTAAAGATCAATAAATAAAGAAAGTATTGATGAAGCTCGTTATGTTGTGGAAGAATTATTTGACGTAAAGGGGCTCAAACCTGTTGGAGAACAAAACTATACATTTAGTTTTTAACCTATCTAGTCTAAATTCTGGGACCGTGTGATCCCGGATTGGAGGGCCAGACCCAGTGGGCCCTGACAAGAGGCGCAAGATGCAGGCGATTCGTTCTTCTCTTAATTCTTAATAGCACGTAGGTAGATTACCTGTACTACTGAGCGTAGCTACGAGATACGCAGATGACTCTACGCATTACTTACGCATGTAGTATGTAGTAAGTAGTAAGTACTAAGTACTAAGTACACTCTACGTAGTACGTACGTATATAAAATATTCGTTTCGTATTCGTTATTGTTAAATTTAAAAAGTCGAATATTCGTATTTGGAAAAAAAAACCGAACACGAAGCGAATCCTATCCCTACTTTCTAATCATATTACGAGGCGGGTCTATGCTTTAGACCATAAGTACAGCCATTTTATTAATTTGGCATAGGTAATAACTGCCATGGCTAACTACCCCCGCTGGTCATGTCTGCATAATTGTTTTTAGGCCTGTCCATAAAGGAGTTGAATTTTTCCCGTCAAAAACCTTTGTTTGGACAACTATCAAAAATGTTTTAAGGTGGCTTTATGCTTTAGACAATAGGTAAAATATGTTTAATCCTTCAAGAAGTAATGATAAGCTTTGTAGTGGTAGTGTAGATATTATGGCCATGCTTATAACATCCATGGTCTATTGCACATAAAAAATAAAATCCATTTGTTTGGAAAAACATGTGGGCTTACTGCCCACCAACCCTGTATGCCTTAGTCATAAGAGGCACAAAACATCTTTACTACCTTGACTTGTTAAGATTTTTTTACTATGCAAAAAATTTCCTTGGTCTATTGAAGGCAACAAGTTAAATCCATTGGTTTGAAATTTCATTTTTTAATAACAATTTGGGCTTACTACCCCCACCAACCCTATGTTCCTGGGTAATGGGAGGCATAAAATACCTTAACTACCTCTATTAGTAAAATTTTTTTGAATGTGCCAAAAATCTCCATGGTATAGTGCAGGAAAAAAAATCCATTTGTTTGAAATAGCATTTCTTTCACAGTTTTTTTGGCTAATTTCTCACCAACCCCGTGTGCCTGGGTATTGGTAGGCTCAAAATATGTTTACTCAATACTTCTATTAGTAATGATAGGGTTGGTAGGGGTAGTATAGATATTATGATCATGCCTAATATATCCATGGTGTTTGGCACATAAAAAATAAAATCCATTGGTTTGGAATAGCATGATCATTTTTTTCATAGTTTTGGGCTTACTTCTCACCAACTC
>Ga0209972_10001312_pt1:0-10000 | contig 21939 bp, 15 predicted proteins | sample NOAtaG_7_FD_187302 | JGI IMG/M metagenome (GOLD analysis project Ga0209972, IMG submission 187302) | Freshwater lake microbial communities from Lake Erie, under a cyanobacterial bloom - NOAA_Erie_Diel1S_2200h metaG (SPAdes) (version 2) | ecosystem: Environmental > Aquatic > Freshwater >... | reverse complement strand
TCAGAATGTCCAAGAAAACACGTTACTTCTTCACCAGAAGACAACTGATATTGAAGAAAAACTAGAGTCGATTGAGACAAATTGTACCGAAAAAGTCGATAAACTCAGTCTTCAGACGGACACTATCGCTGTTGAGCTTGATCAGCTCCAGCAGAAAACCCAGTCCATTACAAGAGAACTTGAAAACATTCCCCTAAGCATGACCCCAAGCCCAACATTGCTTCAATCCATCAACATGAACATCGATACCAAACTAAGGAGCCTACCCGTACTAGTCAAGAACGAAATTCAAGCAGCCAGTATTTCTCAAGTACTACCCAAAACCAAGAAATTAAGCGGCTTTCATCAACAGGAATCCAAAGAGTTCCATGTTAGTAAACTGCTGAAGCTTCTTGATACTCATACAATCACTGGTGAATCCCTTCAAGATCTAGAAATCTTTTATGACACAATTATTTTGCATCTGTCCACTGTTACCCTTCAAAGCCACCTATACCTACTTATCGAAACCTCAACCCTACCTTTCGATTTCATGAACACCTATGTTCTGCCGAGAAGAACCCAACTTTGTCTCCTGCAGATCTACATCAAGCAAACATAAACTACACAACTTTTGGCACCGGACTACGTCAATTCATCATCAACCCAAAAACCATATCCAATACTACATCACCGGAATCATATCTACAATTACTGTCCTTGAAGCATGAACAAGATGGCTTCCTGCTCCTACAACATTTCATATTTCTTCGTAGTCCCCAACTAGAAGGAAAACTCATTGACTATCGAAAACAAATACATGATCTAACTATAACACCAATTGAGTCCATCCGCACCTTTTACTCCAGAGCCATGCATCTTCATAACGAACTCACCTTAGCAAAAATACAAGATGACAGTATCACAGTCTTATTTGAAAATATTTTTTATTGTCCATCAGTAGTAACGGCTGCTGTTTGCCTTCCATCTTGAGCTTGGGATATCTTCAGCGGACTTTTGTCTCCCATCATACACGCGCTCTTTATCTTCTGGAGATAGCTTTCTCCATTGCTCCGGGGTATAATTACCAAGGTAGATGTTCCTACCTCGGTCTCTACCTCTACCACCCCTGCCTCCACAGTTACCACGAGCATATGAACATATGAACTACCTTGACCTTGAGTCTTAGTAGATGAGATATTATGATTATCTTGCATTGCTTGTCCTAATTGCAACGTGGTGGATAAGTGAGTCACGGCATTTGCAAAGCTATTCCGTAGAGTGGGTGTGGTGAGTATAGTACCTTTCGCTGCATTGGCAGCAGGAGAGTTATCTTTGATATTACTTAATAGATCTCTCACTCTCTTCTCTTCCAATATAATTTCACCAGATTGCTCTAGATCAGCATAGGCATCTTGATGAATCGTTACATATGTTTCAAAAGTGAAACGTTTCTTTTCGCCATAATACTTAGCAGATGCAATCGAAGTGTAAGCTTGATCCTTGACTCTATCACGCTGAGCATCACCCTCAAAATGCTGCACAAGGGCTAACCATGCCTGTCTACCATTACGGACATTATTATATGCCCGCATCCAAGTCCATGCATGACTGTTAACGGTCCATGACTTAAGGAGGTCAAACACCCGGCCATTGTCTTCTTCATATTCCAGGCCTTGTAGAGGTGTTATCGCAATGAGGCGATGGTGTTCAGACTGGAACACTTGGTTTGGTTGTGGAACTGCATCTTCACGAATGACAAATGCTAAAGGTATGTCATCTTTGCCTTTTACTGCATTCAAATAGGCAATAGCGCCTTCCTTAAAGCTTTTCCATTTGGTATCTTTCTTGAATTCCCCTGGTGGTGTGGTTTGACTACAAGGTCTTCTTCTTGCGTCGATAAGGCCATCATGGCACCATAAGTATTTATAGCCGGTTGAGTAAATAGAGCAGGATCTAAAGGCTCATTCAATCTGTTTTGCCTTGAGGCCCAGAAACAAAATATTTCTAACTTCTTCTGTGCTAGATATGGCACTACTAGTGCGGGCGGCCCTGCTCTCACAATCTTCAATACTTGAGCAATATCTTTTTCATTCAAGTTAATAAGGTCTGGTACTAACGTTAGACCATTGGCATTTAGGCTTGCAACCGCTTGAGCGTTAAACCCTATGCGGGTTAATGCTGCGTTAAAAGCAACAACTTGTGCCATCTGTATAAGAATAAGAGCAACAAGCAAACAGAATACCTATGAGATGGCTGCAATCCATACTCATGACCTGTACCAGACCAGGTGTCTATGCTTTTTATGGGCGTCCCCATCGTGATATCATCCCCAGATGGTATGCAGCGGGATGTCACAAGCTGTTTCAAAAACCGTTTGTTCTTTTATCCATTGTAGCAGGCGCAATAGCAGACCCTGTTACCTATGTGATGCCACGCGTACTGGTTATACGCGTTAAGGCAAACACATATGGCTGCAACTAATCATCGCATCAAAGCGCAAATGAACTAATCATCGGTAAATACAATAACAACGATGACAAATTGAGTAATTACCTTAGCCTCTTGGGTCTGATAAACTGATTAAAATCTATGTTTCGCTCAAGTATTCTAGGAATAGATTGTTAAATCAATTGGGATGAATTATTACGGAGTGGAAAAAGGTATCTTAACCCTAATGGTATGACGAAGTAATATGGCAAGATTCTTGCCATATTACTTCTAGGTTGAGTACCGGATTCTACCTACTGGGGTGTTTTGGAATTATGGACCGGGTACGATTAGAAATTTTATAATGCATTATTCAAATGTTCCTCTCCAACGGCTAGTACGGCTTATGTATTACAAAAATTAATTTGTCAAAGACTTTACAATATTGATTATATGGAACAGGTCTAGTACAGCGTGTACTCATTTTGGTTGTTCACCAGTTGTTTTCCGAATATAGCTGTTTACTACTAATCATGCTCTTATATTTTTTGTTTCAGATTGCGACGTGTAGTTAATCTCGCTACTGTTTGTGAATTCATCGCGCGGATAACTGTGATCCCCAAGCGTCACTTCAACTTATTAGTTGATGGCGACACTTACAAGACTCAAAAGTAGTATGCGATCAGCCCATTTAAAAATATAGCAATATTGTAGATATGACGTTTGCCTAACAATTTGTAGGCGTCACTTCTGTACCCTATGGGGTAAATTATTGGTGTAGTTATATATACAACTAATTCCAGCATTCGCAACATCGGCTCCTAATTTGCCGTCAGATGCAAGTAGTGATACTGTTGTAAAATAACAATCTCCACAGCCCTCAAAGCTCTGAAGCTAATGTTCTCTTGGCTAATCGAAATTGTATTTGATATTAGAAGGAATCCTTTTCTACTCAGTTTATTTTAGTTCACTATAGTATCGGATAAGAAACAAATTATGAGCTCATCCATTCAAGTTCGTTCGCGACTAATCAATTGTTCTTTACCACAAAAATCTGTCTATGTCTCTCTCTCTCTCAAATATTACTTATTGTCTCTCACTCTGTCACACATAACTCCGAGGGCGATCCCTCAGTCACTGATTCTCCAGGAAATTCTGCATTGGAGCAAGTAGTCAGATTATCGCTGTTTTCCAACACGCTCCTGTGCTCCATTGCAATTTCCTTATGATTCAGATTCAATATCGCATCTCTCAATTGTTTAAATCGATTGCCTTGCAGAGGCTTAGTAAAGAAATCAGCAATCATGTCATCAGAGACACAATGCTTCACGCTTAACACACCTCGTTCGATGAGATCCTTTACATAGAAGTACCTGACATCTAAGTGTTTTGTTCTCTTTCCTGACGACAATTTACCATTCTTCATCAAAAGGATTGTACTTCGATTGTCTTCCTTAATTATCGTCTCCAAATCATACCCTTGATCATGCATAAATTTTTTCGTCCATTGGATTGTTGGCAAAGCATCATCTACTGCAACTAGTTCTGTTTCGGTGGAACTCCTGGTGTTTACCTTTTGTTTATTCGACCGGAACAATACAGCGCAGTCTCCTGCTAATAGCATGGCACCACTCTGTCCTCTCATATCTTCATGTGAAGCATATGATCCATCGATGTACCAAGTTAAATTACTCAAATTTGAACATGATAGTGTTAAATATAAATCCGCACTACCTTTCAGATATCCTAACAGTCTCATCAGTTTCTTCCAGTCGTCTTGATCAGGACATTTTACTCGAGTTGTTAGAAAAGACACTGTCAACAAAATATCAGGTCTTGCGCGTTTGGCCACAAACAAAAGTTTTGCAACTGTGGAATGAAACAATTTTGTTTTTTTACGAGTTAGCTTCACCCCCCCTTTATCCTTTCTTGTTTTGAACAAATAGCTTGAAGCTGGGGTATTGGCCGACCTCAATCTTTCATCACTCACTTCTTCTTCGAAACATTCAATACACGCTAGTATATAATTTTCCATATTAATCGTAACACACTGTTTATCGAGATTGTGTGTCATGATCATTCCAAGGTAGTCATGGGATGTTCCTTCATGAACTGTGATTTCCTGATATATCTCCCTTAGGTTATCGATCACTTTCAGCAGCTCTTTCTCAGATTTTGAAGATAACTTCAGATCATCCACATGAGTCCTTATCGTCACCACTCCCTCATCAGTTTTCTTGTTGTACACGCACGGGTCGTACCCATTCTGAGTGAAACCCAGTTTCACTGTTAGAGATCCATGCAGATCATTATAAAACAATCTCGCAGCCTCAACATGACCGTATAACGCTTTAACACATTTCAAATACATTGTTCCATGTTGATCAATCTTGAATTCCTCACTTAGTTGGTTCATTAAAATCGCTAGATCCCCTTCCATTTTAACAATCAGTTCCAAATCATCTGGCACTTTCGCTTTCAGAAATGCGCCCTTGATATCCACTGTTCTCACATGACGTTTTTCGTAAGCGTCAATTAATGTGCTTAACATGATACTCTCCAGTCTTACGGTAGGTGAATAGGTTTCTTCTTCCATGTATCTTTCTTGTGTTCTTCCATCTGCAACTGCCCTCGCTTTTATTTTTCCGTCTCTCTTCTTGATTATGAAACAATGCAGACGCAGTGCCGATTTCTTTTGAGTGCTATTAGGCTCGTTTAACTTCTCAAATACGTTTTCCTTCAGAAAAAGCTTCAATTCATCCATTAACGCCTCTCTCGCTCTATCTCCCCATCTTTTTAGTCCAGCATTCACAGACAAGAATGCAAAACGATGTGAATAATCTCTACTTCGATTTTCTCTCAAATTGTAACCATGAGTGGTCTCGTGTCTGCTCTCTTTTGGCTCATTTTCTTCATTATTATTTATTGATTCCTCATGGATTGCTTTGGTCTCATCTGTAATGACTCCTATGTCACCAAATTCATCATTTATCACGATCTCCGTTATATTCTCTTCATTTGATTTCTCACCATCCACGGTGTCATGGTTCGTCACATCTTCCTCTGCGGTGTCATCATTTTGATCTCCATGATCATAATCATCTCCTTCGACGTCCGTTAGTGACCTCAAAACATCTTCACTTTCTCCCGCCATTTCTTCTACCCGATGTATAACATCAGAAGGTACGGGCAATTCAGTCCATCTTCGCCTTGCTAACAATTCACCAGTTTTTAGACTAAGAAATCGATGAGTACCTTGCAGGTTTCCAGTTGGCCCCAAATTAATTGCTCCTGTTGTACGAGACTCCATTGTGTTTGTTATATCGAGGTCATCGTGCACTTGAACATATGCACCAAATGGTAATTGGCAAACCTTTTTATAGTCCAACTTTTCTTCTCCCATAATGATGTCTCTTGGAGATAATCGTTGGTCATGCTTTGGCATTGCATTTAACCAGTATACCACATAACCGATCATAGCAATCTTCATCTTGTTTGGCATCTTCGAGTATGGCAACGTTTGTACAATGGAACGCGCTCTTTCTTTTATAACTCGAATCTGCCTTTCCACCTCAGGAACGTGTTCTTCTTTCGACGCAATATTTAAACGTATTCCATGGCTATCCAAATCTTGTCTCAAAGCTGCAAACTCATTGTCTGCTAAGATAGTATGTACAGGATTATGGCACTCTGAGAGCTCCATCTCTTCTAATTTATGTCCTCTTCCTCTAAAAAGATTGATTACTTGGCTCATCGCATTCAGAATTGTCTTCTTTTTCCTGTCAGGTATGGCATTCACAGTTATGAATCTCACATCTCTTACTACAGTCACCAGGAAACTCAATTCCATGATATGCATCAAATCTACTGACAATACTATATCTCGTCTTTCCTTTGGTGTACTGCTTAAGTTTACTGATACATGCTCCGGTTTGCTTCGAATGGTCTTTCCTTTTGTTGTCCCCAGATCCTTTCCATATATTGATATGGCATTTTTATAATCATTCTCTGTGACCGGATTGTTTAAAATCAATCCTCTGTTCAACATGTCCCTAAATGTCTCACTCGAAGGTCTCCCCACTACAGCATACAGTCTCCTTGCTCTATCAGCACCCTCTCTCTCTCGTCTAGTGTAGTTTCTTTGTAGCTCCTCCACTGTGTTTACAATCATCGTTCTTTCTTCTTGTCTCTTCACACTTTTTAGAAAGTCATAATAATATAACCCCTCAGGTGATGGTCCAAACTCCAGCATTGATCCGTCATCTCTGGTAACTACGAAAGCATCTTTCACTTTGCTATCGTAAACCACCGACTTGTATCTCCTTGCCAAATTGAAGAATGATATTATATTCGCCGTTACTTTCGGGTGGTAGTATACCGTCCCATATCCCAACAATTCTCCTTCCTCTTTTACCTCAATAGTATTCCCGTCAATTCCTTTCAGACGTATCGGCTTATTTGAAGTTTTAATATTTTTTAATATATTTCGATTCTTGAAGATATCGACTGTCGACTCATTGTCACACAGGATCCACATTGGGCTAATTTCTGTCTTTATCACAGACAATGTCACTTGTAGTGTTGTCATTGTGACTTCAGTCTGCTCTCCTGTATTATTTATCTTGCTCTTTGATTTTTCTTTCTCAGGACAGTCACTCTTGTAGTGTCCAAATTCCCCGCACTTGAAACACTTAATGTGCGGGTACTTGCACAGTGATCCATCTAGCTTGGTTCGCTTTCCATCTACAACGAAAGCAACTTGATCCAACCCTCCTTGTGCTGCACTTCTCTTCTGGGGATTGTTATAATTCCTGTAGTTCACTAACAAGTTGTACGCTTCGGTTGGTGTTTTAGGGTAATCATCGTGACCCTTCAAGAAATCATTTTCAATTTCTTCGATTAACTTCCCATAACGCCCTCTATCGGCTCTTACTAGCAACCCATATGCAATTGTCTTATCTTGTATTCTGCCTTTCGCTTCGGCAATCACCTGTGCTGTAAATCCTCCTCTAGGCTCTCTCTCAGGTAGCTCATCTCTTAGGTGCATTTCGTCCACCAATGATCCTCCCAAGCTTTTTATCACCTCTGTTATGTTCCTAACCTTCTCAAAATACTCCTGACAACTCATGTCTGGAGTTTGTCTTAGATTGTAATAATTCCTCTTCGCTTGATCCTCCGCCTTGTATTTATATTGCCTATCGTCGCTCTTGAAGACAAACTCTCTTATAATCTTTAGGAGCTTTAGACTATCATACGTACTTTTGCACTGATTGAACTCGGCGTGAGTCTCAAGCTTGCTCTGGGTAGTCTTGGTCGATTGTCCCCATACAAGACTATATAATTTCATCTTGTTATCCGCATACACTCCTCTCCTTTTCCAATATATGTCTAGTTGTTTTTTCCAAGACTCCATTTCGAATGTATTATTTTCATTGTCAGGATTTTCGGGTCGAACGAAGTTATAATCCTCCAGATTTTCGATCATAAACCGAATATCTCCTCCATGGGTGTATGCTTGCCCTGCATAATCTGCAATGGCCTTGATGGTATCTGCATACTGATGAATCGCATCTCGGGAAGAGACATCAAATATCTTCCCTCCTAAGCTTGAGTTTCCTCCCACGAATTTCTTTCCTTGATATCCCTTGGTGGGATTATTTTTGTTGTTATTTGGATCGTTCTGTGTGGTTGTAGTTGTAATACACATCCTCTATTTTCTCTTTGCTTTAATTCGATCTAAGTGCCAGGCTCTAGCCTTTTCCAACCCTTCCCTCCTTTCTTCTCTCTTGCGGTTAACTTTCTTTTCAGGAGTAGGTCTTCTCTCAAGGATGTCCTCCACACGATAGTATTCTATATCACTATCTTCTTCTGCGGTTAGCCTATCTTTCTTCTGTAGTTCGGTTATAATTTGTTGGTTGAGTATCCAGTCTTGTTGTAGCTTCTTGATCTCGTTGTCTATCTCTGTATTCCGCTCCTGTAATCTCAATATCAAGCTTTCTCGTTCTCTACTCATATAATGTTGTAAAATAACAATCTCCACAGCCCTCAAAGCTCTGAAGCTAATGTTCTCTTGGCTAATCGAAATTGTATTTGATATTAGAAGGAATCCTTTTCTACTCAGTTTATTTTAGTTCACTATAGTATCGGATAAGAAACAAATTATGAGCTCATCCATTCAAGTTCGTTCGCGACTAATCAATTGTTCTTTACCACAAAAATCTGTCTATGTCTCTCTCTCTCTCAAATATTACTTATTGTCTCTCACTCTGTCACACATAACTCCGAGGGCGATCCCTCAGTCACTGATTCTCCAGGAAATTCTGCATTGGAGCAAGTAGTCAGATTATCGCTGTTTTCCAACAGATACATCACGGGGTTTGTTGATTTGATGAGTGTTCACGGCCGTGAGATATTTAGTTTTCGAGGGGGGGGGGCGTGTGAATTGATTGTGATGATGATGATGTCATAATAAATAGTGTTTCGTAGAACGCGCCAAAATAATCTTATCTACCGGTACTCTACCTACAGTGTAGTATCTCATTGTATCTAAATATTATTACGAAGTTGCTAGGCATACGACAGGTCGCATGAGATTGGGTGCGTACGAGACCTCCCAGACATGCATGCGCCTGCAAGGATACAGGATACACCCAGCCTGTTAGATGCCATATTCCGCCTTCTCTACTTCCTTCTGTGAGATCATTCAAATTCATGAATCCTCATAAGTCATGTGCATCCATTCAAATGCCCAATGTGTCTTCACCATTTTCAGCCTCTGATCATAAACCAAGTCACTGAACTAACTTGGTTATGCTATAACTTGCGTTTGTTTTGTTACAGATAGGTTACAAACAAAATACAGGCATCTTTGCTGATGCATATCAAGGTAAGGCACTGTATAGGCATCAAACCTTGATCAGAGGCAGAAATACCTTTAGCTTTACTTGTGCTATGAGGTATTTTAAGCCACTGATCATTAACCAAGTCACTGAGCTGACTTGGTTATGCTATGATTTGTGTTTGTTTGTTACAGATAGGTTACAAAAAAATAAAGGCATCTTTGCTGATGCATATCAAGGTTTGGCACTGTATAGGCATCAAACCTTGATCAGAGGCTTGAATACCTTTAACTTTACTTGTGCTGTGAGGTATTTTCAGCACCTGATCATAAACCAAGTCACTAAGCTGACTTGGTTATGCTTTGACTTGTGTTTGTTTTGTTACAGATAGGTTACGAAAAAAATACAGGCTTCTTTGCTGATGCATATCAAGGTTAGGTACTCTAAAGGCGTCAAACCTTGATCATAGGCATAAATACCTTTAGCTTTACTTGTGCTGTGATGTATTTTAAGCCAATGATCATAAACCAAGTTATTGAGCTAACTTGGTTATGTTAGACTTGTGTTTGTTGTGTTACAGATGGAGTACGAACAAAATACAGGCATCTTTGGTGATGCATATAAAGTTAGGCACTGTATAGGTGTCAAACCTTGATCATAGGCTTTAAAACCTTTAGCTTTACTTGTGTTGTGATGTATTCTAAGCCTCTGATCTTAAAGCAAGTCACTGAGCTGACTTGGCTATGCTATGA
>Ga0209972_10001310_pt1 | contig 21997 bp, 15 predicted proteins | sample NOAtaG_7_FD_187302 | JGI IMG/M metagenome (GOLD analysis project Ga0209972, IMG submission 187302) | Freshwater lake microbial communities from Lake Erie, under a cyanobacterial bloom - NOAA_Erie_Diel1S_2200h metaG (SPAdes) (version 2) | ecosystem: Environmental > Aquatic > Freshwater > Lake ... | reverse complement strand
GGCTCCCTTTGGTGCTTGATGTAGGCGGTCGCCGCTGCGGCGGCTCCCTTTGGTGCTTGAGGAGTGGGCGGGGGCGGTGCGAAAATGTGGGCGATTTCACCCAAACTTTTACCGAACATCGGGGGTGGGTGTGAAACGCCTTTAGACTCGTGCGCATGGCAAAGTCGCGCACAGAGTTCCTCTGCCGCGAGTGCGGAGCAAACCATCCGAAGTGGCTGGGAAAGTGCCCCGACTGCGGCGCGTGGGACAGTCTTGAGAAGTTCACCGTCGAGGCGGAGGCCGCCAAGGCCGGAGCTGGTCCCATCTGGGGCGCACCGACCGAGGGCGCCGACGCGGACGAGCTCGCGAGGTCGGGGATCGGTCGCGCCATCGCGCTCGGCAGCGTTCCCGAGGCGAGCGTCCCGCGCGTGGCCACAGGCATCGGCGAGTTCGACCGCGTGCTCGGCGGGGGCATCGTGCCGGGCTCCGTGCTGCTCCTGGGCGGCGACCCCGGCATCGGCAAGAGCACGCTTCTCATGCAGATGGCGGCCTGCATCGCCGCGCGCGGAGGCTCGGCGCTCTACGCGTCGAGCGAAGAGAGTCCGCAGCAGGTGCGCCTGCGCGCGGAGCGGCTCGAAGCGGTCGTGAAGGCGGGGGGTGCCGCCGCGCTCGGCGAACGCCTGCTCGTACTCGGAGAGACCAATGTCGCCCGCATCGTCGAGCAGGCGCGGCGATCGAAGCCGACGGTCGTGCTCGTCGACTCGATCCAGCTCGTGCACCGCGCCGATGTCTCCGCGGCGCCCGGCTCGATCGCGCAGCTGCGCCGCTGCTGCCTCGATCTTGTCGGGCTCGCGAAGTCGACGGGCGCATCGGTGATCCTCGTCGGCCATGTCACCAAGGAAGGCGCGCTCGCCGGCCCGAAGCTGCTCGAGCACCTCGTCGACGCCGTGCTGAGTTTCGAGGGCGACCGGCACTCGGCGGTCCGACTTGTCCGCGGCGTCAAGAATCGATTCGGTTCGACGCAGGAAATCGGCTTGTTCGAGATGCGCGGCGACGGCCTCGCCGAGATCGAGTCGGTGCGGGTGCCGCTGACGGGCGGCCCTGCGGCGCCCGGATGCGCGTTCGTGTCCACCATGGCGGGCACCCGCTGCCTCCTCGGCGAGATCCATGCGCTGGTCGCGACGGGCTTCCTCGGAAGCGCCAAGCGCCGCGCAAGCGGGCTTGACGCGGCGCGCCTCGCGATGCTCATCGCCGTGCTCGAGAAGCACGGGGGGCTGCGCCTCGCAGACCAGGATGTGTTCGCACAGTCGCTCGGAGGCCTGAAAATCGCGGAGCCCGCCGCGGATCTCGCGTTGGCCCTCGCGGTCGCCGGCGCGTTCCTCCACCGCGCGCTTCCGCAAGGCACCGTCGCCATCGGCGAGGTGGGCCTCACCGGAGAACTTCGCACCGTGCCGCAGATCGAGCAGCGCGTGCATGAATCGCTGCGCCGCGGCGCGCGCGTCGTGCTTGTGCCGGCGAGCGCCCGCCTGAGCGATGCATGCCGCCCGCAGCGCGGCGAGGCGGGCTCCGATGCGCAGATCGTGAAAGTTGGCACGATCCAGAGCGCTCTCGAGTTCTTGACACCGAGCCAACGGTCGCTGGCGGTCGAGTCGAAGCCTCAACGCGCCTCGGGCCAGCGGCCGGAGCCAACCACCCGCGAGCCGAAGGGGCGGCCGTTGGAAGGGGGGAGTGGCGCCGTTCCACGCTGAGTCGGACCTTCGATCGGCTGAAGTTGCGCTCTCAATTCCGAGGCTCGCGATCGGCAACGGTTGCGCGGTCACGGAATTGACCTAAGGCCATGTGTGCAATGGCCTTAGATTCACAAGGCCGTCGCGCGGTTTGATGAGTTTCTTGGCGTGGAGCCAGCCGACTAGACGAACCGAATCGCAGCGGGTAAGTTTCCCGCTCATCGTCTCGGCCAGAGTCGGCCGATACATGAATGACCGTCCGGCCTTGTCCTCTCTCGTGGGCAAGGCAAGAGCGGACGGGTGGATGACCGCGGATCGGAATGAATCCGATCCATAAACCAGTACGGAGAGTTTCTACATGAGTCTCACCAAGACCGTCGGCTTCTTCGCCGGTACGACCCTCGCCATCGGTGGCGTGGCTTTCGGCGCCGACCAGACCAACTACGCCGCTGAGATCGCTGATCTCAAGGCACAGATCGCCTCGATGAAGGCGTCGCAGGGCGATGCGTGGCTCACCGAGCAGCGCGCCGCTGAGATCCGTGGCATCGTGACCGATGTCCTCGCTGACGCCGAGACCCGCTCGAGCCTCCAGGGCAGCGGCGCTGGCGCTGGCTACGACGGCGGCTTCTTCATGTCGTCGGCTGACGGCAACTACTCGATGAAGGTCAATGTCCTCCAGCAGATCCGCTGGTCGTTCAACGACAACGACTCCCCGGTCGGTGGCGCTGAGCAGCAGTCCTTCGGCTTCGAGAACAAGCGCACCCGCCTCACCTTCTCGGGCAACATGGTTGACTCGAGCTGGTCCTACAAGGTCGGCTACTACTTCGGCAGCTCGAACGCGACCGCCGGTCTCAACGGCGATCTCGAAGACGCCTGGGTGAGCAAGGACTTCGGCAATGGCTTCGCCATGTATGTCGGTCAGTTCAAGCTCCCCTTCGGCGCTGAGTTCGGCACCGATCCGGGCAACCTCCAGTTCACCGACTACTCGGTCGCTGCGTCGCTCCTCGGCCCGGGCTACGGCCAGGGCGTCATGTTCGGCTACTCGGCCGACATGTTCCGCATCAACGGCGCCTACGTGAACGCGCTCGGCCAGGCCAACCAGGCTTGGACCGCTGGCTCGCCTGACTCGGATTGGGCGTTCGCCGCTCGCGCCGAGTTCAAGCTCGCCGGCAACTGGGCGAACTTCAACGACGCGCAGTCGTGGAAGGGCGAAGAGTTCAGCGCGATGATCGGCGGCGGTATGTCGATCCAGCGCGATGACGCCTCGGCCACCACCCCGTGGTCGGGCACCATCGACGCCACCATCGGCTTCGGCGGCGCGAACCTCAACGGTGCGTTCTTCTACTCCGACGACGATGCGGGCTCGGAAACCCAGGGCTTCACCGTCTCGGGCGGCGTGTTCGTCTCCGACGACATCGAGATCGTCGCTCGCTTCGAGAACATCGAAGTCGACAACGGTCCCGAGCTGAACACCCTCACCGGTGGCGCGAACTGGTACTTCGCCAAGAACACTGCCAAGCTCGGCGTCGAGGTTGGCTACGCGTTCGACGCGATCTTCACCAACGCTGCTGAGTTCGCCAACTGGACGCAGTCGACCGACGACGGCCAGTGGGTCCTCCGCGGTCAGATGTCGTTCAGCTTCTGATCGATCCATCGATCAGGCGAGCATCCACCCTGCTCTAGGCATCTGCCGCAAGGTTGGTTGCCTACAACACGGCTCAGTCGGCCGCCCCGAAAGGGGCGGCCGATTTTCCTTTTCCGCCCGTCGTGGGGCCCGGGGGCCTTCTGCCTGCTGCGTCAATTTCTGCTGCGTTCCTGCCGACCCCGTCGATAACCCGCGGACATGGGGCCGTCGTGCCCCGAAGGAGAAGGCAGGATGCCGACCGTCTCGCACAGGAAGTGCCGAGGGCCCCGCGCCCCGTTCTACACCCCGAAGCCACTGCTCACGCCGCTGATGATCGCGGCGCTTGGGGTTGCGTCCATCGCGAAGGCGGACAACGCCCCTGCAGTAACCGATGAACTCTTGAAGCGCATCGAGCGGCTCGAGGCCGCGAACGCCGCGCTGTCGAGCGAGGTCGCGACGCTGCGCGAAGCCGACGGCAACGCATGGCTCAACGAAGAGCGCGCGACGGAGATCCGTGCGATCGTCGCCGATGTGCTCGCCGACAGCTCCACGCGCGACTCGCTGCAGGCCGGCGAGATGACCGCAGGATGGAACGACGGCTTCTACATGCAGTCGATGGACGGCCGCTTCCGGCTGCAGGTCGGCGGGCTTGTGCAGGCCCGCTACATCTACAGCTACATCCCCGACGGGCTGTCGGGCGTCAATGTCGCGAGTTCGCCGGTCGCCGACGATGTCGAGTCGCGCAGCGGCTTCGACCTGCCCAATACGCAGCTCGACTTCCGTGGCCACATCTTCGGTCCCGAGTTCACCTATCGCCTCCGCGCGCAGTTCGTGAACCAGGGAGAGAACGCGCTCGGGACCGCGCCGCTCTCGAATCTCGGCTCTTCGAGCGGCACCTTCCGTCTGCTCGACGCGTGGATCCGCGCGGAAGTCTCCGACGGAATCGCGCTGCGCGCGGGCCAGTTCAAGCTTCCGTTCGCGCGCGAGCAGCTTGTCGACACCGAGTACCAGCTCGCGGTCTCGCGCTCGACCATCTCCGAACACCTCGGCATCGGATATTCGCAGGGCATCGAAGGCCAGTTCGTGTCCGACGATGTCCGGGTGATGCTCGCCTTCTCAAACGGCGGCAACGACAATGTCTACGGCGTCCTCAAGGGCGCGGGCAGCGAGCCACTGAACTCGGACTGGGCGAGCGATCGCGTCGACTGGTCGGTCGCGGGCCGCATGGAATGGAAGCTCGCGGGCCGCTGGTCGCAGTTCAACTCGATGACAAGCCCGCCGGGCGACGAGTACGCGCTCATGATCGGCGTCGGTGCGCTCGCGCAGTCGGGCGATCCCGATACTGGAACAAGCCCGAACAACAGCCCGCCGAACGACTGGTACGCGTTCACCGCGGACGCCAGCTGGATGTTCGGCGGCGCAACCGTGTTCGGCAGCTTCACCTACTCCTCCATGGACTCCGGATCCGCCTTCATCCTCGGTGGCAACGGCTTCGGTCCGCCCGCGACCTTCGACATCGGCGGGAACGACGCGTGGGGCGCCGTCCTGCAGGCGTCGTACTACTTCGTGCCGAAGTGGGAAGTCTTCGGTCGCATGGAGGTCGGAAGCGCCGACATCCCGAACATCGCGACCATCACCACGCCGACGGGCGTGGCGAGCCTCGAGCGGGGCAACCTCTTCAGCGTGCTGACGGTCGGCCTCAACTGGTACATCGACGGCGAGGACTTCAAGTGGACGAGCGATGTCGGGTTCGCCTTCGACTCCGTGGACGGCGTCTGGGCGAACCAGGGCAACGGATGGCGCGCCGCCGCCGAGCAGAGCGAGGTCGTGTTCCGCACGCAGCTGCAGATGGCCTTCTGACCCGGAACCGCGACCGAACCACGCGGATTTGCCCCGAATTCCCTGCGCCGTGCCGCCCTCAGCGGTGCGGCGTTTTCCTACACTCTCGGTCTTCCCGAAGGTCGCGCACCGCCACCGCTGGCGGCGTGACGCCGCCCGCGAGCAGAGCCGAGACCATGCCGACCGCAGCCAGTGCGACCCAACCAAGCCAGCCCGCAGCCACGGTGATCCACCGCGTCGAGGTGAGGCCTCGTCGCGGACACCACGATCCGCGCGGAGCATCCGTCCAGCGCGCGATCGAGACGCTCGGCCTCGCGCGCCTGCCGAAGAAGGTCGAGCACGCGGCGGTGTACCTGATCGAAGGAACGCTGACCGCGTCGGAGATCGACCGTATCGCGAACGAACTCCTCGCCGATTGCGTGACGCAGTCCGCCGAGATCCACGCGTCGAACAAGCCGACCCGTCCGGCCGTCGCGCCCGGCGTCGCGGTGGTCGAGGTGCATCCGCTCCCGGGCGTCACCGATCCGGCCGCCGAGAGCGTGCAGGCGGCGATCCTCGCGCTCATCGGACGCACCGTCGAGGTCCGCACAGGCGATCGCTACGACCTCCACGGCGTCGACAAGATGGTGGCGAAGACCGTCGGCGAGCGGCTGCTCGCGAACCCGGTCATCCATGCGATCCACACCGAGCCGTACCTGCCCGCCGCGTTCGTGGTCGGCAAGCCGTACACACTGTCGATCCGCGAGGTCGCGATCACCAAGCTCTCCGACGCCGAGCTCGAGAAGCTGTCGCGCGAGGGGCATCTCTTCCTCTCGCTCGACGAGATGAAGGCGCTGCAGGCCGAGTATCGCCGCCTCGGCCGCGAGCCGCGCGAGATCGAGCTCGAGACGCTCGCCCAGACCTGGAGCGAGCACTGCGTGCACAAGACGCTGAAGTCGACGGTGCGCTACCGCGAGCTGTCGCAGGATCCTGCGTTCGAAGGCCAGTGGTCGCTCGCCGCCGACGCGAAGTCGCGGCCGAACCACGAGGTCAACGCCGACGGCGTCGTCACGGTGAAGAACCTCCTGAAGTCAACCGTCGCCGCGAGCACGCACGAGCTCATGAAGGACGGCATCGACTGGTGCCTCTCCGTGTTCGTCGACAACTCGGGCGTGGTCGCGTTCGACGACACCGACGCCGTGTGCTTCAAGTGCGAGACGCACAACCGACCGAGCGCGATCGAGCCCTACGGCGGCGCGGCGACCGGCATCGGCGGCTGCATCCGCGACATCATCGGCACGGGCCTCGGCGCGAAGCCGATCGCGGCGACCGATGTCTTCTGCGTCGCCTACCCCGACATCGCCGAGGTGCCGCAGGGCTGCCTCGATCCGCATCGCATCCTCACGCAGGTGGTGGCAGGCGTGCGCGACTACGGCAACCGCATGGGCATCCCCACGCTCAACGGCGCCGTGTACTTCGACGACAACTATGTCGGCAATCCGCTCGTCTACTGCGGCTGCATCGGCCTGATGCCGCGCAGCTGCGTGAAGGGCGGCACGAAGAAGGGCGACCTCATCATCGCGGTCGGCGGCCGCACGGGCCGCGACGGCATCCACGGCGCCACCTTCTCGAGCGCGGAGCTGACCGACAAGCACGCCGACGAGTTCAGCCACGCGGTGCAGATCGGGAACGCCATCACCGAGAAGAAGGTGCTCGACGCGATCCTCGCGATGCGCGACCGCAAGGGCGGTCCGCTCTACAACGGCCTCACCGACTGCGGCGCGGGCGGCTTCTCGAGCGCGGTCGGCGAGATGGCGGGCGAGATCGGTGCCACCGTGCACCTCGATCGCGCGCCGACGAAGTACGACGGCCTCTCGCCGACCGAGGTCTGGATCAGCGAGGCGCAGGAGCGTCTCGTGCTCGCGGTGTCGCGCGCGAATCTCGACGAACTCGCGCAGATCTGCGCCGACCACGGCGTCGAGTGGTGCGAGCTCGGCGTGTTCGGGCTTGAGAATGCGCAGGGCGGCCATGACATCGCGCTCTTCTGGCACGGCATTGAGGTCGGGCGCCTCTCGTGCGAGTTCCTGCACGGCGCGATCCCGATGCCCGTGCGCGAAGCGGTGTGGGACGCGTCGTGGGCCGCGCAGCAGCGCGCCCCGAAGCGTGCGCCGCGGTTCGAGCGCGATCTCGCCGATGCGCCGGCCGACGCACTGCGCGTGCTCGAGACGCTCCTTGCGCATCCGAACATCGCGAGCAAGGCGTGGATCATCCGCCAGTACGATCACGAGGTGCAGGGTTCGAGCGTGCTGAAGCCGCTCGTCGGTGCGCCCGTCGGGACTTCGGGCGGCGGGCCTGGCGACGCCGCCGTCATCCGCCCGAAGAAGGACTCCGATCGCGCGCTTGCGATCGGAAATGGCCTCGCGACGGGCCTCGGCTCCGATCCCTACGCGATGGCGATTGCGGCGATCGACGAGTGCGTGCGCAACCTCGTGTGCGTCGGCGCCGACCACACGCGCATCGCGATCCTCGACAACTTCTGCTGGCCGAGCTGCAAGGACCCGCGCAACATGGGCGCTCTCGTGCGCGCGTGCGCGGGCTGCTACGACGCAGCGAAGGCCTACCGCGCGCCGTTCATCTCGGGCAAGGACTCGCTCAACAACCAGTTCGTCACCGAGGACGGCCGCACGATCCAGATCCCGCCGACCCTGCTCATCTCGGGCTTCGCGCCCGTCGAAAAGGACTCGCGCGCGGTGTCGATGGACGCGAAGCGCGCGGGCTCGAAGCTCGTCGCGGTCGGCACGACCACGAACCGCCTCGGCGGCTCGCACTTCGCGATGCTCGCGGGCACGCACGCCGGTTCGCCGAAGATCGCGGCGCCGTGCCTCAAGACCGGCCCTGCGAACGCGGCGGCGGTCGCGCGTGCGATCCGCGCGGGCGTCGTGCGCTCAGCGCACGATGCGAGCGAGGGCGGCGTTCTCGTCGCGGCCGCCGAGATGGCGTTCGCCGGCGGGCTTGGACTCTCGCTCGACCTCGCCAAGCTGCCGTGCGACGGCGAGGCCGGCTTCCTCGCGCGTGCGTTCGCCGAGGATGCATCGCGCTACCTGCTCGAGGTCGAGGAGTCCGATCTCCCCGCGCTTGCAAAGGCGCTCGGAGCCGTGCCGCATGCGGTGATCGGTTCGTTCGATGCAAGCGGCGAACTTGCGCTCGCGGGCGCGGGTGCCGTCGCGCGTGCGAAGGTGCGCGCGCTTGGCGAAGCGTGGAGCGGCGGCATGGCCGCAGGAGGATTCTCGTGAGTCGTCAGGCGAAGTCAGCATCGCTCCGCGCGCTCGTCATCACGGCGCCCGGCATCAACTGCGACGGCGAGCTCTGCGAGGCGTTCGAACTCGCGGGCTGCACGGTCGACAGCGAGCTCCTCTCGCGGCTTTCGCGCGACCCCGCGCAGATCGACCGCTACGACCTGATCGGCCTTCCCGGCGGCTTCAGCTACGGCGACGACATCGCAGCGGGCCGCATCATGGCCGCGCTCATCCGCCAGTCGATCTATCCGGCGCTCGCGGCCGCGATCGAGCGCGGTGTTCCGATGATGACGCCGTGCAACGGCTTCCAGATCGCGGTGCAGGCCGGGCTTCTTCCCGGCCCGAACCCGGGCGAACCGTGGAGCGATGTGCCGGGCGAACCGACCGTCGCGCTCGCGCAGAACGCGACCGCGCGCTTCAACGACATCTGGACCACGATGGAGATCCCCGCGAACACGCGCTGCGTGTGGACGCGCGGACTCGTGATGGATGCCGATACGGCACTCATCCCGTGCGCGCACGGCGAAGGCCGCTTCGTCGCCGACGAAGACACCATCGCACAGCTTGAGGCGAACGGGCAGGTCGCGGTGCGCTACGGCGCGAGCGATCACTTCAACGGTTCGATCAACCGCATCGCAGGCATCTGCGACACGACTGGGCTTGTGTTCGGCCTGATGCCGCACCCCGAGCGCTACCTGCGCTGGACGCAGCATCCGCGCTGGACGCGCCTTTCCGAGGCGCAGCGTGCGGGCGATCCGCCGGGGCTTCAGATGTTCAGGAACGCCGTCGCACACGCGATGGCGCGGCGCGAAGGCGCAGGAGCGCGACGATGACGACGGCTGCAACCACCGGAACCAAGACCCTTCGCTGTGCCACGATCGGCGTCGGCAAGATGGGTCGCCATCATGCGCGGCTCTATGCGACGACCGACGGCTGCGATCTGGTCGGCGTCGTCGACGGCAATGTCGACCGCGCGAGCAAGGTCGTCGAGGAGTGGGGCGGGCGCGCCTTCGGATCGATCGACGAGCTGCTGGCGGCCGGCGTCGATGCCGTGACCGTCGCGACGCCGACCGTCACGCACCGCGCGATCGTCGAGCCGCTCCTCAAGGCGGGCGTCGCGTGTCTCGTCGAGAAGCCGCTTGCCCCCGATGTCGCCGAGGCGCGCGCGATCGCCGATCTTGCGAAGAGCACGGGTTCGCTTCTCCAGGTCGGGCATGTCGTGCGCTACGACCCCGTGATGGTGGCCGTGCGCGAACTCGTGGCCGCGGGCTCGATTCGTCCGCGCTTCATCGAGATCGACCGCGTCAGCCCGATGACCTTCCGTTCGGTCGATGTCGGCGTCGTGCTCGACATGATGATCCACGACCTCGATGTGCTGCTCGCGCTGATGGGCGCGGAGCCCGAGGAGATCCACGCGAACGCGGTGTGCGTCGTCGGCGAGGCCGAGGATGTCTGCAACGCGCGGCTCGTGTTCCCCGCGGGCCCCGACGGCATCCGCTGCACCGCGAATGTGACGGCGAGCCGCCTCGCGCTCAAGACCGAGCGCAAGATCCGGCTGATCAGCGAAGACGCGTATGTCTCCGCCGACTTCGTCGAGAAGAAGGGCACCGTCGTCCGCAAGACCGCGAACGCGTCGCAGCTTGCCGATGTGCGCGAGCGCCTGCGCCGCGGCGAGGATCTCTCGAGCGTGAACTACCTCGAGATGATCGCGATGGAGCCGCTGGCCGTCGGAACGGGCGAGCCGCTCAAGCTGCAGCTCCTCGACTTCCTCGACGCCGTGCGCACGAACCGCCGGCCGCTCGTGAACGCGGAGGACGGCTTTGCGGCCGTGCGCACCGCGGAGCGCATCGTGGCGGCCGCAAAGGCTGCGGGTTCGCGCATGGTCTGACAAGGCTCGCTCGACCGGCGCACCGAACCCGCCGATAAGGCCATCCATGCCGACCGTCGACCGCTACACCTCCGAAGCGCCCGCCGAATGCGATGTCGCCATCGTGGGCGGCGGCTTCAGCGGACTGATGTCGCTCGTGCGCCTCGCGCAGTGCGCGCCGAAGTGCCAGTGCGTGGTGTTCGAGCGCCGTCCGCTGCCTGCGCCCGGAGTGGCGTATGGCGCGTGCGACGGCGAGCATCTCCTGAATGTTCCCGCGGGACGCATGGGTGTCTTCGCCGACCGTCCGACGGGCTTCCACGAGTGGCTCGAGCGCAACGCTCCCGGCCGCTACCGCGCCGACGAGTTCGTGCCGCGCGCGCTCTTCGGCCGCTACCTCGCGGAGTCGGTGTCGCAGACGCTCGCCGAGACCAATGCGTGCGCCGCGTTCGTGCGCGACGCGGTCGTGCACATCGAGCCGCTCGGACAGCGATTCGAACTGCTGCTCGCCTCGGGCCGCACGGTTCTCGCGCGCGGCGTGATCCTGTCGCCGGGCCTCCCGCCCGCGCGCGCGCCATGGCGTGCCGTCGACGAGGGCGTCACGCGCACGCTGCTTGCGCACGACCCATGGGACAAGGCCGCCGTGCAGGGTCTCGCGCCGGGTGGCGATGCGGTCCTCGTCGGGAGCGGCCTCACCTCGATCGATCTCGTGATGAGCCTGCGCCGAAGCGGCTGGACCGGCCGCATCGTGCTCGTCTCGCGCAACGGCCGGCTGCCGCTGCCACACGCTGCGTCGCACGGAACACCCGTCGTCTACGACCCGCAGGAACTCATGAAGGGCGTGCATGCGGCGTTCCGTGCGGTTCGCAGCGCCGTGCGCGAGCTTGCGCGCAACGGCCACGCATGGCATGCGGCGATCGACGGCGTGCGCCCGCATGTCCAGGCGATCTGGAGCGCGTGGCCGCCGGCCGAGCGGCAGCTCTTCCTGCGGCGCCTGCGGCCGTACTGGGAGATCCACCGCCACCGCGCGCCCGCGCATCTCCTCGAGGCGATCGAGCGCGAACGCGCTGCCGGTTCGATCGAGGTGCTCGCCGGCGCGATCGCATCGATGCGCATGGACGCGGACGGCACGCACGCGGAGGTCGTGGTGCGCACGCCGCACGGTTCGCTCCGTTCGCTGCGCGCATCGCGCGTCATCAACTGTTCGGGCCCCACGATGAGCGTCTCCGAGACGCTCGATCCGCTGCTTGGCGCGATGCTTCGCATGGGCTTCGCCTCGGCCGACCGGCTCGGTCTCGGCCTGCGCGCCGATCGCGAAGGCCGCCTGATCGGCGCGGACGGAGCGGTGCAGCCGCGCGTCCGGCTCGTCGGGGCGCTGCGTCGCGGCGAACTCTGGGAGTCGACCGCCGTGCCGGAGCTTCGCGCGCAGGCCGCCGTCGCGGCGGAGTCGCTGTCGCAGGAACTCGGCTGCGGCTCGGTCGACCGACGCGCGTTCGGCGGCGCGCCCGATGCGGCACCACGCGGCGCGATCGGAGGCTGCGCGTGAGCCCGGCCGCGCGCACGGCGCGTGCGTCCGACACCCTCTCCGCCTGCGAGCGGCTGCGCATCGGCTCGCATCTCTCGACCGCAGGTTCGCTGCGCGCCGCCATCGACGAGGCGGTCGGCTACCGCTTCGGCGCCGTGCAGATCTTCACGCGCAACCAGAGGCAGTGGGTCGCCAAGCCGCTCGAGAAGGGCGAGATCGCCGACTTCGCCGCCGCGCGCAAGGGCACGGTCTTCGAGGACGCTTCGCGGATCGTCAGCCACAACAGCTACCTCGTGAACCTCGCGTCGCCGGACGACGAGGCGCTCGCGAAGTCGCTCGCCTGCGAGCGCGCCGAGCTCGAGCGTTGCGAGGCGCTCGGCGTCGCGGTGTCGGTCGCGCATCCCGGCGCCCACATGAACGGCGGGGGCGGCGCCCCGCGCAAGCCGGCCGACCCGAACGACCTCGACGGCGAGCCGAGCGCCGACGAACTCGCCGGCCTCAAGCGCATCGCAAAGGCGATCGACCGGCTGCACGGAGAGCTCAAGGGCTATCGCGTGAAGATCGCGCTCGAGACGACGACCGGTTCGGGCACGAACCTCGGCTACGCGTTCCACCACCTCGGCCGCATCCGCGACCTGGTGAAGGCGCCCGAGCGCGTCGGCTTCTGCATCGACACCTGCCATGTCTTCGCGGCCGGATACGAGGTCTCGACACCCGCGAAGGCGCGCGCCACGCTCGAGCGCTTCGACCGCGAGGCGGGCCTCGCGCATGTGATCGCGGTCCATGTGAACGACTCCGAAGCCGCGTTTGCCTCGCGCAAGGACCGGCACGCGCACATCGGCGCGGGTCAGTGCGGCGGCGCATGGTTCAAGGCGGTGCTGGCAGCGCCTGAACTGGCCGAGGTGCCCAAGGTGCTCGAGACGGAGAAGGGCGATGCGCCCGATGGGCGACTGTGGGACGCGGTGAATGCCGAGCGCCTTGCTGCGCTTGCGCCGCGACGCTGAGAAGAGTCGGATCGACCTGAAGCCGCTGTTTCATCGTGGTCGCGGATGACTCCCGCCAATCCGCATCCTGCATTACAGGAACATGATCGCGATGCCCGAAGAAAGGGGCACGGCATGTCTGCCGCTGGCTCGATGCCACGCGGCTACCGTGTCTCGCCTTGGCGGCAGCGTCTGGATCTCGAACCACGATCGCGACCCGCCGAGTCGGATCCGTCTAGAAGGTAACCATGAGTTCCATGCGGTCGCGTCGTCCGGCACTCTCCCTCAATCGCAAACCCGGGTCGTCCTTCGTGCTTCGGCACGCGGCGCTCGGAGCCTTCGTCGCCTCGCTCGCGTTCGCCTCGGCGTGCGCGCCGTCCCGCACGGCGGGGCAGCGTCAGGGTGCTGCCGCATCGGCGCCCGTGCAGCGGTCGATCGTGCTGCGGCTCGAGCCCAACGAGATCGAGGAGATCCGGCTCGAAGAGGCGCAGCAGGCCGTCGAGACCGAGGACTACGACACCGCGCTCCGCATCTTCAAGGATCTCCTGCACGAGAACCCGACGCTTGTCGACGCCTACACCGGCATGGGCTCCGTGCTCGAGGAGAAGGGCGATCTCGAGCTCGCCGAATCCGCCTACAGCCGCGCAGGCAAGCTCGATCCGCAGGACTTCGGCGCAGCGTCCGGCCACGGCCGCGTGCTCGAAGCGCTCGGACAGGCGAAGCAGGCGATCCGCGCCTTCCAGCGCGCGCTCGTCATCCGCCCCGCCGATCTCGACGCGAACATCGCGATGGCGCGCCTCCTGCTCGCGACCGGCCAGGCCGACGCCGCGGTCGCCTTCGCAGAGCGCGCGACGCGACTCGAGCCGACCAACGGCTACGCCCACCTCTCGCTCGCGCGGGCCTACTCGAAGGCCGGCCGCGGGAAGGAGGCGATCCGCGAGTACGAGATCGCCTGCGAACTGATCGATCCGCCCGCCGATGTGATGCTCGCGCTCGTCAACGCCTATGCGGCGGAGAAGCGCTACCAGGAGGCCGCGAACGCGGCCGAAGCGCTCACGCGCACCTCGCCGAGTGCGGCGGCGTTCGAGCGGCTCGGCTGGTCGCTCTTCCGAGTGAGCGACTTCGCCAAGTCGGACGAGGCCTACCGCAAGTCGATCGAGCTCGATCCCGAGTACTGGCCCGCGCTCAACGGCGTCGGCGTCAACGCGCTCAATGTGTGGATCCAGAACGGCAAGGACCCGAACGACCCGCTGCGCGACGAGGCGCGGCTGATGCTGCAGCGCTCGCTGCGCGCGAATCCCGACCAGCCGAAGGTCGCGGCGCTGCTCCTCAAGTACCGGCTTTGATCTGCAAGAGCGGGGCGGAAACGCCTACCATTGGCGTCTATGCCAGACGCGAGCCCAGTCGACCCGACGCTTCTTGAGTTCTTCGACTCGCCCACCGACACGCCCTTCGTGATCGAGCATGTGAGCGAGGAGTTCACCTCGGTCTGCCCGAAGACCGGCCACCCCGACTTCGCGCACATCATCCTGCGCTACCAGCCGGCCGCCGTCTGCGTCGAGCTGAAGAGCCTCAAGCTCTACTACCAGAGCTTCCGCAACGCGGGCATCTTCTACGAAGCGGTGACGAACCGTCTGCGCGACGATCTCGCGCAGTCGATGAGCCCTGCCTGGATGCAGGTCATCACCGTGTGGAAGGGCCGCGGCGGCATCCGCTCGCGCATCGTCGCCACCGCGGGCGAAGTGCCTGCGTGCTGGATGACGAAGCTGGAGGCCTGAACCCGCGCGGCGCATCAACCGCCGAACTGGATCGCGGGCGCGCCGCGCTTCTTCTTCGCGGGCAGTTCGCCGATCGACGCGGCCTTCTCTTCGCCGACCTCCGTGGCGAGCGTGTCCCGCAGCTTGCGGAAGGTCGTCGTCTCGAGCTGCTCGAGGTCGGCCGAGAGCCGCTTGCGCGCCTGCTGGGTCGCACCGATCGAGCCGAGGCCAACCACGCCTGCAGCGCCGCCGCCTTGCTGCGCGGCGCGTTCCTTCTCGCGCTCGGCTGCGAAAGCCTCGCACAGCGCCTCGCGTGATTCGATCCACTCGGCGCGCAGCGCGTCGATCTTCGTGCGCGCCTCGGGCTTGAGCGTGTCGATCTCCGACGCCTTCGCGAAGAAGGGCTCGAGGTCGCGTGCGACGCGGTACGCCCCGGGCTCGAGCACGCGGTAGAAGCCGCGGCGAACGGCCTTCGCGGCCGACGGATTCGACTCGAGCTTCGCGGTGAGCGAGTCGATCGCGCCGCGGTTCCGGGTGATGATCCTGTCCCGTGCGTCGCGGGTGGCCTGATCGAGACGCTGCAGCTGCGACATGATCTCGGCGTCGATCTGCATGGCGCGGCCGATCGTGGTGTTGCCGCCGTTCGACTCGACGGTCTCCGTCTTCATCGCCTGCTGCATGAGTTCCTCGCGCTCGTCCATCGCGCGCACGACTTCCTCGCGCATGGTGCGCAGCGCCGCGACCGACGACTCGTCCCAGCCGCGCACATCTTCGGCGATGCCCGCGCGCTGCGTGGCGTCGAGCCCCGCGCCATCGACGATCGCGACGATGTCCGCCGTCTGCGCGCCACGCTCGCCGACGAGCAGGCGCGTTCGTGCGCGGGCGCGCCGCGCGGCCTCCGCTTCCTCGGACTTCGACGGGTCGGCGACGGCCTTCAGGTCGTCGAACATGCGCTCTTCGGCGGCCTCGACCGCCTGCGCGAGCGCGCGTGGGTCGGAAGGACCGGTGCCGCCGACCGCGAACGCGCCGTCTTCGCCGATCGTGAGCGTGATCGCCATCGCGCCGCCCTCCTCGGGCGCAGGCGCGGGCGGCTTCTTCGCATCGTCTGCCTTCTCCGCCTCGTTGCGAGCTTCCGCGCACCGCGCCACGATCTCGTCGAACACGACGCGCGTGTTCTCGTCGAAGCCGAGGCGCTGCGCGAGCCGGTCGAGTTCGTCGCCCGACATGGGCTTCACGACCGCGTCGCTTCCGCCGCCGAACATCCCGCCGAGCACGATCCCGCCGTCGGTGAGGTCGTCGGCCCCGAGCGTGATCGCTTCGCCGTCGCCACCCATCACGGCGATCTGCACGCCGCCGGTCACGGCCATCTCGCCGAGGTCGATGGCGCGGCCTGCGGCGACTTCCCTTGGTTCCGCGGGCGTCTGACCGAGCGCCGCACGCAGCGTCGCGGCGTCGCGGACGATCATCTGGTTGCAGCGTTCGCGCGCCGACTCGACTTCCGCGGCGGCCGGATCCGTTTCGCCGACCACGACGAACTCGCCCGCTCCCTGCGCGGCCTTGGCATCGAGCTTCGTGAGCAGCGTGTCGAGGTCCGCGCGCAGCGCAGCGTCGTGCGCCTCGACGATCGCGGCGATCTCGCTCCAGCGCGCCTCGTCGAGCGAACCCTTTGCGCGCAGCGCTTCGGCCTCCTTGCGCGCCGCGTCGAACTCGCCCGCAAGCATCGCCGACGGGTAGACCTCGCGCACCAGGTGGGAACGCAGGCCCGCGGACGCCACCGGCGGCAGCGAGGCCGACACGGTCTCGAGCGTATCGCGATGGAGCTTGCGGATGCGCGCGTCGATCTGGGCCGACTCCTCGCCCGCGATGCGCTGCACTTCCTGCATCTTGCGGAACCACTCCGCCTCCTCCGCGCCCGGAGCCGCCTCGGGATCGCCCTCGCCGCTGGCGTCGGGCGCCGCGCCCACGCCGAGCTCGATGCGCGCTTCGGCCGCACGCACGCGGCGCACGAACGACGCCTCCGCGAGTCGGTCGAGCTGGCGCGTGAGTTCCTGCTCGTAGTTCGCGAAGAGCGGCGCGATCGTGGCGCGCGTCTGGGCGTCGAGCGATGCGATCGCCGGTGCGCTGCGGAGGTCGAACGCATGCGCGCCCCTGCCGAAGCCGGCCGTGGGAATCGCCGCGATCGCGCGCCGGCGTGCGAGCGCGTTGCGGAGCGCGTCGACCTGCGCGGCCGCATCCGCAGGCAGCGTCGCCGCGAGCTGCTCGACCAACTGTGCGTCGATCTGCGCGGCGCGCGCGAAGATGCGCCGGCGGAGATCGGCGTTCTGCCGCGCCTCCTCGACCGTCATGGGCTGGCCGAACGCACCCGTCTCCGCGCGCTTCAGCGACGCATCGACCTCGCGCTCCTCGAACTCGCGGAACGACTGGAAGTACGCCTCGTGCAGGGGCAGCGCGCGCGCGATCGCGGCCTGATCGACGCCCGCGTCCTTCAGCATCGACTCGAGCTCGGTGGCCGCGACCGGCGACGGAAGCCGCGGCCCGAACTGCGCCTGCGCCTCGGACGCCGCGCCAAGCAGCGGTGTGGCGAGCGCGGCGGTGAGCAGGATCGTGGCGAGCGAGCGACGGAGCGATGAGAGCAGTGTGGGCATAGGAGTACCGCGCAGGGATTCGCGCATGATGCCGCAGCGGAGTCGAACCGTCGGCGACGACGCGAAAAATCGTTGCCAATGGCGCGCTCAGCCGCCCGGTCGAGGGGCGGGAACGGGGCGCGATTCGCCCGATGGACGGTTCGCGCGGTTCGCCTCGTCGAGCCGAATGGGGTCGGCGTGGCCGGTCGCCCGCAACGCCGCCGCGATGTCGCGATGGAACCGCAGCACCGCGAGCTGGCGCAGCGACTCGTCGTCGAGGTCGTCGACCACTTCGATCCGTCCACGGTCGGAGGGAACGCGTCCTGCCGCCGTCTCCTCGGCGCGCCATGCGTCGAGCTTCGCCTTCAGCCGCGCAACCGCTTCGTTGCGATAGAAGGAGTCGCGCGTGCTCGCGAGGATGCTCACGCGCTCGGAGAGCAGCGGACCGATCGCCGCAGGCTCGCGCTCGAGGCGCTTGGCGATGTCGAACCGCGACCACGCCTCGCCTGCGATCGGGTCGGGCGCGCCGGTCGACGCGTCGCAGATCGCGCGCGGCGCGTTGCGCTCGGCGTCCCACGGCGACCACATCGCGTCGCGTGCGGCCCAGCGCTGCCCGCTGCGGCCCATCGGATCGACCGCGCGCTCGGCGAGCATCTGCTCGCGCAGCGTGAGATGGAGACGGTCGTCGTTCGGGCCGAGGATGCTGCGCACGGCCGGCGCGTCGGTGCCGTCGCGGGCCGTGAACATGCTCGCGTCGCGGTAGAGGTCGATCCGTCCGACCGCGCTGAAGTCGACGAAGTCGGGCGCGCTTGCGAAGCATGACCCGAAGGTGCCGGGCGCCGTGAGGGCGAGATGGATCGCGTTCCAGCCGCCGAAACCGTGGCCGAGCAGGACGCGCGCGCCGGGCTCTGAAATCAGGCGGAACCGCTCCTCGAGCGCGGGAATGAACTCCTCGACGAGCGCGCGCGCCACCGGTCCGTGTGCGTCCGAATCGCAGAACGCGCGATGCCCCCACGGGCTCGAGCTGTCGAGGAAGACCCACACGGCCTGCGGCACAGCGGCGCGGGCCCCGGGGTCGCGGAGCACCGACGCCGACTCGAAGGCCTCCGCGCCCTTTGAACCGAAGTCGCCGAGCACATAGATGGTCGGCCACATGCGGCGCGGATAGGCGAGGTCGTCGTAGCCGAAGGGAAGGACGACGGTCGCGCGGATCGACGCGGACCGGCGCAGCGCCGCGCCCAGCATCGTGCTTGCGCGTTCGAAGCGCTCGACGCCGCGGACGGCCGCGTCCTCGGCGGCCGGCGCCGCGATACGCGTCTCGAGCGCGATGGCGACTTCGTCGGTCGCATCGCGCGCGAGCTCGATCGCAACGGGTTCGGAGACAAGGTTGCCCGGTCCGAGGTGGCCGGCTTCGGTGAAGTCGGAGTCGAACACGGCCTGCACCTTCCACGCCCCATCGAGTTCGGCGAGGCTGGCAACGGCGGTGGACTCAGCCGAGGCCGTCGTCAGCGGGTCGACCTCGATCGCGACCTCGCTCCCCTCCGACGCGTCCTTGACGGCGATCGAGGCGATCGGCTGCGGGGCCGTCAGGAACGGGCCGCCCGCGGGCGCGATGCCGTCCCAGCGCCTGGTGTCGGGCAGGAAGAAGAGGATCAGACGACCGTTCAGGAGTTGCGGCGTGGCGCCCTCGGAAGCGGGAGCCCCCAGCCTGACGAGATATCGGTCCTTCTTCGCTGGCGGAGGGGGAGCATCGCTCTGCCCGAACGCGGGCGCGAAGGCAAGCAGGGCCGACAGCGCCATGCAGGCGGTGCCCGGCACCCTCGGCGTCCAGCCTCGGAGGCGATGGGGGGTGTCTGTGGTCGGCCGTCGTACGGTCATGCCTGTGCGGTTCGGGTTCCTGTGCTGATTGAGACCCTTCTCACGAGCCGATACACCGTAGCCGAACCGCGGATGCGATGGTTCGGATTGCGATTCGGAGCCCAAGACATGTCTCAACGACCGGAGTCCCGCCTAGCCGCCCGAACCTGCCGAGGAATGCTCGCCGCCGCGCTCGCGGCCGCGCTCGCCTCGTGCGCACCCCATCGGACCTTCGAGGACGAGGTCTACCGCACCAACACCTCGCTGCGCGATGCGGCGTCGTGGCGAACCTTCAGCACCGACGAACCCATCGAGCTGAAGACGGCCGGTGCCATCGCCGTCGATGTCGACAACTTCGCGGGCGATGTCACGATCCGCGCCGACCGCAAGGTCGAGCGGACCTTCGTCGAGGTGCGCCGCGTGTCGACGCACGGACTTGGCCGCTGGGTCGAGTCGAAGGACGCGCTCGACGACGCAAGCTGGACGGCGACCCTCGAGGCGCGCGAAGGCGGCGGCGAGACGCTGGTGATCCGCACCGACACGCCGAATCCCGAGAAGTACTTCCACCACATGGAGATCCTCGTGGTGACGCCCGCGCTCGACAGCGTCAAGGTGCGCTCCACCAACGGCAATGTCACCGTCATCGAGAACCGTGGATCGGTCGACATCGAGACGACCCGCGGCGATGTGCGCATGATGACGCCGTGGCCGATGACCGGCCCGATGACGATCGTCACGAGCGAAGGCTCGATCGACTACCGCGTGCGCGGCGAGTCGAAGGGGATCTTCGACTGCGAGTCGCACGGCGGCCAGGTTCGCCAGCGCGCCGAGTTCGGCAAGTGGATGGCGCTCGACAGCGGCAACGACCATGACCGCTTCCTCGCGGTGCTGAACGACGGCACGAATCCCGTGGTGCTGCGCACGAGCGAGAAGAACATCCGCGTGGCGATCGTGCCCGACCCGACCGAAGTCGGCGTGTACATCGTGGATTGAGCGGCTTGTTTGAGCGGCGGCATGTCGCCTCCGGAGGCAAGGCCGACGCAGGGCGCTGCATGCGCGTGCACGATGCGGCTGACGCCAGTCAGGTCTCTCATCCCCTTGGGCGAAGTCGCACGAGTCTCTCCGCTACAGTACGACCGTGAAAGAAGTCCAAGACCACTGGTTTCGCCTCGCGAAGGAAGAGGGCTATCGCTCGCGCGCGGCCTACAAGCTCATCGACATCGACGACCGCAAGCGGCTGATCCGCCGCGGCGACCGCGTGCTCGACGCCGGTGCGGCACCCGGAAGCTGGTCGCAGGTCGCCGCCACGCGCGTCGGACCGAAGGGCGAGGTGGTCGCGGTCGACCTCAAGCAGATCAACGGTGGCGGATACCCGTCGAATGTGCGGCTGCTGCAGGCGGATCTCCGCGAGCTCACGCTCGATGAGATGGGCGGGCGGCCGTTCGATGTGATCATGTCGGACATGGCGCCCGACACCACGGGCAACCCGATGGGCGATGCGATGCGCTCCGCGCGACTGTGCCACGACCTGCTCGACCGCGCCGTCGAGTGGCTGCGGCCGGGCGGAAACCTCACCATGAAGGTCTTCGAAGGCGGCGAGTATCCCGAGCTCCTCAAGCGCGCGAGCCGCATGTTCGAGGAGGCGAAGGGGTACAAGCCCCGCGCATCGCGTGCCGAGAGCGTCGAGATGTTCGTCGTGTGCCTCGGCTACCGAGGGAACGATGGCCGCGTCCTGACGGCCGAGGATGCGCTCCTCCCGAAGCGAAAGCCCTCCAAGGGCTGGTCGTAACGCCACGACAGGATGGTGACTCCGGGGTTGGAGGGCAGGAACTGCGGAGTCCGCGCACGAACTGCGTGCGCCGACGGGGCAGGGCCGCCCTGACGGCGTTGCACGGCGAGGCATGGGAGTTGCCATTGCTCGTTGCGGCATTTCCGCCGCACAAGGGACCACCTCATGAAGATCAACGGCAACTCCAGCTTCAACCCCATGCTGTTCGCCCAGTCCCAGAAGGGCCGCATGCCGAGCTCCGACGCGTCTGCGATGCAGCGCGCGATCGAGCAGGCCGGTGAGGGCCAGGGGCCGAACGGCATCATGATGGCGGGCAACTCGCAGCCGCCCGTCGATGCGAACACCATCCTCGAGAACTGGGGAACTTCCAACGCCATCGCGGATCTGAATGTCGACGGCATCGTCGACGCGCAGGACCTCGCCATGGTGCTGCACGCGGCGCAGGACGCGCCGGCGGGCGGCGGAGACGACAGCCCCGGCGACGAGTGGTCCTCGCTTGTCGGCGGCGACCTGAACGGCGACGGCACGATCGACGCGATCGATCTTGCGATGAAGCTCAACGCCGAGTCGCCCGAGAACGGCGGCGGCGGAAACGACAGCCCCGGCGACGAGTGGTCCTCGCTTGTCGGCGGCGACCTGAACGGCGACGGCACGATCGACGCGATGGACCTCGCGATGAAGCTCAACGCCGAGTCGCCCGAGAACGCCGGCGGCGGAAACGACAGCCCCGGCGACGAGTGGTCCTCGCTTGTCGGCGGCGACCTGAACGGCGACGGCACGATCGACGCGATGGACCTCGCGATGAAGCTCAACGCCGAATCGCCCGAGAACGGCGGCGGCTCGAACGACAGCCCAGCGGATGACCCCACCAGCCCTTCGATCGGAATGGTGGATGCTGCGGAGCTCATCGGTGCGATCGGTGCCATGCCTCCCGACACCTCGCCCGCAGACATGCTTGAGCGGCTGACGAATCTCATCTTCAAGGCGTTCGACACCGACGGCGACGGCGTGCTGACCGAAGCGAACCTCCCGGACAACACCAAGGTCTTCGCACGCTTCGATGCGGATGGCAGCGGCGCGCTGCATCGCAACGAACTTCTGAAGGGCCTGACCGAGGAGTACCAGCGCGCGCTCGAGACTTCGGACCAGATCGC
>Ga0209972_10001308_pt1 | contig 22019 bp, 42 predicted proteins | sample NOAtaG_7_FD_187302 | JGI IMG/M metagenome (GOLD analysis project Ga0209972, IMG submission 187302) | Freshwater lake microbial communities from Lake Erie, under a cyanobacterial bloom - NOAA_Erie_Diel1S_2200h metaG (SPAdes) (version 2) | ecosystem: Environmental > Aquatic > Freshwater > Lake ... | reverse complement strand
TGTTGCAACGTCTAAAGATTGTGGAGTAATTAAACCACTATAAACACCGATAACAATACGTTCAATTTCTTCGTCTGAAAATATGTTAATTGGTGCAGCATTTTGTATGTCGCAAAATGAACACATTATTTATAGAGATTATCTAATCTATTTTTAATATTTACCACATCGGTAGGATCATTAACTACAACAACCTCACTACCATATTTTTCATCTAAATACTCTGGAGTAAAAGTAAATTTACCAGTTTTGATTAACTCAATATCTATTTTAGACTGTTCAATTAGACTTAAATCATCTTCTGCTTTAACTGTTATTTTAACACCTTCAGGGAATATACCTAAACGTGTCATCATTGGAACTAATTGATAGTTTAAAACACCTTCAATAAAAAATTCATCGTTATAAGCTACATTCTTTAAAACACGTTCTTGTACTTCTGCACTACCTACATAGGCTTTTTCATCTAATGTTCCTGTTTGCCCTAAAATAAGTTTTGATATTTCGCTATTACATCTTTGTATCATCATATCAAACACCTGAAAAGCATCTGAACGGTTACTTTCTACTAACTCAATTAAATCATCAGTATCAAACACCCCATAAGAAGCTACACCCATATTTCTAAGCATTGATTCCATATTAGCTCGTGTTTCTTCATCTCTAGTATTAGTTTTACCTATTCTAATAGGGCTACCAAATATTTCTACAAATTCACTCCATGCTCCTAATGCGTTTTTCTTCCAAATAACTAAAGGGGCTGCTTTCATGTACAGTCCTAAATCTCTATCCTTACCAACTCCAATACACCAATTATTATAAGGTGGATCTAAGTAAGGATAACCACTTAAATCTGCATAGGTATTAGTTACTATATGAAATTCGGGCTTAACGTATTCACGAGGTACTAATTCAACTGATTTAAAAGCATTATCTATAACGCTATCAAATTGAATTAATGAATGTCCGTAAAAAATAGCATCTAATGAATAATCTATAAAATCTCTAAACCATTTATGCTTAATAATTTTCTCTAAATCTTCGCTTTCTTCACCGTTTAATAAAACATCAAAATCTTTAGATAGTGTTAAGTTTTTACGTTGGTTTACTGCTGCTGTTAAATGAGCATCTAATTCAATATTTTTGTAAACCTTATATAATTCCGAACGTTGCGGAGCCGTTAATGATTCAGCTCTAATAACTGCACTTTTATAAGTAGATATATCTGTAATACCTCTGTATAATTGTGTAGGAGTAGTAATACGTTTTCTAATATCTGCCGTTTTAGGCATATTAACAGAAACATTCTGTACTTTATTAAAATCTATGTTATATCCAAATAATTTCATTACCAAAGTTGATTTGATGTTTTAATTGTACCACCGTTTGAGTTACCCCATCTAATTGAAACACCTTGTTGTGGTAAAATACTAGGTAAATCTGCTGTTAAATCTCCACTTGCACAACGTTTAAGCCATGCAATAGCCCCACCGTTTTGTGTAGCATTATTTCCATCATAACGTTCCTTTCTTAAATCTGGAACATTACGGGGGTTAATTCTGCTATGTAAATGGTATAAAGTAATATCTAAAAGATACATTACTATTTGTTGGTTTCTATTATCTCCTTCTGTCCATTTAGTAGTATCATCTGGGTAAGCAGCAGTTAATGTATAAGCACTACCAACGCTCCAAAATTGTGTTTCAGTTGGTAAAATACCTTTACAGTTTAATAAACAAGTGTATTCAATATTATCAAAATAAACCTTATCTCCAGCAACATAAGAAGTAGAGTTATTATACTCATCTTCTGGTAATGTAACATAAAATAGTGATTTATCAACAGCCTTTAAAGTCCATTCAGAAGCATTAAAAGCGTGTGCTGTTGATCCTGCAATAGATTTGTAAATATTACCATTATAAACTACATATTGTCCAGTAGTGTAAACAGTAGTAGCACTAAAAGCACTTGCAGTCCATTCAACTAATTGTTTGCCGTTATAAGTAGCAGTAACATCAAAAACTTTAGTATCTGTAAAAATAGAATTAATTAAATAGCGTTGTGCTAAATAACTAATCATTTCGCTTTGTGCGGATTGCTCAACATCTAGTTTAGTTTGTTGGTTAGATTCGATTATTTGACTTAAGTTATCCGATTGAATAACACGCAAATAATCATTATCTCTTAAAAGTCTAGCCATTGTACAAAAATATAAACAAAATACGCTTAATTAATACTATTGTTACTAATATTTTCTAAATCTAATTTAACCTTATTCTCTTTAATCTTATGAACCTCAGCATTAAGCATAGCTAATTCTAATTTGTGCATATCCTGAACGTAGGTTATAAAGTTGTATTTCAACTCTTTAATACGTGTTTTCTTAGTTATTATGAACGTATCGGAATGGATAAGGCTGTTTGTGCTAACATCTTCAATAAAGAATGTTATTGTATTATGCCCATCAATTAGTTCTTTGTGTGATTTTACTTTCATTATAATCTATGTTTTACGTTTATTGGTGCTACTCCTATTTTTCTTGCGTATTGAGTAATATCTCCTTTTTGATACATTTGGTATTCGTTCTTAAATGCTTCACAAAGTAAATAATCTGTTAAGTCGCTAATATGCCCAAATGGTTGGTATGATACACCACTTTTAGCATCTTTAACTTTTGTTTTATCCTTAGTTCCATCTGCTGCTTCTTTAGTATTAGTAAAGTCTTGTATTGCTTCTTTTAACTCTGGATTAATTATAAACTCAATATCGCCAAAATTACTAAAAAGAATTGTATTAAAAAAATTACCTCTCATAACTATTGAAGGATTAGATTTACTAACTCTCATAATAGGTCTATAATTAGTCAATTCATTTTGTATTAGTTTAAAAAAATTATGTCCTTTCTCCTGCTTAACATCTTCTTTTTGACTTGTTGCATCTCCATAAATAAACAAGCCGCTTTCATGGTGTGGGTATTTGCGTTTAAACTCATTACAAACATCCTTTATTGTATTTCTAGGATTAACACCTAAAATAGTATCAATTAACCTTATTTGCTTATTGGATATTTGGAATATACCACATGGTAAATATGGATTAACGTTTTCATCCCAGCTAATGTGTAAAGGTAATGTAGGTTCATAATGACATAGCTTAACGTGTTTATCTAAACTAAAGTATTTATAGAACTCTGCTCCTGTTCGTTCCTGCAAATCCCAGTTACCCTCAACAAACACTTCATATTCATATCTAGGCATTGATTTAAGAGATTCTAAATAATCTAATGGTATAAATGGATTATCTGTAATCTTAGAAGGAATATAAAGCCAGTTAGGTGGTAAGGTACTATTTTTCCACTTATTATAAATTAACTCTTTAACCCAATTGTTAGCAGGATTACAAGTTGCTAAAATTATTGGTTTAGGTTGCTTTTCAATTATTTGTGATCCTGCACGTTCAATACACTTATAAAAAGTCTTTTGCTGTAATTCGTTTACCTCTTCTAAAAGAAAACCATTTACTTCTAATCCTTTAAATCGATTTAACTCTTTATCATCTGCATAATTTTCTCCTAAGAATATAATTTGGCTATCATTCTGTAAAGTTACGGTTTGGGTGTCTTGATTGTATTTTTTAACAAATGAAGTAGGGCAAATTTTAGTAAATGATGGTATTGTATTAAGTTTAAGAGTTTGAAGTGTAGAACGAACCACGCACCATTTACTTTTAGGGTACATCTTACAAAGTAATAATAAAGCTCCTAATCCTGCAAAAGTTTTGCCACCACGAATAGCACCGCCATACATAATGAAGTTATACTTATTACTAAATATAGCTTCTAAAAATTCATCCTGTTTAGGGAACGATTCAAATAAGATTTGTTTTGACATTAAAGTTTAATTTCAACACCGCCAATTTTAAAAACCTGTTCAAGTGTTTCATTTTCAGTTACTAATCCTATTAATTGTTTAGGTTTACCAAATCTATATTCTAGCCATAATTTTATAGCTGCCACATCTCCACTTTCTACTTTTTCAGCTAATTTAACCCACACTTCAATAGATGCTTTAGTAGCATCCATGTTTTCTATCATTTTTAATTCATCTGATTTAGGCTTTCTACCTGCACCCTCTCTAGCACCGCCATTATTAGCTCTATTATCCATTTTGATAAAAATTGTTTAATCAATTACAAATATAACAAAAAATCTATAAATTCTAACAAAATTAAAAATTTAATTGGTAATAGTATAATTCTGGCTATTGTGTAGAGTATGTTTAGTATCATAGGTTAAAAGTTAATATCTCCGTTAAATTGTTTTATAATATTGTGTAGCACATTCGAAAGCTATTTCTAATAAACCAGCATTAGTAAAATTATTAGGAGTATTAATTTTAACCTCAATTTGTTTTTTATCATAAATATATCTTTCAACTACATCTATCATAAGTTTAGGACTGTTAGTATTTGAGTTTACTATATCCTTTGCATCTTGTATTGTTATCATATTAAAAAGGGTTTTCTATATTATTAATTTTTATATCATTCAAAAAGTCATTGTTTGGTTCTAGTGGCTTTGGTGTTTCAAATACATTACTTTGTTTCATCTTAACATCAAAAAATGGATTTTTATTTTGTAAATAATATCTATTTTGTAAGTAATCAAAATGAAATTCCTTTTGTCCTAACTGACCTACTAACCTCTGTTTCTTAATCTTATCAGCTCCAAATATAACACTAGGGTTTTTTGGGTCTGTACATCTATATGGTCTCCATACAAATATAACATTATCTGATTTATCTGCAAAAGTTCCACCGCCTTTAATTTTATAAGCGTTTGGTTGTGGGTAATTTTGTCCAGCAATATAAACTGGAGTTACTTGATGAGCAACTAAATGTATTGATACATCGTTAATAATAGCGAATCTTTTAATGTTTGCCATAAATTTAGAGATATACAAATCCTCTCTACTATTTCCAATATTATGATCGAACTGGTTATAAGGGTCTAAAATAATAGATTTAATACCTTGTTTTCTAACTAGATATAACATTTTTTCTTCTATTGATTTCCAAGTAAAATCCTTTTCAGGGTATACATAAAAGAATTTATTTTTAATTATATCAATAGCGTCATTATATTCAGCCTTATCCATAACGTGTTTGTCATAAGTATCTGTACTTTTACCAACAAACATATGAATTAAATCATCATAAAACTCATCCGCTGGGAAATCTTCAGGACTAAAAACACCTATTTTCCAATCATCAAAATATGCTTTAGCTAATAGTAATTGCTTTAAAAAAGTACTTTTACCCTCATTCATATAGCCAGTCCATAATGTAACTTCACCTAAACGGTGTGTAAAGTTTTCATTTAATTGATGCCAATGAGTAGTTTCACCTCTACGTTTACCCTCACTAAAAGTTTTAATCATTGAATCCTTTACATCATCTAAAGTAAATAAACCCTCTATTTTAACTTGTTTAGCTCTTTTAAAACACTCAATTAAAGTTTCTTTACTATCCTTTAATAAAACATCATTAGCGTCTTTACAGCCAATAGGAAACGATATTACTTTACATTTTTCAGCTCCTAATCTTCTAATTAATTCATTTTCTAATCTTAAACCGTTTGCATCCTTATCAACTGCTATGTAAATAGTTTCAGCTTGTTCAAAAACTTCATAACAGTTTGTAATACATTCTAGCTTTTTATCAATGTTTTTATCGTTTTCATTCGGTGCGCCTTGATTAACGGTAGTAACATTTGTATAACCAGCCATTTCAAAAGCCATGCAATCAAATTCACCCTCAGTTATAATAATTTCTTTAGATGTTTTAATGCGATCATAATTGTAAATAATTGCTTCTGCATTAGTACTTTGCCTAAAATCTTTAGTTTTAATATTTCGTTTCTTAAAATTAATTAATTCACCATTTCTAAGATATGGAAATATAACCCAGTCACCCTCTTGAGCTATTTTATTTTCAATAACTACATTTTGAGATATACCCCTATTTAAAAATATTTCTAATGCTTCAGAAGTTATTTTAGTAAAGTTAGTTTTAACTGGCTTTTGATAGTTTTTAGTTTCACCTTTAACTACACAACCATTCCAACCGCACTTATGGCAGTTGTATAAACCATTATCTAAATTAACAGATAAACAAGTATCTTGATAATTCTCTTTACCTAACTTTACACAATTTGGACATTTACACTTTTGTTGTATTCCGTTATTGTTTTTTGGTTCGATGCCAATGGCATAAAATAATTGAATGCTAACCATTTTTTTTAGGGTATTTTAAATTGTAAGTTCTGCAATGTTGCTTAATGGCAACTTCTGACATCCCACCTTGTTCAATTTGATAAGGTGCGCCATAAAGTCTTTCATTATTTTTTATAATATATTCTAGCTGGTAATCTTCATCGAAAAAAGTTTTAAATTTATTTTCTTCTTTACTATCATTTACTTTACTATTCTTTACTATAGTATACTCTACTATACTATGCGTATTAATGTCTTGTTTTTGTGGGTTTGCGTATGCAATTTGACTTAATATGTATGCACTTTGAATGCTTAAACTGTTTAAATGTATACATAATGTATGCATATTGATACATTCGTTTTTTCTTCTTGAGTAGGCATCTTTAATATTTTCAATAAACTTTTCACTAAAAACTATTCTATTTTGTTCCCAAAGTTCTTTATTAAATTCTCCAATATTACATAAATCTGTGATAATCTCTATCAATTTTTCTTCATTAATTTTACATTTAGAACTTAAAAACATTAACTGAGTATAATTAGATAGGTTTAAATAATGATAATTAGTTACTGCTAATTGTCTTAAAATTTTAATCCAAGTTGCATATCCATCATTGCCATATTTATTTTCAATATAATACATTGCTTGTCCCTCTTTACATAAAAAGGGAAAATAGTCTACTGTGTTTTGTTGATGTCTTGCCATAATTATTTTATTAAATCAGTTAATTCGTTAATTAATCTTATAACCTCATCTTTTGTTAAAACAATAGCTGGACTGTTAAAATCGCTTGTATCAGCTCCAAACATATTTATACTAAAATTAATTCCTTCTTGATGTTTTTGTATCATTAAATAATCTAAAGCATCTACTGTACAATGGTAATTTTTCATAAGTTTTATTAATGCAAAAACCCCTAAAGTTCGGGGTCGAAGTCCCTTACAATAGAGGTTTTTAAGTAATGTGATTTAATGCTGCTTCGACTCAGCGTTCACAAATATACAAAACTATATTATAATTTCAAAACTTTTACTAAACTTTTTTTCAATAAAAGACTTAGAATAAAAGTAAAAAACATAGTAATAATTTGATAGAAAATTATAACATAAGGTGGGGCTATAATCTTTTAACGCTTTGTGTTTTTTATATTCCTTTACTGCTTTGTGTAAATTTTTCATTTAAGTTTTTACGTATTTCTAAATTAATATTATGATAAATATCAGTAATGCTATTAACATATTCTTCATTTAACTTATTCTGTTTTTCTAATTCAGCTACTATTTTAAATCCTTGTTGCTGCCAAATGTTAAAGTCTTGTTTTAACTTTTGTTTGTATTCCCCAGTTAGGAGGGTTGACTGTTCAACCACTCCTTTAATTAGGGCTATAAATACTTGTGTTTCTGTTTGGATCATAATTATTTTACATTTAATCCACACATTTCTAAACAAGTGCCACACTTGCCTAAATATGCTTTTTTGTTAAACTTACTTACTAATGCTTTTGATTTCATAAATCCCATTTTTTTAACATTTATTATTTTATTTATAACAAATTCATTTTTACTAGATGGTCTAAATACTGTATCAATAGTTAAATCATTTTTAAATAACTTTCTTTGTATTTCTGCCATTTTTTTACCTATTAAATTATCTTCGTTAAAATCACAGCTAACTATTCTTAAAACTGATTTACAATAAGGTTTTAAACGTTCATATTCAGTTAATGATTTATTTATTAAACTCTCATTATCTAAGGCAGAAACCGAAGTATTAACACAAATATTATATTTTGATAATTCAATTAACTGTTCATCTGTTAAAGTATTCCAATGCCTTGTTATTATAACTATTTGTTTTTTAGATGAAATATCAAATAAAGATAATTGGCTATTTTCTTTTATCTGTTTAATAATATTTATTGTATGCTGCCAGTTTTCAGATGGGTCGCCTGAGCAGCCAATTCTAATAAATGGCATATCTATTTTTTCAATCTGTTTAACTATTAAATTTCGGTGTGTTTCATTTTCAAAGTAACGTTCAATAGATTTACTAAAATCAATTCCATATCTTTTAGCTGTTTTATAAGCGTAACAATCATTATAGCATCCATTAGGATTTTCTAATAAACCACTTTTACAACCTTTGATAGTGTCTAAGTCCCATATACCCCTCTCATTTTTAGAGAGGGATATTATGTTTTTATATTGTTTCATTATAAACGACCTACATTTGGGTAAAGTTCCTTAATCTTAGATGTATCACCTTTATAGAATACATAAATACGCTGTTCACACTTAGGATATTTACGACTGTTTAATGTTTTCTTTGCGGTTGCTCGTCTTGTAAATTCACTTTCTAAATATATAATTTTATTATAAATGTGTAAACCTTGTTCTTTAAAAAACAACTCATGTTCAGCATCACTACCATAATAACCACCATCTTTATTACGACTATCACCAGTCATTACAACAAAGAAAGTATTATCATTCATAACAGAAATAGCACGTTTATAACCTTCAAAAAGCATATCTCTAAACTGCTCATAAGTAGCTAAAGAGTTTAATTCACCTTCTGGACTTTTACCATCATAATCAATATATTTTTCTACTTTGTAATATGGTGGGCAGCTAAATACTAAATCATAATTTTGTTTAGGTGTAAATTTTGATGTATCAGATTTTAACCATTTAACATTCGGGAAGTCTTGACAAAGTGCATTATTAGCATCACATTGATTTTGTCTAATTTCACTAGATAAATATTCATAACCACAACCACCAGCAACAAAACCCATCTGAACACCACCACCAAAAGGATTATAAACACGAACTCCATTTTTAGGCATAAACATTCTAACTATAATTTCACAAGCAGTAGGATCTAAAACAGATGCGTTACCGTTTAAATCTTTTGAACTATCTGTTATAATTTCATCATCAACAACTTTTTGTTTAGATAAAACAATATTAGACATACCAGCTTTACCTTGCCAACAACCCTCACGACTTGCAAATTTTGGATTAGGGATGTTATATTTTTTACCAGCCTCTTCTAATTGTTCATTCCATGCTCTTTTAACTTTTAACCATTCACCACTTGTTGAGTTCCATAAGTTAGTCATAGCCATATGGCAAAGTCTTTTAACTCTAACTTGCTCCTCTTTACCATAATAGATATAAGTAAAATCACTTTTAGATAAATTAATTTTAAATCCTAATGCTAAAAAAACTTTTGGATTTTCTAAATCATGCTTATTTGAAACAGTCATAACCATATGATAGCCATATGTATTTTGGTCTATAATTTTTTGCACCATCATACTATAAATAGCTTTATCTTTTTTGTCTTGATACATTGCAGATTGTAATAAGCAAAACTCACCTACAATGTGGTTTACTTCATAAGTAAAAAAACCAGCAAACTCATCGTTAATTTTTAAAATAATAGCAGAATGTTTTTGCATATTTTTACGGGCTGCACGATAAGCTATCTTATCAATTAATGCAAGTTCAGCTACTTGTGTTTCATAACCAGAACCAATAACACTATCCACTTGGATAAGTTCAATTTTGTCTTCAAATAATTTTTTTTGATTTTTCATATAATTAAAAAAGCCCGAATAAATCCACAAAGGTCTCACGTTTGTTTCATTATACGAGCTGTTTAAATTCGTTTGTTACCGTTATTATTGAGACCGTAACTTGTGCAAATGTAAATACTATTTTTATAACTGCAAAATTTATTTTACTTTATTTCAAAAATGATATGTTCATAACCTTTAGAAACCTTTATTTTACGTACGTTTAACTCGTTAATAAGTTTATCATTAAAATTATATTTCTTTTGTAAACAGTCAATCATCGGTTTTAAACAGTTATCTATATCACTTGCATTATTACTAAATCCAAACTCAACAAACAAACTTAACGGTTTATCATTAAGTATTACTAAGTCATTAGGTAATATCATTAACATATCTGATTCATAACGTTTGTACTTATCCGTTTTAAATCTTCTACCTTGCCACGCTTCGTTAACTGATAACGGTTTAATATTTATTTTTATCATATCACAAAGTTAACCAATTTTTTATATATTTGTAAAAACTATTAACATGGCAACACCTACAATTAAAAACGAGATTGTTAGAAAGTACTTAAAAAAGTTTCCAAACAGTCCGAATGCTGTACTATCTAGGAAAATTTATAAAGAAAATGCTACAAGTTTTGTAAGTGTTGAAGCTGTAAGAACTATGATTAGAATGATTACAGGTAACTCTGGAGAAAAAAACCGAGTTAAAACAACTAATAAAAATAGTTATAAAGCTCCTAAAAAATCAAATGATTACTGTTTGCCAGAAAGTTATTCAAATGATTTTACACCCTATGAAATTAAACAATCTCGCATATTAATCATATCTGATTTGCATTTTCCATACCAAAATAATAATGCAATAACTTTAGCATTGGATTACGGTAAATCAAAGAAAGTTGATTGTATTTTAATTAATGGCGATTTAATTGATTTTGCTAACATATCAAGACATGAACGAGATTTTAGAGCCAGAAGTATAGCAGAAGAATTTGATGCTGTTAGAGCTTTTTTAAAATCATTACGTTTACATTTTCCTAAAACAAAGATAGTTTTAAAGTACGGTAACCATGATGAACGTTGGGAAAAGTATTTATATTCTAAAGCTCCAGAGATATTTGATGTTAGCGATTTTCAATTAGAAATATTATTGAAGTTTGGTGAACTTAAAATAGATGTTGTTAAGGATAAACGACCAGTTAAACTAGGTAAATTAACTGCTTTACATGGCCACGAGTTAGCTGGTGGTGGGGCTGGTGGTGTTAATCCTGCAAGGGCTACATTCTTAAAAACTATTGATAGTGTAATTGTTGGACACTATCATAAGACTTCACAGCATACAGAAACTACATTAACAGGTGATGTAATTAGTGTTAATAGTGTAGGGTGTTTATGTGATCTAAACCCTTTGTATATGCCAATCAACAAACATAATCTTGGATTTGCGTATTGCGAATTGAATGTAAAAACTGGTGAATATCATTTAGAGAATTTAAAAATTATTAAAGATAAAGTTTATTAACTATGAACCTATTTGAATTTAAAATATACGACACCCACGAAGTACAGTCTTTTGATACTGATAATGCGCTAAGTATAAAAGTATTCTCATACTGGCATAAATTCAATTTAACGCTATCGGTTGATGATTTATGGATTACATCGTATAGAGAATATACGCTATTTGATACAGACCATAACCCAACTGAATGTACAAAGGTTTATTTAAGTGATGGTAGTTTAGTTTATGCCGTTCTTAAATACGACACATTTGATAAGAATTACAGGGCTTTTTTAGATAGTATTAAAGCAACCCCTTTAGATACTCCTTAACGTTATTCCATTGGATTACTTGCTCCAACTGCTCAAACTCGTTAGTCTTACCACGAATAGAGTTATCACGTCTTAATGTATCTAAATTGGTCTTACAAACGTAAATAGCTATTTTAATATGTTCTTTATCATTAGTACAATAAGCGCATAAGTCCTTAGATATATCTTTTAATAGATTGTTAGCGTGTAGTATGTGTTTTTCCATGTTGTAAATATACGACATTAAGCAATAAAAAATATAGTAAAGTTGGTTAAAATAAACAATTACCCTAATTTTGTGTATAATAATGAACAATTTTACCCTCATGTTCAAATAATTTAATTTACTGTACATGATAATTAAGGTTATAACCTTATATTTCAGAGGTATAATATTAAAATTCATCGACAAAAAACTGTTATTCGTCTAAAAGATTAAAATAATTGAAAATATATTTTGCAGATAAGAAAATAGTGTATACATTTGTACACAGATAACAATAACTTTAAAAACTAAAAACATGAAAAATTCAATTAAATTATCAGATTTTAACTTTCAATTTACTGGACATGGTCATTATAAAGTGACTTACAAAAAATGGTCAAAAACAACTAGCGACATGCAGTTAATTGATGCAACAAAAAATAGTGATAGCCCAAAGATTAAAGATTTAAACGAATTAAAAAGAATGTGTAAAAACTAAAAACATGAAAACAAAACAACCCAAAACAAAAGTTTACCCGATCCGTTTAGATACGGTATTATTAAACCAGGCACACGAAGTAATTGAGCCATCAGAATTAAGACTGAGAATTAAAAAGAAAATTAATAACTACTTAAAAACTTTAAACAAATGATACCTTTAATACTACTAATAGCCTGTATATTAATTGTACGCTATATGGTAAAAGAATCTAAGCCAGTTGAAACTATACAAGAAGTTGAACTATCAGAAGAACAAATGTTTATTATTGAAGAACAGATGAAACGTGATATGCTGTTTTGTGCTAATTGGTGGAAAATACAAGGACGTTTTAACACTGCTCAATACGTTAAATACTTGGAGTATAAAGCTAGTAAGGGATAACGGTTTGCGGCTTTGTGCAGGTGGGGCATTAAAGCACGAAAGTTTCAACCCACCACTAAACTTAATTAAAAGAACAAATGATGAATTTAGCAGATAACCCCCACTTGCACAAAACCGATGTTACTGGCAGTGCCTGTCGTAATGTTGATTTATTTGGCAATGATATAATAGATAAAAAAAACCTTTCAGATTGGTTTATAGTTCCACCTTTTTCCGTCCTTAATGTTAGTTCAGATGTATGGCAGGTAAGGAAAAAGATATGGATGAACAGGATTAAAGATACTGCACAAGCAAGAAGTAATGTGTTACGGAATTACACTCAGGTTGGCGTTGACTTTATGAATATAAAAGGCGACACTACAAGCATACTCGACCCTGTACTATGTGAGATCTTATTGCATTGGTTTTCAGAAGAAGGGCATAATACGTTTGACCCCTTTGCTGGTGATACTGTTTTTGGGTTTTGTTCTGCGTATAAAGGAAGACCTTTTAAAGGCATTGAATTGAGAGAGGAACAAGTATTGCAAAACCAAACAATAATAGATGCTAATGGATTAGATGCTGAATACATACTTGACGATGCTTTGAATATAAAAAAGCACATTAAAAAAGAAAGTATGGATTTTATGTTTTCCTGTCCACCTTATGCAGATTTAGAAGTTTATTCAGATAAAGAAAACGACTTATCTAATATGGATTATGATGTTTTTTTTGATGTGATTAAACAGGTTTATACAGATTGCTTTGATTGCTTAAAAAAAGAACGATTTGCAGTAATTACTATAGGTGAAGTAAGACATAAAGATACAGGTTGTTATATTGGGTTAGTACCCAATATTATACAGATAATGCGTGATGCAGGTTTTCATTATTACAACGAGATAATACTTAATACTCCCGTTGGCAACCTAATGATGAGAGCAGGTAGGTATATGAACCAAAACAGGAAGATTGGCAAAAACCATCAGAACGTATTGGTTTTTTATAAAGGCAACCCTAATAACATAAAAAAACATTTTAAAAAGATAAAAGATGAAAGCAGAAATATATAATATAAGTGGATGGATTAATACCACAGATGAAAAGGTGATTAAAGATTACTTTGATAAACTTTTGAGAAAAATAGGTTTTACAATTTTAAACTATCAAAGCCACCAATTTAAACCCATAGGATATACTGGGTTGTGGTTACTTTCAGAAAGTCACTTTGCGGTACATACTTTTCCTGAAGAGAATAAAAGCTATATTGAATTGTCAAGCTGCAATTTTGAATATTACGAAATGTTTAAATCTGAGTGCGGTGTCTTTTGGCATTGCTGGTAACGTTTTGATTATTTGCGTTCGGTGGGGATTTAAACCACTGAACTTCATTTAAAAAACAAAAATTTAATAATATGACAGAACTTGATTTGAAATACCAAAGCCCCAATGACGCAAATAATGTGTTAGCGGTTGTTTTAATTGAGCAGTTAGATAAATGGATAGAAGATTGTCAAGCACAAGCAGGCGTTTTCTTTGAAAGAGGTATGACTGTTTCTGAAACAAGTTCATTAGCTATGAAAGTCGCTTACATGAATGTTAAGACGTTGGTGGAAAATAACCGCTAACGTTTTGCAGCTAAACGCTGATTTTGTTCTTCACAAAATTTGCGATTTAGGTGCTGTTAGGTATCAGTATTTTTAAACAGAAGGGGAGAAAATAGAAAATTAATTATCATGATAAATATAGACTTTAGTAAACTAACAGATGAACAGCTTGACAAAATTACAAGCGATTTCAAAAACTTAAATAAACAAATTAGAAACAATATGACTGTAAAAGATTTAAAGGAGTTTTTAAATAAACTTGAATTACAAGAAAATTACAACGATATGCTTGTAAAAGAGTTGGATGAATTAAAAGCCGAAAATGACAGGATGCAAGAACATTTAATGCACAATGAAGCCGAATTAATACCGTTAAGAAAGGAAAACAAAGATTTGCATTTTAAAAATGATTTACTTGAAAATATTTGTTTACAGCATCAAGAATTAACACAATGGATTGAGGAGCAAATCGACGAAGTTGAACCAAGAATTTTTAAAGTAGAAGATAATTTTATAGAAACTTTGTTTGATGAAATAATTAATATTAACCACAAGCCATACACACAGGCGGGGAGGGTTTAAAAATATTGTACCTAACGTTTTGCAGCTTTAAGAAGTGGCTGCCTAAAAATTACTTCATTTGACAAACAATGCTTATGGCAGACATTTTTTAAAGGTGCTGTTATAAGCTGTAAAATAAAATTTGAGCAATGGAATGGATTGAATTAAAAAAAGAAACACCTAAAATATATTCAGAGAATTATTTGGTATATAAAAATGGCGAAATTAAAATATCATTGTTTAGAGGTGATTGGAATATGTTTCAATGTGATATTAGTAGAAATGCAGACGAGCCATTTGTTACACATTGGATGGAGTTACCTAATAAACCAAGTGTGTAGGCAATTTTATTTTATTGCTTATAACTACTCGCTAAGACTAATAAAAAGGCACACAAAACAATGCAAAAGACTAAGATTCATAAAGTTAGAATAACAGAGCAACAAGCCTATGCTTTTGAACAGTTAAAGAAATACGATGTAAATCTTAGTCAATTCATTAGACAAGCTATAAAAGAAAAATTACAACGAGATTGGAAACAAATTAAAGAATCTAAAAACAAATCTAAATGCCCATTTTAATATGAACTGGAACAACCAAAAACTAAACGAGATACAAGCAATAGAGAATGATCTAATTTATTCTGCTAATTGTGGCAGTAGTAGCAAATTATTTACTACATTTATACACTCTACTGTTGAGTATAATAACCCTAAAACAAATGATGAAACTGTGTTAAATTATAAACCTATTGATAAGTTTGTAATGCCTAAACCACGAGCTTATAAGCATCATTTTATTAGACCTAATTGTATGGAACAAATAACTAATGATATGGTTAAATTGATACAATCAGGACATAATATTAACGTAGCGTGTTTATTAGTTGGATATAATTATAACGTATTAAGACCACGTTTTACAAATGAACACAAAGCAAAGTTTAAAGAAGCAAGAAAAATAAAGTATAGTAATAATGAATGCTAAAAAATTACAAATCGAATCACTTATTTTAGTAGCTTTAGCAAAGCACTTTAATAGTCAAGGCACTTATTTAATTGGTGAGTTAAAACAGCAAACTAAAATGAATTTTAATGTAGCTATGAGTGCAACTAACAACTTTGTAAATGGTATAGAGAAAGGACTTTTACCAGATGAAAAGAAGTTTTTAGATGACTTAGTAGGAGTAATGGATGACGCGCTTTTTGAGATGCGTAAAGATTTAGATAAACAAAATATAAACCAATAAAATAAATAAACAATGGCTACAATAGCAACAATCTCAATCGACTTAAACAAATTAGACAAGTCAAAAATCATTAACGGTAAAAATGGATCACAGTATTACAATCTTAATATTAGTGTAAATGATACCACCGACCAATATGGTAACAACATCCAAGTAACAGAACCACAAACTAAAGAGCAAAGGGATGCTAAAACTCCTAAAACTTTTTATGGAAATGGTGCTGTTAGATGGACTGATGGTAAAATAGTAATAGCTGAAAAGAAAACTAATACTGAATTTTAACATAATTTAACATTTAGGTATTAAAACAATTAATACATTTGTATCGTGCCAGTTTGACTTGAGGGGGTTAAACATATACGGCAAAACTATTAAAACGGCTGCTCTCACTCCCTCGTGAAGCAGCCTTTTTTTATTATGAACATTCAACAAACTTACATCTCTGGAGTAGTAGATACTCTAATTGAAACCTACCAAATTGAAAACGGTAGAATTGAAAAAGACAAAGAACTTAATTACTACTTTAAACAATGTGGTAATTATATTGAACTTTGGTTTAATGCTAAGATTGAAATATCTAGCAAATGGAATAAAGACCATAATTACCACGAGAGTAGAATAACGCTATCTGAAGATGATACTTTAGAGGCTTTTATATCAGATGTATTAGAACACTTATCAGAAATTCATTCAAAATCAATTAACTATAACTAACATGGAAAAGACATTAAACAGTAAATTATTAGACTTTCAAAAGAGAGTAGGAATAGTAAAAAAAGATAGTAAAAACCCACATTTTAAAAATACATACGCTAGTTTAACGCAAATACTAAGTGAGGTTAAACCATTGTTAACAGAATGTGGATTAGTATTAGTTCAACCAATTAGTTTAGACGGTGTAGGTACTACTATAATTGATTGTGAAACTGGAGAAAAGATTGAAACTATTATCAGTTTACCAAGTAATTTAAACCCTCAACAATTAGGTAGTGCTATTACTTATTTTAGACGTTACACATTAGCTAGTTTATTAGCTTTAGAGATTGATGATGATGATGCTCAAAGTACTGTTAAACCAACCATGACTATTACTGAGGTTAAAATACCACTAACAGAACAAGTTGAAACGGCAAAAGCTAAAATTATTACTGCTACTACTTTAGAAGATTTAAAAGCTAAATGGAGTACTTTAAATAAGATTGAACAAGCGTTTCAAGAAGTAATTGAATTAAAGGATAAACTTAAAACAACTTTGAAATAATGGAAAAACACACATTTGAAATAACAGAAACATTTGAGGTTACATTCCCTCACTTTAGAAGATACAAACATTTTTACTATAAAGTATTAAATGAAACTAAGGAAATATCAATTAGTTACTATCCAGAAGTTCCATTAGAATCTGCTGAGGTTAAATATGATGATATTTGTAAACCTAATACATTCCGTAAAGGTAGTTACGAAATTACAGAAGAAGAATTTAATGAAACAATGGCACGAGCTTATCAATTAATTTTAAATAAAAACAACTAAAAACATACAAAAATGAAAGTATCAATTTATAACATCCAACAAGAGTATTTAGAATTAATTTCTAAAATAATAGAGAATGATGGAGTTCTCGATGAAGAAACAGAATTAGCTTTAACTATCAATAAAGACCAGTTACAAAGCAAATCAGAATCCTATGCTTATGTAATTAAGCAAATGGATGCTGAATGTGATATAATTGATTTAGAGATAAAGAGATTACAACAATGTAAGAAAGTAAGGGAAAACGCAATAGAACGTTTAAAAGCTACTTTAACGTATGCCATGAATACATTTGAAGTGCCTGAGATTAAAACACCGTTAATAAAGATTAACTTTAGAAAATCTGAATCTGTTATTGTAATGGACGTAAACGATTTACCGGCTGAGTATAAGGTAGTAAAAGTTACCGAACAAGCGGATAAAGTTAAGATTAAAGATGCTTTAAAGAAAGGTGAGCAAATCTTAGGATGCGAATTAGTTATTAACCAAAATATTCAAATTAAATAATTATGGAAAAGACACCACAAGAAACACTACAAGAACTCGACTATAAAATAGCTCGTTTAGAAAAATCAATAGTCGTTAAGAATGATGAACTAATCCAAGATAATACGCTACTGGATAAGCTAAAAGAACAGCGTAAAAGTTTGATGAATTATTTGAATAGTGATAATGATTGAAATGGAAAATATGAAAACTAAAGAGGAAATATTCCACAATAAATTAGTACATTATAATCCTACTAAATTCCCTAATGGAATGAAAAAGTGTATTTATAATGCTATGCAAGAATACTCAGACCAACAAACAAAAGAGTTGAAAGAACAACTATCTCAAAAAGAATTTGAGTTGAAAGCTGCGGATCATGTATTAGCCGAAAAGGAAAAGGAGATTGAATTATTAACTAATAAACTAAATTAGCGAGATGGAAATAGTAATTCAAGTAATATCAAAACAGGGTGTTTTAGTTACTTATATTAAACCAAAAGAAAAACATAACGGATTTCAATTAAGGCATAGAACTAAATTTAAAGAAATTATTTATGGTGGTATATTTACTTATTATCATAAAGATATGGACTTTAGCAAATCAAACGTTTTAACAAATAACTAACATGAAACAACTAACATTCAAACAAATCCTGCCTTACTTAGTAATGGCATTATTAATAATCCTAGCATCTGTATATTTACAGAATTGCAGAGGTAAAAACCCACAATTAACACTAATCGACAATAAAGATAGTCTATACACTTTGATAGCTGAAAAGGAGCAAATTAACAGCTACATAATGGATAGATACAAGATAGTTGAAAGTAGGCTAGATAGTGCTTCACACGTTAAACCTAGAGTTATTATACGCTATAAAACGGTTTATGATAGTTTGCTAGTAGTAGATACAATGTGCATACGTTCACTTACTACTCTTAACAATGAATGTGCTAAAAAAGATAGCGTTAACGAGTTTATTATATCCAATCAAAGTTCCCAAATTGGTAACCTTATTACTGTTAATAACAATCTAAATGATATTATTGACATACAACGTTATAGAATGAGTACTGATAGTATTAATGAAGTTACGTTAAAGCAAACTATTAAAGATGAGATTAAGAACGGTAAGAGTAAGTATAGAAAGGGATTGTTACAAGGTGGGGTTGTTGGAATAAGTGTAGGAGTATTAGGAACTTTATTATTGATTAAGTAAACAAAAAACCCCTGAGTAAATCGGGGGTTTCTTTTTTATTGTGGTGTATCTTCTTTACTCTTTAAATTTTGATATGTAGTCATTCCAAATAAGGCAGCTATAAAAGTATAATCAATTATAAATACTTCACCTAATTGTGTTAAGTCCCCTATTGATAACCATTTAATATGCGCTGCAATTACACACGATACAATTATAAATGCTGTTAATTTCCTACTACTAAATCCTTTAGTTGTTGTATCAAAAGAATCTATTAATTTTTGTACTATTTGTTTCATTACTTAGTTATTGTTATGTATATTTTTTTACCTTGCTTTTTAGCTTCTGCTATTTTAGCGTATAATTTATTAGTAGCTGCTGTACTTTCTGTAATACGATTACTAGCCTTTTTAGTGCCACATAATAAACAACCTAAACTATCTATCTCGGTATTCCCTTTATGTATTCTAATGCCACTATATCCCTTTACATTTAATAATATAGGCATCATTACCTTAAACCTTGCACTCATAGTCCAGTCAATCTCATAACGTCCATAAGGTATGGCAGTTTTACCGTAAACTTTAGTAGCTACTATTTCAGCTAATGGCATAGAATCCGTTAAACCCCTATCTTTATCTTCAAGTATAAAACATTCAAATTTACCATCTATTGTTAAACTGCCTATTGTACTTTCGTTTGTGAATGTTTCACGTTTTAATATTAGTTCCATATCTTTAAATAAATAGTTTATTCTGCGCTCAGTCATTACACTAATCTAATTTTTACTAATCTCTTTTTAACTATCTCAATCCTTGTATCATTGCAAATAGCTATAAAATTAATGGTATCTACTGCAGTTTTTTTTTCGCTTGTTGGTTTACTTAGCAAATCAAATTTAGCGTTAAACTTAATTTCTTGGATTTTGTTATCCGCTATTATTTGCTGTATCTCACTTTTCAACTGAGTAAATTGTTCTTTTTGCTCTGATTTAAAATTGAAATATCCTGCTACTAATCCAATGATTAGAAGTATATCCTTTAAATCAAAAGTTATTTCATTAAACCTAAATGCCATAATCCTCCATAACAGTTAATTTATTTACCGTTACAAACTCATTACTATTTTTATAAGTAACTCCATTTATATCCATTTTATCAAAATCAATTAACTTAATACCAATGCCATTGATATTAATATGGCTTTGATTTTCATTAATTATTTGAACCCACACTATTTGTTTAAAATCTATTTTCATTTTTAAAATTTAGTTACAATAATACCACTTGATACAAAGCTATTCCCAACGGCTGCTAATGAAAACGCATGAATAACATATTGGTCTACTGCCCAATTAATGTTTAAATCCGCTTTATCATTTGCTAAAACGGCTGGATTATCGCCACTTGCGGAACCAGATACATCATAAGTTTCTGAAACGGTTGAGGATTTAATAAATAAGTTACGCTCCATTGAATAAAACCTTGATGCAGCAGCTTGTGTCCCAACTAAAGTAGCACCTGACAAACTAGCACTTGTATTTATATAAATGTAATTTGTGCCCGTTCCAGATGCTGTACTTCTAATACCTCTATGTATAATCTGACAAACATCTCCCGTTGTAAATGTATTAGCAGGAATCAAAATTGACCTAACTAAAGTTATTGCAGTTGTTCCAGTTAAAGCTGAACTTGTTGCTATATCTTTTGCAACTACTCCAACTTTAGTATTTAATTGTGTCTGTATTGCACTTGTAACACCCTTAACGGTTGCTAATTCTGTTAAAGTTGGATAAGTTGCAGTATCAGCACTTTTTACATTTTTGCTTGCATCAATTATGGCTACCCTTGATGCTGTTTCAGAACTTACAATAATTGCAGGGGTTGTTGCCGTTCCTGTAAAAGTTGGTGATGCTATTGGAGCTAATCCAGCAATACTAGGTATATCATTAACCGTTGCAACATTAACGCTGTTTATTGTTACACTTGCAGAGATTAGTTGTATAGAATCGGGCTGAACAGTTAAAGAAGAACTATCAACCCCATCTGACGAAATTATGCTAGCTTGATTATCAAAAGCATAAATAGTAGTAATCTCATCTGGACTTAGTAATACATTTTGCAAAATTACAACTGGATTCAAAGGATCAGTATTATCTACTTGATTTCCAGTTACTGATTGAACGCCTGAGCCACTACCACCTAAATCAGCTATATCTTGTGTGGTAACTTTTTTAGTAACTCCACTTTGAACTATTGGAACTAATTCTGAACCATCTAAAGTAGATCCTGTACTTAATTGAGATATTTTTTTATTTGGCATTATAATAAAATTTTACTTCCGTTTTCTTGTAATAAATAAAAACCATCTTCTTGTAATAAGAAATTTTTAACTATTGTATTTGTACCAACAGTTAAATCTTTTTTATTATAAAATTCAGTAACATAGTCTTTTATATTCTCTAATTCAATTATATTCCCATTTACATCATTTACTAAAATATTTTCAATAAATGAGTTTTTTTGAATTAAATCATAAATAAACGACACATCACCGTAATATTGCAAAGATAAGTCAAATAGACTTTGTTCGCTTTTTATTGTTACTAATTTATTTAGCTTTTTAGCATTTTGTT